>Oklahoma_p1__coassemble_115_pt1 | contig 61708 bp, 58 predicted proteins | sample Oklahoma_p1__metabat2_high_PE_001 | metagenome-assembled genome bin Oklahoma_p1
TCAAACAACTAGCAGAGTATATTACAGATTTAGGGCATAAGGAGATGGAGTAGGGTTATAGCCATTTAGGGTTTGCAGTAAAGCTAACAGATAGCCAAATTTTATAGCTAGGAATCATAAGTGATTCTGCGATATGCTCCCTAATGGCGTCAAATTCTTGCATACTTTTAGGCTTAAAATTTTCCTGCGTTAGAATATTGACTTCAACCATATAAAAGCGTCCTGATTTTGCAGTGTGTGTATCGTAATCCTTAAAGCCGAACTCTTTGCTAATGCGCTCCATTATTTCTGTAATTCTCTCATCAATATCTATGGGAGCTACCATTATTAAGTCTTTGAAGTTTGCAATAGCAATGCGTGTGGGAGTGATACAAAGCAACAAAGACAATACAGCAAGCAAAATTGGATCAACATAAAGTGCAAATGCGGTATTTGTTTGGGGAAGCAAATAGATGATTCCAAATGCGACTAAAGCACCCAAATATAGCACGCAATCAATTTTCCATTCCATATTATCTACTTGAATTAAATCTGATTCTAATATTTTTGTATAAATATGCGTATAGGTAAATAAAACCGTACAAAAGATAAAGGCGCAAAGGCTATAAACAGCTGCACCACCTAACTCTACGGCATATCCTCCGTGGATAATGCTCTTTAGCGCGTTAATAAAGGCATAAATACATACAAAGACTAATACAAGAGATTTAAAGAGATTTACCATAGGTTCAAAACGCACATAACCATATTGAAAAATATCATCATCTTCTTTATAAATATAGCGCGAAGTTACTACGCTAAGCGCACCAAGTCCAACACTAACAAGTGCAACAAAGCCATCAAAAATCACCGCCATTGATTTAACAAAAATCCCAAATCCGATTCCAAAAATTGCTAAAAGTAAAGCGCTAAACATTGAAACTTTCAAAATAAATTGTTCTTTATGATTATCTACAATAGAATCCTTTGTGTTTGAAAGAGTGCGCACTTGATTATCACGCACGCTAGTGCCATAGTTTTGCTTAAAAATCTTGCTAAAAAGCCCCATTGAAGCCCTTGTTTGTGGAATACTTGATTATATAGTAGAGAAGTTAAATTGAGAGTTAAAAGATTCCAAAAAGCTGGAATCTTTTTTAAGTTAAAATTTCTTTTTGTTTGTATCTTCTGTAATGTCTTGTGCAATTTGCTCAACATCTTTAGAGATACTTGAAGTGCTATCAGCAATGCTTAGATTGTTTTGCGTGATTTTTTCTAGTTGCCCCACAGCTTCGTTGATTTGCTCAATTCCAGCGGTTTGCTCTTTGATAGATTCGCCCATATCATTCACGCCTTGCGCTAGGATATTAATGTTTGCGTCAATTTCACTTAATGATTTTCCTGTGCGTTCAGCTAGTTTTCTAACTTCATCTGCTACAACTGCAAAGCCTCTGCCGTGCTCACCTGCTCTTGCTGCTTCAATAGCGGCATTTAATGCTAGCAAGTTTGTTTGATCTGCAATATCTCTAATCACACCAACAACATTCTTAATATCACTGCTTTGGTTAATCACTTCTTGTGTTTTGGAACTCACATTTTGCATAGAGCTTGTGATTTGTTCTATTGCTTGTGCGGTTTGTTCCAAAGATGATGCTTGATGGTGTGAACCTTCTATGAGCTTGTCCATCATCTCTTCTAAGTTTTTAGACTTCGTGTTTAGTGCGCTTGCGAAGTTTGCCGATGTGGTTAGCATTGTCTTAATTTCTTGCCCTAAGGTGTTTGTAGTAATCTCTACTCCACCTTTAGCGTCCTTCACTTCCGTTGTGAAGTCTAAGTTTGTATAGCTTTGGAATACGCGTTCAATCTCATTAGTATCGCTTCCGATTTTATTTTCTAAGGTTTGTAGCATTTTATTTAACACTTTCTTAAGCTCATTGAGTTGTGGATTATAAGGCTGTGCTGTTATTCTTGCGGTTAAATCCCCACTTTCAATTCTGTTTGCTGTTTCAATAGATTCCTTAACTGCTTGTGTGTCTTGCTCTAACCCTTTTTGAGTTTTTTGGATATTTTCATTAATTGCTACCGTCATTAAGCCAATTTCATCTTCTGCACGAGACTTGATGAAATCTGGTGGTGTTTTTGTCTCGTAATTTAGGTATTTGAAGAAACCAAAGAGTAAGTTATAAAGTGTATTGATTCTTGTGATAACTTGCGTGCGGATATAGAAAAATAAGGTTAATCCAATAATGGCTAAAGCGATAAGTGTGCAAACAACAATGATTGTTGTAAGAGATCGAACAGGCTCTGTAATAGAGTCAATAGGTGCTGTTACAAACGCACTCCAGTGTGTATTCATACTATCTCTACCGATTTGAAAAGTGTTAATTGCCGTTAGACTTTCATTACCTTGAGTATTAAAGTATTCATAAATCCCGTCTTTTCCTTCTTTTGCAGCTTGCATTATTTTTTTAACGCTTTCGTGTGGATTAATTTCATCTAATGCCTTGCCCAAAGCGTTTTGATTAATATGTGCTGCGATGATTCCATCAGCAGTCATAATGGCTTTATAATCACCTTTAAATACAGAGCGTTCTTTTGTGTTAATGTCTTTAGAAATGGTGTTAAGATTTACAAAAAGCCCTAAAACAGCAACGATTTCACCACTTTTATTTTTGAGTGGATAGTTCATTGCGACACCCACGCTCTCACCTTGTCCAGAGATATTTCTAAGAGCTGGGATTCCAATATTTGGCTCACCACTTTGAAGTGCTTTAAGGACACTTGGAATCTCTATAATAGCATTATCTGCTTTTAAGCTTTTTATGCCACCGAGATTTCTAATATCGGAATCTGTAACTAAGATTAGCATTTTTCCATTAGCAGCTTTAAAGTTTTCATTGCGGATATTCTCTCCAGAATACATTGGATCAATCACATACAAATAACCATAATCTGCAACTCCGGCGGAATCTAACATTGTCCCCACAGCATCTTGTAACACTTCTTCTCTTGCATTGCGGTCTATCATACCGCTAATTGTGTCTTGTTGTGATTCTAAGACGGCAAACATTTCATTGAGATATCCGCCAACAAGATTAGAAAATCTAGCTGCTGTGTTGTTGAGTAATTTGTGAGTTTCTTGGAGTTGGATAGTCGCTGAACGCGAAATGACTACATAAGACATAATCCCTAAACAAATCACTATAACAAATAGAATAGTTGAAACGATTTTTGTTCCTAATTTTAGCTTGTGCAAATTCATTTAATCAATCCTTATTAAATTTAATAGCGTTAAAGAGCATTTGCAAAAATTGCTAAACTCTTTCTTATAAAGCATTTAATAATACAATAAAAAACTTAAAAAGAAGCAAGAATATAAAGAATTTTATCTGCTAGAGTTTCAATGTTGTGCTAGATTTAAAGAAAGCTGAAATTTTAGTTTAATAGTAAAAATCTAATTCAATATAAATCATTTAAGCAATACAATCCCGCTACTATATTAAAGCATAAAAAGGAGAAGAATATGCTACGCTCATTAGGCGGTAAATTAACTGCAAGTGCAGTTGCTATCTTTGCCATTATTATTATGGTTATTAGTGCATTTAACTTTCAAAACACTTCAGGAGATGTGCAGGAGCTTTATCGTGGAATCCAAAAACAAACGCTAGAGTCTGCTTATAAGAGTATTTATATTACTATGGGTGAAGAGGCGCAAGAACATTTGCGTGTGCTTGCAAGAGATCTTTCAAGAATCAATAAAGATAATATTGTGCAGCAGCGCATTATTTTAGATACTGCTTCAGCCTTAGTAAAATATCCTTTAATGTTTATTGTTTATGAAGAAGATGGAAAAGCAATTTTGCAAGATTATAATAGTGAGGGGGAGACAAATTTTTCTTCAGAGTGGGATGATGTAGGGAATGTAGATTTGCGCCAACGCCCTTGGTATATCCAAACAAAACAGGCAAATGCCGGGATTATTACTCCTGTGTATGTTAGCGAAGTGGGAAAATATAAAGGAGATTCTTTTGCTACTGCAACTATGCCTATTATAAAGAATGGGAAGTTTGTCGGTGTCGTTGGAATGGATATTCAAGTCGATCAGTTTCAAGCGCGTTTTGAAGCATTTAAAAATCCAGAACTTCCTTCTATGAGCGTATTTATCACAGATAGCAATGGGGCGATTTTTTCCCACGAAGATATGGAGTTTGTAAAAAGTGGTTTATCTAAAGATGTTGAAACTGCACTCAAGCAAGATCTCCAAGCCAATGCAAAAAAAGAGGGTGAGATTGACTATAACTTAACCTTAAGAAATGGACAAGTTATTGATAAGCTTGGATATTATAAGCAATTTCCTTTTGGCTGGACAATTGTTGCTACGGCAGATAAGAGTGATTATACAGCAGCGGTTAATAAGAGTTTAATGGAGACAATTATCTTAGCAGTTGTTATGATTATCATCGGTGCGGTTGTGATTTTGTTTATTATACGCTATTTTACAAATCCTTTAAATACAATTAAATTAACCTTAATTGAATTTTTTAAATATCTTAATCATGAAAGTAAAGTTGCCCCTAAAGCACTTGAGATAAAAAGTCAAGATGAGATTGGAACAATGGCTCAGGCAATCAACGCAAATATTGAACAAACAAAAAATGGGCTACAAAAAGATGAAGCTCTTGTTGAACAATCTGTTAAGGTGATTCAAAGAGCAAAAGATGGTTATGCGGATTCCATTATTGACTTAGATGGTGTAAATCCACAACTTAACCATTTGCGCGATGTGGTAAATGATTTATTGAGATTGTTGTCTAGCGCAATTGGTAGAGATTTACCAGAATTAAATCGTGTCTTTGATAGCTTTGTTGCGCTTGATTTTAGCACGCAAGTAGCCAATGCACAAGGGCGTGTGGAGATAGTAACAAATACTTTGGGTGAAGAAATTCGCAAAATGCTTAGAACTTCTTTAGAATTTGCAAACTCTCTAAATGAGCAAAGTAGCAAGCTTGAAAGTGCGGTAAATTCGCTAACGCAGTCTTCTAACTCTCAAGCTTCATCTTTGCAACAAACAGCAGCAGCGGTAGAAGAAATCACTTCATCAATGCATAATGTAAGTGGTAGAACACAAGAAGTTATCCAGCAGACTGAGGATATTAAAAATGTAATCGGAATTATTAGAGATATTGCAGATCAAACAAACTTGCTAGCATTAAATGCCGCTATTGAAGCAGCAAGAGCAGGTGAGCACGGCAGAGGCTTTGCAGTTGTAGCAGATGAAGTAAGAAAACTAGCTGAACGCACAGGAAAATCTCTTGGAGAGATTGAGGCAAATGCGAATTTGTTGGTGCAAAGCATTAATGATATGGCAGAATCTATTAGAGAACAAACTGCAGGTATTACACAGATTAATGAGGCGATTTCAAATTTGGAAACTGTAACGCAAGAAAATGTAGGGATTGCAAACACAAGCTCTGATATTTCTCAAAATGTTTCTGAGATTGCCAAGGCAATTTTAGAGGATGCTAATAAGAAAAAAATCTAATATAAAATATGGAATCTAATTTGGATTCCATATTTTTCTGCATAACAACTTTTATTTCAATCACTAAAGATTTTATAGTATTTACAAAAATGCTTGGGATTTTGCTATAATCCTTGCTTATTTTTCTTGCAAGGAGATTTGCGTGTATCGTTTAATATTATCTAGCGTTTTAGCGACTTTTATAAGTTTTGGGTTGAGTGGTTGTAAAGAAGATGAAAAGTTAGTCGTAGCAACAGCAGCAGAGTTTCCGCCTTTTGAATTTAAAGAGGGTTCGGAATATAAGGGTGTGGATATGGATATATCCAAAGAGATTGCAAAGCGTTTAGGTAAAGAACTTGAAATTAAAGATATGGAGTTTGACTCTGTGATGAGTGCTGTGAGTAGTGGGAATGCAGATTTTGCAGCAAGTGGTTTGACAATTAATGAAACGCGTTTAAAGGTGGCTGATTTTACAAAGCCTTATTATAATGCTAATCAAGTGGTAGTTATTAAAAGTGAAAATGCCGAACTTAAGGCAGTTAAAAATAATGCAGAAGCATTAATTGACGCAATTTCTAAGAAAAATGGCATTAAAATTGGTGTGCAGACAAGCACAACAGGTGCATTTTTTGCCAAAGGGGATAAAGATTGGGGATTTGTAGGGTTTCCTAATGCGGAGGTTAAGAGTTTTGTAAATGGTTCTCTTGCCATTAGTGCTTTGGTAAATGGGCAGGTAGATCTTGTAATTTTAGATGAAGCTCCAGCAAAACTTATTTCTAAGGCAAATGCAGGCACGGAAGTTTTACCGATAACTTTAACGCAAGAACAATATGGAGTCGCAGTTAAAAAGGGCAATAAAGAGCTTTTGGATTCCATTAATGGCGCATTAGAAGCAATGGAGAAAGATGGCACTTTGGAATCTATTATGCAAAAATATTTCAAATAAAGCTTTTATTAAATAATGGATAAATTAGAAGTTTTTTACAATCAGCTTATCATAAAAGGTGGCTATGCGCTTGTTTTAGAAGGGATTTGGGTTACTATTGTATTGGCTGTTTGTGGATTGTTAATAGGCATTATCATTGGAACTTTATTAGCAATTCTACTAACAAAAGATGAAAAGAGCGCATTTGAACGTGTATTAGTTTTTATTGGCAGATTGTATGTTGGATTCTTTCGGGGGACACCTATTGTTGTGCAATTGCTTTTTATTTACTTTGTGATTTTGCCACTTTTTGGACTTGCAGGTAGTAGTGCATTACTTGTGGCAGTGGTGATTTTTGGCTTAAATAGTGGCGCATATGTGAGTGAGATTATCCGTGGTGGAATTTTAAGCGTGGATAGTGGGCAAAATGAAGCAGCAAGGGCTTTAGGACTTAATTCTAAACAGAGTATGCGCTTTGTTGTATTTCCACAAGCCCTTAAAAATGCACTTCCAAATTTAGGCAATGAATTTATTACTTTGCTTAAAGAGACTTCAGTGGCAAATTATGTAACAGTGCATGATTTAACCTATGCGTTTAAAACGATTGGAAGTGCAAGTTATGAATATATGATTCCGTATTTCTTTTTAGCGGTTTGTTATTTGGTGCTTGTAATATTGGCAAGCTTTATTGTGAAAAAATACGAAGGGAAGTTAAGAAGAAGTGATAAGCGTTAAAAATCTTGTTAAAAAATATTATGATTACACAAAAGTAGCTAAACAAGAAAAAGTCGTGCTTAATGGTTTAAATGTGGAATTTAAGCGTGGAGAGAAGGTTGTAATTGTAGGTCCTAGCGGGAGTGGAAAAAGCACTTTTTTGCGCTGTTTAAATCTTTTGGAGATTCCAGATAGCGGAGAGATATGGTTAGATAACAAAAGGATTTCTAATTTAAGTATTGAATTGTATCCAGAGCTTGTAAGTCTTAAGGGTAGGGCGTTAAAAAAGGAGATTTTAGAATATGATAAAAAGCATCATATTGATATAAATTTAGCGCGCGCTAAAATGGGAATGGTGTTTCAGCATTTCAATTTATTTAATAATTTGAGCGTTTTAGAAAACATTACGCTTGCTCCTGTGCAGTTAAAGCGTGCCACGCAAAATGAAGCAAAAGAGTTAGCTCTAGCGCTTTTGGCGCGTGTAGGTTTATATGATAAGGCGCATGAATATCCTGTGCGTTTGAGTGGTGGACAAAAACAAAGAATTGCGATTGCAAGGGCTTTGGCGATGAAACCTGAAGTGATGCTTTTTGATGAGCCAACGAGTGCATTAGATCCAGAAATGGTAGGAGGTGTTTTGGAGTTAATGAAAAGTGTGGCAAATGAGGGAATGAGTATGGTTTGTGTAACACACGAAATGGGCTTTGCAAGGGAAGTTGCTACGCGTGTTTTGTTTATGGAAGGAGGGAATATTTTAGAAGATTCTCCACCTAGAGAGTTTTTTGATATGCCAAAAAGCGAGCGGTTGCAGTATTTTTTAAGCCATATTAAACATTAAAGAGATTTGATTTTTAAGGCTTTTTTACTACAATGGTTGAAATTTGTTTTTAAAGAGTGAAAATGGAAAATGTGTTTAATATTCCGCAGCTTAGTGGAAATTTGAGAAAAGAGTTATTGCAGAGTGCAGCAGAGCAGTTTGGCACGCCTTTGTATGTATATGATTTAGAGAGAATTGAAGCGCGTTTTAATGCGTTAAAGCAGGCTTTTGCTGGCAGAAAAGCATTGGTGTGCTATGCGTTAAAGGCAAATTCCAATTTAAGCGTGATTAAAAAGCTTGCTAGTTTAGAAAGTGGGGCAGATTGCGTGTCTTTAGGAGAGATTAAGCGTGCAGTAATGGCTGGAATTCCAAAGTATAAGATTATTTATAGCGGTGTGGGAAAGCAGGATTTTGAGATTAAAGAAGCTATTAGCCTTGGAATTTTGTTTATTAATGTGGAGAGCAAAGAAGAGATGCTACGCGTGGAGGCTTGTGCTAGAGAGCTGGGAATCTCTGCTAGAATTTCAATTCGCGTTAATCCTGATATTGATCCCCAAACACATCCTTATATCTCAACAGGATTAAAAGAAAACAAATTTGGCGTTAGTATTGAAGAAGCAAAGGGAATGTATTTGCATGCGCATAATGCCGAGTTTTTAGAGCCTATTGGAATCCATTTTCATATCGGTAGCCAACTAACAAAGCTAAAGCCTATTGCAGAATCTGCGCAAAAAATCGCACAGCTTACACAAAGTTTGCTAGCATTAAAGATTGATATTAAGTTTTTTGATATTGGTGGGGGAATTGGAATTACTTATAGTGATGAAAGTACAATTAGCCCCTATGATTATGCGCAAGCAATTTTAGCAGAGTTGCGCGGACTTGATGTAACAATTGTTTGTGAGCCGGGCAGATTTATAGTAGGAAATAGTGGGGTATTTTTAACGAAAGTGTTGTATCAAAAGGAAAATCAAGGCAAGCGATTTGTTATAGTAGACGGAGCTATGAATGATTTAATCCGTCCTAGTCTTTATGCTGCTTACCATCAAATTTTAGCTCTTAAAAATATGGAATCTAAAGGGGAAGCTGAAGTGGCAGGTCCTATTTGTGAGAGTGGTGATTATTTGGGTAAAAACATTGTGTTGCCACATTGTGAGCGAGGAGATATTTTAGCAGTTTTAAGTGCTGGAGCATATGGCTTTAGTATGGCAAGTAATTATAATACGCGTCCTAGATGTGCAGAAGTGGTGGTTGAAAATGGAAAAATCCGCTTGGTGCGCAAAAGAGAGAGTTTTGAAGATTTAATCGCATTGGAAAAAGAGTATTTATAGGGGGCAATTGTGAATTTACAGCATTTTAGGACAGAGATTGATGGGATTGATGATAGTATTTTAGAACTCTTAGAAAAAAGAATGGAGATTGTTAAGCGCATTGGTAAAGCAAAAATGCAGAGCAATGCGCCTATTTATCGTCCAGAACGCGAAAAAGAAATTATTGATAGATTGAATTCTAAGAAGTCTTTATTGCTTGATAAGTCTGCTATTGAAGCGATTTATTTAGAGATTTTTGCGGTGAGTCGTAATCTTGAGTTGCCAGAGAGAGTAGCTTATCTTGGACCTCTTGGAAGTTATACGCACCAAGCAGCGGAGAGTCGCTTTGGGGCAATGTGTGAGTATTTTTCGCACAATACAATCACACAAGCAATTAAAAGCGTGGAGAATCGTCGCGCAAGTTATGCTGTGATTCCTATTGAAAATAATCAAAATGGGGCGGTTGGAGAAACACTGGATTTGCTTAAAGATACAGAGTTGAAAATCGTTGCAGAAATTTATATGCCCATTCATCATTGTTTTGCAAGTATAGCGCAAAGCGTTAAAGAGATTGAAGTGATTTATTCTAAAGATATTGCGTTTGGGCAGTGTTCTAGCTTTTTGAGTGAGCATTCTTTAGATCATATCCAAAGAATTCCTGTGGATTCTACGGCTAGAGCTGCACAACTTGCAGCAGAGAATCCCAAATGCGCTGCTATTTGTTCACATATTGCTGCAAAGTTGTATAATGTTCCAGTGCTTTTTGGGAATATTGAAGATAATTCGCATAATAAAACGCGCTTTATTATTGTAAGTAATTTTAAAAATCAGCGTTGTGGTAGGGATAAAACTTCCTTGTATGCAAATCTTGCAAATACTGATCGTCCTGGGGCATTATACCATTTGCTTTATGATATTAAGGATTTAAACATTAATATGACTTCGATTCAATCACGCCCCGTTTCTGGAAGTGATTTTAACTATTGCTTTTTTATTGATATTGATGGGCATATTGATGACGCAAATGTAGCAGAGCTTTTTTTGCGCTATCCTAATGCGTTAAAATGGCTTGGAAGTTATTTGAAAAACTAAGTATAATATGCATTTAATTTACAAAAGGAGTAATGTATGGCTGAAGAAGAAAAAAAACCTTCAAAGCTAGAAGGTTTAAAACAGAATAAAATGATTTTATTTATCATCATTGGTGTGGTTGCGTTGTTGTTGATTATTTTTATTGTTGTTGGAATCTTAATTTTTAGTGGTGGAAATGAGTCAGAACAAGCAGGAGTAGCACCACAAACACAACAAAGTGCAGCAAATAAGGGAAGTACAGCAAATCCAAATAGTAGTCTTTTGAGTGTTGGTCCAATGTATCCGTTGGATCAGTTTATTGTAAATTTGCTTGCTTCAGGAGGTGGGAAGCGTTATTTGAAGACTTCTATTGCATTAGAACTTAGTATTCCAGAAATGCAAGCCGAACTTGATATAAAGCGTGATGTATTGCGTGATACAGTAATTACAATCCTTAGCTCTAAGACATTTGAAGAAGTGCAAACCGCCAAAGGGAAACAAAAACTTAAAGAAGAGATGATGGAACGCATTAATGAATTTTTGGTAGATGGTAGAGTAGTTAATATGTTTTTTACAGAATTTGTTGTGCAATAGTTATGTTATGTGTTGGGGTTGATATTGTTAGCATAAAACGCATAGAAATGTTTGTCAAGAGATATCAGACACAAGGGCTTAGGCGTTTTTTAAGTGAATTTGAGATTTCTCTTGTAAAGACTCCCCAAAGCATTGCTGGCTTTTGGGCAGCTAAAGAAGCTTGCGCAAAGGCTTTAAAATGTGGAATTGGAAAGGAATTAGGATTCCACGATATTTTGCTTTCAAAAAGCAATAAAGGTGCGCCTTTGTTGCAGCTCACTCCAGAAAAGCTTGCTTATTTTAAAGTGCAAGATTTAAGTCTTTCTATCTCGCATGATGCAGGGTTTGCTATTGCAGTTGTTGCTGCAAGTATGGAAAATCATTAGAGTAATTTTATTTTTAGGATAGCGTTTTTGCTTAAGTAAATATTATAGAATTTTAGGCTAGATTTTTATATCTTAAAATTTTTAAAGAAAGGATTGAGCTATGGAGCAAAAATTTAGGATTGAGCGTGATACGATGGGCGAAGTGAAAGTTCCAGATGATAAGTATTGGGGGGCGCAAACAGAGCGGAGTTTTGAAAATTTCAAAATTGGGATAGAAAAAATGCCAAAAGTGCTAATTTATGCCTTTGCAAACCTTAAAAAATCTTTAGCTATTGTTAATCATAATTTAGGAAAGCTTGATGAAGTGCGTAAAAATGCGATTGTTCAGGCATGTGATGAAATAGTAGCGGGTAAATTTGATGAGAATTTTCCGCTTGCAATTTGGCAAACAGGTTCTGGCACACAAAGCAATATGAATATGAATGAAGTGATTGCAAACCGCGCCACAGAGATTGCAGGTTATGACTTTAGAAAAGAAAAATTTGTCCATCCAAACGATCATGTAAATATGTCGCAAAGCTCTAATGATACATTCCCAACGGCAATGAGTATTGTAGCAGTGGAGCAAGTGCTACAAAAGCTAATCCCTTCGCTTGAGTGTTTAAGCACAACACTAGGTAAAAAAGCGCAGGATTTTAAGGAGATTATTAAGATTGGACGCACTCATTTACAGGATGCTACACCTTTGACTTTAGGGCAGGAATTTAGTGGGTATCATTCTATGCTAGAGCATTCCAAAGAGCAAATTCTAGCAAGTTTGCCTACACTAAGAGAGTTAGCCATTGGTGGAACAGCGGTAGGAACAGGATTAAATGCGCATCCACAACTTAGCGAAAAGGTAAGCGCAGAGCTAACAAAAATGCTAGGTATTGAGTTTGTATCAAGCCCTAATAAATTTCACGCATTAACTAGCCACGATGCGATTACTTTCACACACGGAGCAATGAAAGGCTTGGCGGCAAATTTAATGAAAATTGCAAATGATATTAGATGGCTTGCAAGCGGTCCTAGATGTGGATTAGGAGAGCTTAGAATTCCAGAAAATGAACCTGGAAGCTCCATTATGCCCGGAAAAGTTAATCCCACACAATGTGAAGCGCTAACTATGGTTGCTGTGCAGGTTATGGGGAATGATACAGCGATTGGAATTGCTGCAAGTCAAGGAAATTTTGAGCTTAATGTGTTTAAACCAGTGATTATTTATAACTTCTTGCAAAGCCTAGATTTGCTTGCTGATGCAATGCATTCCTTTAATATCCATTGTGCTGAAGGGATTGAGCCGGAGTTAGAAAAAATTGATTACAACTTGCACCATTCTTTAATGCTTGTAACTGCGCTTAATCCACATATCGGCTATGAAAATGCCGCAAAAATTGCTAAAAATGCCCATAAAAAAGGAATTTCTTTAAAAGAAAGCGCATTAGAGTTAGAGTTGGTGAGTGAAGAGGATTATAAAAAGTGGATTGATCCTAGTAAAATGATTGGTCCAAAGACTTAAATGAAATCTTAAAAGTTGGAATCCAAAATACGATTCCAACTTTGCACTTTTGCATAAAATTTTATAAAAACACAGAATTTTTAACCCTTCTATTAACAAAACTTCTTTATAATTCGCAAATTTTTAACATTTTGGAGTTTTTATGTCTATTCCAACACTACAAGAAGCACTAAAGCTTGATAAAGATGGCATCCAGGCTTTAAAGAACACACTCAAAGAAAAGATTAAAGCAAGTGATTTAAACGCTTATGTAGGAGCATTAGAAGATGCTGATACAGATCTTATTCCTATTGCTATTAAAGACAATATTAATGTTAAAGGATGGGAGATTACTTGTGGGAGTAAGATTTTAGAAGGTTATATTGCCCCTTATAATGCAAGTGTGATTGAAAATTTAAAACATAAGGGCTTCGCTCCTTTTGGACGCACAAATATGGACGAATTTGCGATGGGTAGCACAACGGCTAGTAGTTGCTATGGTAAAACTTTAAATCCTAGAAATAAAGAGAGAGTTCCGGGTGGAAGTAGTGGTGGAAGTGCAGCGGCAGTAGCAGGTGGAATTGCACTTGCGGCACTTGGAAGCGACACTGGTGGGAGCATTAGACAACCTGCTAGTTTTTGTGGTTGTGTGGGGCTAAAGCCAACTTATGGTAGGGTTAGTCGTTATGGGCTTGTGGCGTATAGTTCAAGCTTGGATCAAATTGGACCAATTACGCAAAATGTGAGTGATTGTGCATTGCTTTTTGATGCAATTGCAGGTTATGATAGGATGGATTCCACAAGCGCAAATTTAGAATCGCCAAGCACTTTTGAAGATTTAAATGCTAAGCGTAAGTTAAAAATTGCAATCTTGCCAGAGTTTTTAAAGAATGCAGATTCTAGTATTCAAAATGCTTATCAAAAAACCATAGATATTCTAAGTCAAAATGGACATACAATTTTTGAAAAGCAAATGCTAGATACTAGCTATATGATTGCTGCATATTATGTGATTTGTACGGCTGAAGCAAGCTCAAATCTAGCGCGTTTTGATGGGGTGCGCTATGGAAAAAGAGCAGAGAATTTAAGTAATCTTAAAGAATTATATCTTAAAACACGATCCCAAGGCTTTGGCGATGAGGTGAAGCGCAGGATCTTGCTTGGCTCTTTTGTCTTAAGTAGTGGATATTATGATGCGTATTATATTAAAGCACAAAAGGTGCGCACGCTAATTGCAAGGCAATATGAAGAGATTTTGCAGGATTGTGATGTGATTTTATCCCCTGTTGCGCCAAGCGTTGCTTTTAGTTTTGAAGCGTGTAAAACACCTTTGCAAATGTATTTAGAAGATATTTATACTATTGGTGTAAATTTAGCTGGGTTACCTGCAATCTCTTTGCCTGTGGATAGTGATGAGGGCTTGCCTATTGGAATGCAGTTTATTGGAAAGGCTTTTGATGAACAAACGCTTTTGGATATTGCATTGCATTTAGAAAATACATTAAAATAAGGAGTTTTTATGAAGATTAGAGCGCGCGCATTAACCTTTGAAGATGTTTTATTGGTTCCTGCATATTCTGAGATTTTACCTAAAGAAGTCTCTTTGCAAACGAAATTTTCACGCAATATCACCTTAAATGCCCCTCTTGTTTCTGCGGCAATGGATACAGTTACAGAAGAGCGCACAGCAATTGCAATGGCAAGGCTTGGAGGAATTGGAATTATCCATAAAAATATGGATATTCTAACACAGGTTGCACTCATTAAAAAGGTAAAAAAAAGCGAGAGCGGAGTGATTATTGATCCTATCTATATTTCTCCTAACTCCACACTTGCTGACGCAAAAGAGATTACAGATAATTATAAAATTTCAGGTGTGCCAGTAGTTGATGAGCATGGAAGTTTAATTGGAATACTAACAAATCGTGATATGCGCTTTGAGACAGATTTAACGCGCCCAGTTAAAGATGTGATGACGAAAGCACCGCTAATTACAGGGAGAGTTGGCACAAGTTTAGAAGAAGCGCGCAATATTATGAATAAGCATAAAATTGAAAAGCTTCCTATCGTCAATGAAAAAGGCATCTTAAAAGGATTAATTACTATTAAAGATATTCAAAAACGCATTGAGTATCCTAATTCCAATAAAGATGATTTTGGGCGTTTGCGTGTTGGGGCTGCAATTGGTGTATTCCAATATGAGAGAGCAAGGGCACTTGTGGATGCTGGGGTTGATGTGTTGGTTTTGGATTCTGCACACGGACATAGCAAAGGGATTTTGGAAACCATTAAGACTATTAAAAAAGATTTGGTGGTTGATATTGTTGCGGGAAATGTCGCTACAGGAGAAGGTGCGCAAGCCTTAATTGATGCAGGAGTTGATGGGGTGAAGGTGGGTATTGGACCTGGAAGTATTTGTACAACAAGAATAGTGGCAGGTGTTGGTGTGCCACAAATTACTGCAATTGATGCTGTTGCAAAAGTATGTCAAAAAGCCCAAATTCCAGTAATTGCTGATGGTGGTATTAAATATTCTGGAGATATTGCAAAGGCTTTAGCAGTGGGTGCCTCTAGTGTTATGATTGGAAGTATGTTGGCAGGTACGGAAGAATCTCCAGGAGAGACAATTATTTACCAAGGAAGACAATATAAAACTTATCGCGGAATGGGAAGTTTGGGAGCGATGAATCGTGGAAGTGCAGATCGGTATTTTCAAGAAGGAACAGCGCAAGAAAAACTTGTTCCAGAGGGTATTGAAGGGCGTGTCCCCTATCGTGGAAGGATTGCTGATGTTGTTCATCAAATGCTTGGTGGATTGCGCTCATCTATGGGATATTTGGGGTCCAAAGATATTCCAACGCTTTGGGAGAAGGCGGAGTTTGTGGAGATTACACAAAGTGGCTTAAGGGAATCACATGTGCATGATGTAATGATTACCAAGGAAGCACCAAATTATCATATTAATCATTAATTAAAGGAATTAAAATGCAAAGATTGGCAATGGATAGAAAAGCAGTAGAAGAGTTTTTTAATTATTGCAAAGAAAATGAAGTTGAATTTATTGATTTTCGTTTTACGGATATTAAGGGTGTTTGGCATCATTTTTCTTTTGATGCTGAAGTGATTGATGCAAGTAGTTTTGAAGGGATTCCTTTTGATGGGAGTTCACTTCCTGCTTGGCAGCCTGTGGATAAGTCTGATATGGTCTTAATCCCAGATCCTGTGCGCTATTTTATTGATCCTTTCACTGCGGATACAACAGTGGTCGTGTTTTGTGATGTGTGGGATATTTATAAAGATGAGCCTTACGAAAAATGTCCGCGCTCTATCATTAAGCGTGCTATGAATCATCTTAAAGAAACTGGAATTGGTGATGTGGCATATTTTGGTCCAGAGAATGAATTTTTTGTGTTTGATTCTATTAAAATTAAAGATTCTGTAAATTGCCAGTATTATGAGCTTGATACAGAAGAGGGTGAATGGAATCGCAACAAGGAATTTGAAGGGGTGAATTTTGGGCATCGTCCTGGCACTAAGGGAGGATATTTTCCAGTGGCTCCAGTAGATTCTATGGTGGATTTGCGTGCTGAAATGGTTAAGGTGTTAAAGCAAGTGGGCTTAGAGACTTTTGTGGTGCATCACGAAGTGGCACAAGGGCAGGGTGAAATTGGTGTGAAGTTTGGGGATATGCTTGAAGCTGCGGATAATGTTCAAAAGCTTAAATATGTTGTGAAAATGGTAGCGCATTTAAATGGCAAAACAGCAACCTTTATGCCAAAGCCTCTTTATGGCGATAATGGTAGTGGAATGCATGTGCATATTAGCATTTGGAAAGATAATAGGAATCTTTTTGCGGGGGATTCTTATCAAGGTTTAAGTCAAATGGCATTGCACTTTTTGGGGGGTGTATTAAAGCATGCAAGGGCGTTAGCTGCCTTTACAAATCCTAGTACAAACTCTTATAAACGCCTTATTCCGGGCTTTGAGGCACCAAGCATTTTGACTTATTCTGCACAAAATAGAAGTGCAAGTATTAGGATTCCTTATAATAGTGGAGAAAAGGCAAAGAGAATGGAGTTTAGATTCCCTGATAGCTCTAGTAATCCTTATTTAGCATTTGCATCGCTTCTTATGGCAGGGATTGACGGGATTAAAAACAAGATTGAGCCAGGGGAGCCTATGGAGATTAATCTTTTTGAGTTGCATTTAGATGAAATTCGCGAAAAAGGCATTAAGCAGCTTCCACACACACTCAGACACGCTATTGAAGAAATGTTGGTGGATAGAGCGTATTTAAAAGAAGGTGGAGTGTTTAGTGAAGAGTTTATCCAAGCCTATAAAACTTATAAATTTGAAACAGAAATCTGGCCTTGGGAAGCCCGCCCTCATCCTTTTGAATTTATTACTACTTATAGCTGTTAAGCTTTTCTTTATTTTGGATTCTAGGTTTGGAATCCAAAATAAAATTTTTGCTACTTCTTAAAATATAACAATTGTAAGATTGATTCCTAAAAGCTTAGATTCCATTTTTTTAAACATTTAATTAGTAAAGCGGTGGTAAAATCCGCAAATTTATTTCACTTTATAAGGGTAAACTATGGAAAATGCTGGAAATATCTTTACACAATTGCTTCCGCTAATTGTGCTAATTGCGATTTTTTATTTCTTGATTATTCGTCCGCAACAGACACAAGCAAAGCGTCATAGAGAGATGATTGCCAATCTTGATAAGGGAGATAAAGTTGTAACAAGTGGTGGATTTATCGTGGAAATTGTTAAAAAAGAAGAAGAGTTTTTTATGGTGCGTTTAAATGATGATACGCTTGTAAAGCTTTCTAAAGATTATGTTGCTAAGAAAATTGAACAATAATTCCTATGAAAAAAGCTTTTAATACAAAGTTGCTTTTTTTTGTTATTGCAACACTTTTTGGAATTGCGCTTTCTGTGCCTTCAATCTTTCAAACACAAGGTCCTAAAATTACTTTAGGTTTAGATTTGCAAGGGGGACTAAATCTACTCTTGGGTGTAAAAACAGAAGATGCAATCAAAACGCGTTATGGCTCTCTTGCATCACAGATTAATTATTATGCTTTAGATGAGCAAATTTTGCTAGATGGATTAAATGCGCGTGAGGATAGCGTAAGTTTTGAACTTTTGGATTCTAATGAAAAGGTAAAGGTAGACGCGTATTTAAAAACGATTCCAGGTTTAAATGTGGCTGAAAATCATTTAAACTACACAATTTCTTTTACGGAAACTGAGATTATGAATCTTAAGAATTTTGCTATTGAACAAGCAATTGGAAATATTAGAAATCGTTTGGATCAGTTTGGGTTATCTGAGCCCAGCGTAACTAAGCAGGGGGAAGATGCTATTTTGGTGCAATTGCCAGGCATTAAAACACAAGAAGAAGAGCAGCGTGCTTTAGAATTGATTTCAAAGGGTGGTCATTTGCAAATGATGGCAGTTGATGAAGCGCGTAATGCAAGAGTTTCATCAATGACGGATTTAGAAGCGCAATCCTATGGTGATGTAATCTTGCCCTTTGTAGATGATGAAAAACAAAAGATCTTGTTAAAAGCGATTCCTATTTTAGATGGTGCAATGCTAACAGATGCAAGGGCGGCGTATGATCAAAATGGACAGCCTGTGATTAATTTTACTCTTAATGCGCAAGGTGGTAAGATTTTTGGTGATTTTTCTGGAAAAAATGTTGGCAATCGTATGGCTATTGTATTAGATGGTAAAGTGTATTCAGCCCCTGTGATTAGAGAGAGAATTGGAGGGGGAAGTGGGCAAATTAGCGGTGGTTTTAGTGTGCAGCAAGCAAGTGATATTGCAATTGCCCTTAGAAGTGGGGCTTTGCCAGCACCTATTACCTTGCTAGAAAAGCGTAGTGTAGGTCCTTCGCTTGGTGCTGATAGTATTAAAGCTTCCATGATTGCATTAACTACAGGTGCAATTTTAGTTGTGGCATTTATGGTGTTTTATTATGGGATTGCAGGGTTTATTGCTGATATTGCAATGGTTGTAAATATCTTGCTAGTAATTGCAGTGATGTCTTTATTTGGAGCAACTTTGACGCTTCCAGGTATGGCTGGAATCATCTTAACTGTGGGTATGGCAGTAGATGCAAATGTGATTATTAATGAAAGGATTCGTGAGGGATTTCGCGCTAAAGAAAACTTTATAAAATCCCTAGAAAATGGCTACGCTAATGCTTCAAGGGCAATTTTTGATTCCAATTTAACTTCTTTGATTGCTGCAGTATTGCTTTATATGTGTGGCACAGGAGCAATTAAAGGGTTTGCAATTACAATGAGTATTGGAATTTTAGCTTCTATTATCACCGCAATTGTCGGCACACACGGAGTTTTTAGAATGTTGCAAGATCGTATTGTAAAGTCAGGTAATTATGCATTATGGTTTGGCTATAAAGATAGAAGCAAATAAGGAGAAATATGGATTTTTTTAAACATAATAGAATCTATGATTTTGTAAAAATGTCTAGTTATGGAATCGTGCTTTCTTTAATTTTATTTGTGGGTTCTCTCATTTTATTTGTTAAACCAGGATTCACATTAGGTGTAGATTTTGCTGGTGGGACGATTATCCAAGTGCAATATGATAAACCAGCGCCTTTAGCAGAGATTAGAAAAACATTAGAAGCAGTGGATGCTTATAATGGAGTGCAAGTTAGTGAGTTTGGTTCGCCAGAAGAAATTTTAATTAAACTCCCAACTGCTTCATCAAGTGTTAATCAAGATATTGGACAAGAAGTTGCAAATATCTTAAAGAATACTGGTAATCTTAGTGTGCGTCGTGTAGATATTGTGGGACCAAAAGTAGGCAATGAGCTAAAAGAAAAAGGTGCTTTAGCTTTGGTTTTGGCTTTAGCTAGTATTATGCTTTATGTCTCTTACCGCTATGAGTGGAGATTTGCATTAGCAGCGATTTTGGCGCTTGTGCATGATATTGTTATTGCTACTGGAGCTGTAATTTTATTTGATATTGATTTGAGTTTAGAGGTTATTGCTGCACTTTTAACACTGATTGGTTATTCTATTAACGATACAATTATTATTTTTGATAGGATCCGTGAAACCATTGGGATACGCGTTAATGATAGCTTGGAAAATGTTGTCAATGAAGCACTTTCAGCTACGCTTTCAAGAACTGTTTTAACTTCTCTTACTGTATTTTTTACAGTCTTTACGCTTTATGCTTTTGGTGGGGAGATTATTAAGGGCTTTAGTTTGCCAATGTTGGTAGGATCCATTGTTGGAAGCTATAGCTCTATTTTTGTTGCAAGCAAACTTGTTATTTTATTTAAATTTGATTTGAAAAAATATTACCAAAAAGTTACAGAAGCAGAGCGTAAAGCATTAGAAAAAAAGAAACTGCGTGAAATGTATGAGAGAGGGAGAGTGTAATGGATTGGGGAAAAGTAACTTTTGTCTTTTTTATTTTAATGAGTTTAACTTCTACGGTAGGTTTTTTGTATGAGCAAAATTTGGTGATGTTGTTTATAGCTGGTGGAGTAAATATTCTTTCTACAATTTTAAAAGTTGGTGTAAGAAGTTTTATGTCAGCAGAGCTTATGGCGGCATCTTTGGTCGCAGATTTGCATTTGATTCCATCTTTTATTTATATGCAAGTCTTTAATAATGTAAATGTTGCTGTGGCATTGGCACTTGGAGCATTGGTTGCAAATATAGTTTCTATTGTGTTTATTGCTATTGAAAGCATTAAGAGTTATAACAATTACAATTAGAAGGTGGGATATGGAATATAATCCTAAGGTTATTGAGAAGAAGTGGCAAAAGTTTTGGGAGGAGAGTGGCGCATATGAGCCAAAAGAAAATAAAAGTCTTCCCAAAAAGTATATTTTAAGTATGTTTCCATATCCTAGTGGAAATATCCATATGGGACATGTGAGAAATTATTGCATTAGTGATGCGATTGCTAGGAAGTTTCGTAAAGATGGTTACAATGTGTTGCATCCTATTGGTTGGGATGCTTTTGGAATGCCAGCGGAAAATGCAGCAATCAAGCATAAAACTCATCCTAAAAAATGGACTTATTCTAATATTAAAAATATGAAATCTCAGCTTTATAGCCTTGGATTTTCTTTTTCTAAAACGCGTGAACTTGCAACTTGTGATTTAATTTATTCTAAATGGGAGCAAAGCTTTTTTATTGCGATGTGGGAAAAGGGGTTAATTTATCGCAAAAAAGGCTTTTTAAATTGGTGCCCGAACGATCAAACTGTGCTTGCAAATGAGCAGGTGATTGAAGGAAAATGTTGGCGTTGTGATACGCCTGTAGTGCAAAAAGAGATGTATCAATACTATATTAAAATTACAGATTATGCTGAAGAGTTGCTAAGGGATTTAGATACGCTAGAGGGGAAGTGGCCTAATCAAGTCTTAACAATGCAAAAAAACTGGATTGGTAAATCAGAGGGTTTAAGTTTTTCTTTTGATTTGGAAAAGAGTATTCAAAGTGAGGATTGTGTGATTTCTGCTTTGGAAGTTTTTACTACGCGCCCTGATACGATTTTTGGCGTGAGTTATTGTGCGCTTGCACCTGAACACCCTCTGGTTAAAGCAATGCTAAAAAACCCAGAAGTTTATGGACTTTCCAAAGAAGCAGTAGAACAAATTCAAGCAATACAAAATACAAGCGAGAGAGAGCGCGCACAGCAGGAAAAAATGGGGATTCCGCTTGGAATTTATGCAATACATCCACTAAGCGAAAAAAAGATTCCACTATGGGTGGCAAATTTTGTTTTAATGGGTTATGGAAGCGGAGCAGTAATGAGTGTTCCAGCCCACGATGAAAGAGATTTTGAGTTTGCTAAAAAATACAATTTACCTATTATTCCTGTGATTGCGCCAAAAGATTCTGTAGATTATTCTAAACAAGGTTTTTATGCAGAAAGTGGAACATTAATTAATTCCCAAGAATATAATGGCTTGGACAATGAAGAAGCAAAGAGAAAAATTATTGCTTATTTTGAGAAAAATGGCAAGGGCAAGTCTGTTGTTAATTATAAGCTTCGTGATTGGGGGATTTCACGACAAAGGTATTGGGGGACGCCTATTCCTTTAATCCATTGTGAGTTTTGCGGGATTGTGCCAGAGTCTTTAGAAAAACTGCCCGTTGCATTGCCTGAAGATGTTAGTATTGATGGGGAAGGGAATCCGCTAGATAAGCACACAGCTTGGAAGCATTGTATTTGCCCACAATGTGGAAAGAGAGCGATAAGAGAAACAGATACGCTTGATACCTTTATGGAATCTAGTTGGTATTTTTTACGCTATACAACTCCGCAGAGCTTGCGTGATAGTGAAGCAATTAATACACAAGAAGCGCGATATTGGATGGATGTGGATGAATATATTGGCGGAATTGAACATGCGATTTTACACTTATTGTATGCGCGTTTTTTTACAAAGGTGTTAAAAACGCTTGGATATACAGAGTCTAGTGAGCCATTTTCTCATCTTCTAACGCAAGGAATGGTTACAAAAGATGGTGCAAAAATGAGCAAATCCAAAGGAAATGTTGTTGATCCTAGTGAGATTATCACGCAATTTGGCGCGGATACTGCAAGGCTCTTTATTCTTTTTGCGGCACCTCCTATTAGAGAGCTAGAATGGAATGACTCCGCTGTAGAAGGTTCTTATCGTTTTATTAAACGCTTGTGTGCGAAAATTGAAAAAGTACAGAAAATTACAGCTTTGCCAAAAATTACAGCAGAAAATTTAAGCGAAGCGGAAAAATATGCACGCAAAAAAGTTTATGAAGCATTGAAGAAATCTTATGAAACTTTTACGCATGAGAGTGGGTATGCTTTCAATACACTAATTGCTGCTTGTATGGAAGCTTTGAATGCTCTTAATGAACAAGATAATGTAGAAGTGTGGAGTGAGGGGTATTTTATTTTACTTAATATTTTAGAACCGATTATTCCACATATTTGTTGGGAGTTAAGCCAAGAATATTTTAATCTTGCAAATTTTGCTCCTATTGTTGTAGATGGATCTGCATTAAAAGAGGATTCCATTACAATGGCAATTACGGTTAATGGTAAGCGTAGAGGAGAAATTAAGGTTGCTTTAAATGCGGAGAATGCGGAAGTTTTAGCACTTGCAAAAGTAGCTGTTGAAAAGTGGATTGCAGATTTTACTATTGTTAAAGAAATTGTTGTGCCAAATAAGCTTGTGAATTTTGTGGTGAAATGATGCGAAAAATTACTCTATTTATTGCTTCGGTTATTTGTTTTAGTGCGTGTGGTTATAAACCTTTGGCGCATAATACACAAAAAACACTTGGTGATAAAATTTATATAGAAGTCAAGATTGATCCTAGAGATCCTCAAAATAGCGTTACATTAAAAGATGAACTTTCTAAAAGCATTTTTGAGCGTTTGCACGCAAATATTGTGGATAAGGATGAGGCAACTTCTATTATAGAAGTGCAGTTGCGATCGGTTAGTTTTAACTCTCTTGCGGAAAATCGCACAGGTTTTGCGACATTTTATCGTTGTGAAGTTGTTGTAGAATTTAAATATATTAATAATTTAAGCCAAAAAATGCGCGCGTTTAATAAAAAGGGATTCTATAATTTTTCACTAAATGAAAGCTCCATTATTACAGATTCTGTACGCCTTGAAGCAATTAATTATGCGACATTACAGGCATTAGATGGATTTATCTCTCAAGCAGGAATTGATGGATATTAATGCAAAATACACAAAGTATTGCTAGAGAGGCATTAAAAGAACTTTTAAAGGAAGGTAAAGATCCAACTCCAGAAGCTTATGCGCAGGCTTATTGTGTGGCAGCCAAGAAGATGGGTATTGCAGCGGAATCAGAATTTAGTATTGAAAAAGTGCTTGAAATGTTAGAGACTGAGGCAAAGGAAAATTTACCAAATAAGAGATTTAAGAATAAAAATGAGCTTTTTATAGCCTTAACAAAAGCGATTAATCATTTGAATTTTTCTAAAAAAAATTTTAGCACTTCTTTGGAAATTTTAAAATTTCTTTTGCGTTTGCTTGCTACACATCCTCAAAAAGAAATTAGCACACTTGCAAAAGGAAATTTAATAGAGATTGATAAACTTAATTCTAAATCAATGCAAAGTTGGCGTGAGCGTTGGATGGAACAGGTTAAAAAGATTCCAGAATTTGATGCTTTGGATTCTTTAAAGGTGCTAGAAATTTTGAGTGATTTTAAGATTCCATATTTTGAGATTCAAAAATGGCAAGATGAAGCTAAAGTTTTATTGAAAGAGCAAAAGCCAAGCAAAGAAGCACAAATTAAGTTAATAAAAAGTCTAGAGGGGCAAATTTTAGCACTAGGTAATGCGCAATATTTGCAAAAGAAATCAGATAAAGAATTAGAGATAAAAGATTTTGCAAGCACAACAAATCCCTTAAAAAAATCAACACAAAAGCCCCTAGAATTTAAAAATGCAACAGCATTACCTATTGATGCAACTACGACTTTAATGTCTAAAGCTGGAATGCAAGAAGTGTTAAATTATGCCGAAGAAGCGTTTATTAGAGAAAATAAAAATTATTCTGTGATTGTTTTTGGAATTGCAAGTTATGATAAGATTAAATCACATTTTGGCTTGGAAGCAGCAAAACGGATCTTAGCAACACTTGGAAGATTATTGAAGCAATATAGTAACACAAGTGATTTAATTGCTTATTATGGAGATGAAGAGTTTTTGGCTTGTTTGCTTGGCAGAGAAAAAGAAGAAGCGATTGCTTTTATTTATAATTTAGATAAGATTGTAAGTAATAGCAAGTTTATGTTTCAACAAACACGCATTGCGATTGCTTTAAGCGCACAGGTTTCACATCGTGTAGAGGCAAAAGATTTGGAATCTATGCTTAAAGTTAGTATTGATGATTTTATTAAATGCAAAGACTCGCAAGGAATTATTAAATATGAGTCTTAGATTAGAGTGTTTTTTAGAGCAAAAGGGGGCAGAGTATGCACCTTTTAATCCAAAACGCGCACCAAAACTTTTAGAGCAACTTCACCTAAAATTCAATAAGAATCAAGTTATTATTCAAATAATAGGCACAAATGGTAAGGGTAGTACAGGAAGATTTCTAGCCTTAATGTTTAAAAATTTGGGAGTAAAGACTGGACATTTCACTTCGCCACATTTACTTTTTTTGCGTGAGCGGTTTTGGATTGATGGAGAGAGTGTTGCAGAATCTGTGCTGGAGAATGCTTTTGATAGCTTAGATATTGAAATTTTGCATAAAGCGAGTTATTTTGAAGTGCTTACATTTTTGGCTTTTAGAGTGTTTGAAAAATGTGAAGTGGTGATTTTAGAAGCAGGGCTTGGGGGGGAATATGATTCTACAACGACTTGTAGCACTCCACAACTCACACTTTTTACAAGTATTGGAATAGATCACGAAGAGTTTTTAGGAAAAAGCATTAAAGAGATTGCGACAACCAAACTTAATGCAATGGCTAAACTTTCTGTTTTAGGGTTTCAAAGAGAAAAGGAAGTAATAAGCATAGCTGAAAAAATTGTAAAAGAAAAAGATTTGGAGTTAGAGAAAGTAGAAGAGATTCCGCAAAACATTTTAGAGTATGTCAAGGAGCGTAATTATCCGCATTATCAAGCGCAAAATTTAACACTTGCTTGGAAGGCTTTGGTGATGGCGATAAAAAAGATTCCAACTTTAAAAAGGTTGGAATCTAAAATTGATTTTGATTTAAATTTTTCTTTAGATTCTTTTTTGCGAACACTTCCACTCCTTGATTTGCAAGGGAGATTTCAGAGTTTAACGCCAAAGATTTTTTTAGATGTGTTGCATAATGTTGATGGAGCAAAGGCATTATTAGAACATTATATAACTTTTAGTGAGGATAAAACAATTTTGATTTATAATTCTTATTTTGATAAGAATCCAAAAGCAATTCTATCGCTTTTAAAGCCTATAATTGAACGCGTTGAGATTTTTGAAGTGGAAAATTCGCGCATAATTAAAAAAGGCGCATTAGAGGAAATTTTAAAAGCATTAGAGATTCCTTATTGTGATTTTTCGCATTTAAATAAAGAATCGCAATACCTTGTGTGTGGTTCTTTTAGTGTGGTGGCAAAGTTTTTAAAAGATTTTAAAGAAAAGAAAATAAAAGAAGAATAGATGAAAAATCGTTTTGTGGTAACAATCACCGATATTAATGGTTCTAAACAATACAATATCCATCAGTATGTCAAGCAAATTATTTTGTATGTGATTTTACTTGTGGTTGTGATTTTTTTCTTTAGCTTTATTTCTATCCAGTTGCTTTTAAAAGAAGTGCGCCAGATTGAAGTTAAGCGTGATTTAATGCAGGAGGAATATTTAAAGATTAATGAGAAAAATGAAGAATTACAAGCTTTAATTGATGAAAAAACTGAAGAATTAGTCAAAGTTTCTGATAGAATTGAGGATTTAGAGGGAATTGTGGGATTGAGTGATCAAATTGTGGAATCCCAAGATTTAAGTTTAATTGAACGAGTGGATTTGGCAAGTATTACCGGGGCGCAAAAGGCGTTTGTAATGCAACTTATCCCAAATGGTGCACCTTTGCGCGGGAATTATCGTATCACTTCTGATTGGGGGACAAGAGTTAATCCAGTATTGCGCCGTACGCATTTACATACAGGAATTGACTTTGGGCTTCCTATTGGCACACCAATTTATGCGCCAGCTGATGGTGTAGCATATTTTGCAAATAATAGCTATAATGGTGGCTATGGAATTATGGTTAAACTTGAGCATTCCTTTGGCTTTAGCACCTTTTATGCGCATTTGAGCAAAATTGTTGTTAAAAAGGGCGATTTTGTAAGACGCGGGCAAATTATTGCTTATTCTGGCAATAGTGGGAGAAGCACTGGTCCGCATTTGCATTATGAGATCCGTTATTTAAGTCAAGATGTAAATCCGCGTCCATTTATTGAATGGACAATGAGAGATTACACTAAAATTTTTGAAAAGGAGAAAAGTGTCAAATGGCAATCTTTACTAACAATGATAAATCAACTAGTGGAAATTCAGGAAACACCAGCATTATTGCGAAGGGAACAAAAATAAAAGGGGATATGTATAGCGAGTGCAGCTTACATATTGATGGAGATTTAGAGGGGAATATTGTTGCAAAAACCAATGTGGTTATTGGTAAGAGTGGTAATGTAGATGGAAGTATTGATGTAGAGCATTTAGTAATTAGCGGGAAGCTTATGGGGAATTGCACTTGTAATGTTGTAGAGATTTTACCACAAGGCAGAATTGATGGTAGCATAGTAGCAAAAGAGTTAATCATTGAAAAAGGTGGAGAGTTTGTAGGGCAAAGTGTTGTGCATAAAAACAATGAGTTTGAGAAAAATACGACAGATTTAAAAGCGTCAAAATCAATTTCGTTAAACCAAAAAACAGAGGAAGGTATTGCAAAGTAGCGTCTATGCATTTTTAAAAGCGCGTAAAGGGGAGTTTAAAACGCGCTTTAAAAATGGGCTTATTATCTTGTGTGAAGATGGAAGAAGTGCCTTATCTTGTGGAGATGTAGCGAAATTTTTAGGATTTAAAACATTTGTTTTTCCGGATTTTAGGGCAGCATTTGGTGATGATTTGCGCAGTTATCAAGAAGAATTAAGTGCGTTATTTTGGACATTAAGAGAGTTTTACACATTTAAAGGGGAGAAAATCTTATTTTCGCCCTTTTATACGCTACTGCACCCCTTGCCAAATGCGGAATCGCTTTTGACGATGCAGCTAAAAGTGGGCGATGTTTTAAATCTTAAAAGTTTTAAAGAGAACTTGCTATATTTTGGTTATGAATTTGTAGATTTGGTGGAGCTTGGTGGGGAAGTTTCAATGCGTGGGGATATTATTGATATTTTAACGCCAAACGAACAAAATCCTTATCGTATCACGCTTTTTGATGATGAGATTGAGAGCGTGCGCTATTTTGATTCTCAAACGCAATTATGTTCTAAAGAAAATTTAGATTCTTTAGAGATTCCTCCAGCGTTTTTAAGTTTAAATGCGGAATCTTATGAAAACTTAAAAGAAGCGATTTTAGCAATTTTACAAAAGCAATCAATACTAGATGGTGGAAGTGGAGATATTTTAGGCTTTGGATTTTGGTGTTTAGAAAATCTTGGAATCACAAAAGATTTTTTGCAAGATTATCCCTTTGTAGTTTTGCCTAATGTTAAGGAATTGGCAAAAGAAGCCTTGGGGTTTAATGAGCAAAATGCTAACAAATTACAATGTGTGTTTGAAGGCGAAACTTTAGAATCTACACAGGAATTTGAAGACTTTACTTATAATTTTAATAGCTTACAAAGTTTTTTAGAGTTTCATAAGCAAAAAACAATCACAATCCTTGCAAAAAGTGAAGCGCAAGTGCGTCAAGCTGGGATTCCACTAGATGCGCCTTATACTTTTAAGTTTGGAGTGGATTATGCAATTAATCTTTTGGGCAAAGAGAGTTTAATTCTCTCTCTTAATACTCCACAAAAGCAGCAAAAACGCGCGAAAGTTAAGATTTTGCTTGATGAATTAAAAGTTGGCGATTATGTGGTGCATTGTGATTATGGAATCGCAATTTTTAGTGGAATCACGCAGGCAAATATTTTTGGTGCAACGCGTGATTTTATTGCGTTGCGCTATTTGGGTGAAGATAAACTTCTTTTGCCTGTTGAAAATTTAGATAGGATAGATCGCTATATTGCTGATAGTGGTGGGATTCCAATTTTAGATAAACTTGGTAAAGGCTCTTTTGCAAAACTCAAAGAAAAGGTTAAAGAAAAACTTTTTGTGATTGCAAATGCCATTATTGCGCTTGCGGCAAAGCGTGAATTAATAGATGGTGTGGTGTTTGATGTGCAAAAAGAAGAGATATTGCTCTTTCAAAATAAAAGTGGATTCCATTATACAGAGGACCAAACACAAGCGGTTAATGAAATTTTTAAAGATTTAAGCAGCGGTAAGGTTATGGATAGGTTGCTTAGCGGAGATGTAGGCTTTGGAAAAACGGAAGTTGCAATGAATGCGATGTTTGTAGCGTTTTTAAGCGGTTTTCAATCGGCGATGATTGTGCCAACAACCTTGCTTGCCTATCAGCATTTTAACACGCTAAAAGAGCGATTTGTGCCTTTTGGATTTAAGTTAGCGCGCTTGGATAGATATGTTAGCACAAAAGAAAAGAAACAAATTTTAAGAGACTTGAAAAATGGAGAGTTAAATGCAGTAGTTGGCACACACGCTTTATTAAGTGCGGAGTTTAAAAATCTTGCTTTAATGGTGGTTGATGAAGAGCATAAATTTGGCGTGAAACAAAAAGAAAAAATTAAGGATTTGAGTCAAAATATCCATTTGCTCTCAATGTCAGCAACCCCGATTCCAAGAACGCTAAATATGGCACTCTCGCATATTAAGGGTTTAAGTGAACTAAAAACTCCCCCAAGTGAGCGTCAAGCAACGCGTACCTTTGTAAAGCAGCTTGATGATACTCTTTTAAAGGAAATCATTATGCGTGAAATGCGGCGCGGTGGGCAAGTGTTTTATATCCACAATAGCATTGCGACAATCCGGCAAAAAAAAGAGGAAATTTTGCGCGTGTTACCAACGCTTAAGATCGCGATTTTACACTCACAAATTCCAGCACAAGAGGCAGAGGATATTGTGTTAGAGTTTGCTAAAGGGACTTATCAAATTTTGCTTTGCACAAGCATTGTGGAATCGGGTATCCATTTGCCTAATGCAAATACGATTTTAGTGGGTAATGCAAATTATTTTGGAATTGCAGATTTGCACCAGTTGCGTGGGCGTGTTGGGCGTGGGAATAAAGAAGGTTTTTGTTATTTGCTTATAGAAGATTTTGAGTCCATCACAGAAGATGCTAAAAAGCGTTTGTTGGCTTTAGAGAAAAATTCCTTTTTAGGCAGTGGGGGGGCGTTAGCCTATCACGATTTAGAAATTCGCGGTGGGGGGAATTTGCTAGGGGAGGCACAGAGTGGGCATATTAAAAATATTGGCTACTCACTCTATCTTAGAATGCTTGAAGATGCGATTTTTGCATTAAGTGGAAATGTGGCGCAAAAGGAAGCAAATGTAGAGGTTAAATTAAGCGTAACGGCGTTTTTAAATGCGGAGTTGATAGAATCCGAACGCTTGCGTTTAGAGATTTATCAGCGATTATCAAAATGCCAAGAAGAAAAGGCTGTGTTTGCAATAGAAGGGGAGATTGAAGAAAGATTTGGGCGTTTGGATATTTACACAAGGCAGTTTTTGGATTTAATTCGCATTAAGATTGTTGCAAGAAATTGTGGAATCGCAAGCATTATGAATTATCAACAAAACATTAGTTTTACTTCAAATAATGGCGATAAGATAAGCATTAAAGCAAGTAGCAAAGATGAAGATGATGTGCTAAAGGCGGTGTTTTTGCATTTAGAAAAGCTACAAAAAGGATAAGAATGCGCTTTGGATTTATTGGCGATATTGTAGGCAGGGTTGGTAGGAATCAAATTGCGCGTTATGTGAAGGAAGTAAGGGAGAATTATAAGCTTCAACTTGTGATTGCAAATGGGGAGAATGCAAGCCACGGGTTTGGACTAACAGGCAAAAGCATTGCAGAGCTTCAGGGCTATGGAGTGGATATTTTTACAGGGGGGAATCATACTTGGGATAAAAAGGAAATCACTGCATTTTTAGCCCTTGAAAATTCTAATGTGTTGCGTCCGCATAATTATCCTAAAGGTGTTGTTGGAAGTGGAGTGTATAAGGGAGATGTGGATGGTGAAAAATTTGCAGTGGTCAATTTAATGGGGCATTTTGGTATGCCGCAATGTGATAATGCTTTTGTTTGTGCAAATGCTACCATTGAAGCCTTGCAAGAGGAAGGGATTAAGAATATTATTGTGGATTTTCACGCGGAAGCCACAAGTGAGAAGCGCGCAATGTTTATGATGTTAAAGGGTAGAATTGCAGCAATTTTTGGCACACATACGCATATTGGAACAGATGATTTAGAGATTTTTGAAGGAAGTTTTGGCGTGAGTGATGTGGGAATGAGTGGAGCTAGGAAAAGTGTGATAGGAATGGAGTGTGAAGAGCCTATTAATCGCTTTTTAACAGGGATTCCTAACCGCTTAAGTGTGCCAGAAAAAAGCGGAATCCCTAGCATTTTTCAAATGATTGTGTGTGAAGTGCGTAAGGGAAAATGCGTAGAAGCCTTTAAGCTAAAGGCAATAGATAATGGAATGCTAGAGAAAACATTGATTGCAAAGGAGAGCAAATGCGACAAACCATTGATAAGCTAAAAGCAAATAATGCGCTAAAAGTGATTAGTGAGCCTTTAGATGTGGAGTTAGAGATTCCACATTTAGCGTATTTAGAAGTTAAAAGCAAGGACTCTAAGGCGTTGTTGTTTGTTAATCCTGTGGATAAGGCTAGGGGTGTGCAGTATGAAACGCCTGTGCTTATGAATCTTTTTGGGAGTTTTAAGCTTGTAGAATTGCTCATCGGAGATGTGGAGAGTCAAGCAAGTGAAGTTGCAAAGCTACTTAAACTAAAGCCCCCTAGAAGCTTTAAGCAGGCTCTAGCTTTGCTCCCTAGTCTTTTGAATTTGCGCAACTTATCGCCTAAGATTTTAAAGGGTAGGGGCTTGTGCCAAGAAGTGATTAAGCAAGGCAGTGAAGTGGATTTAGAAGCAATTCCTGTGCTTAAAACTTGGAGTGATGATGGGGGGAGATTTATCACAATGGGGCAGTGTTACACGCAAAGCCTTGATGGATGCGTGCGCAATCTTGGAATGTATCGCTTGCAAGTGTATGATAAAAATCATTTAGGGCTGCATTGGCAAATCCATAAAGATAGCGTGCATTTGCTAGAAGAATATCGCAAGGCGGGTAAAAAAATGCCTGTTAGCATTGCTATTGGTGGAGATCCGCTTTATACTTGGTGTGCCACTGCGCCACTGCCTTATGGAATGTATGAATTAATGCTTTATGGCTTTATTAAAAAGCAAAGGGCGAAGCTTGTGCGCTGTGTGAGCAATGATTTGTGTGTGCCTTATGATGCGGATTTTGTGATTGAAGGGTTTGTAGAACCTACAATGCGTGATGAAGGAAGATTTGGTGACCACACGGGATTTTACACGCCCATTGAGCCATATCCTGTGCTTGAAGTGTGTGCAATCACTTCTAAAAAAAATCCTGTGTATTTAGCCACAGTGGTGGGTAAGCCTCCTTTAGAAGATAAGTATTTAGGTTATCCGACAGAGCGAATCTTTTTGCCCTTATTGCAAACAACAACGCCAGATTTAATGGAATATTATATGCCTGAAAATGGAGTGTTTCATAATCTTATTTTAGCAAAAATTAAGGCACGATTTCCTAATGCCGCAAAACAGAGTATGCACGCCTTTTGGGGTGTTGGACAGATGAGTTTTGTCAAACACGCAATTTTTGTAGATGAAAATGCTCCAAAACTCCAAGATTTAGAGATTATTCCTTATCTCTTAAATCGCTTTAGCGCGCAACATTGTTTAATTAGCGATGGGGTGTGTGATGCGCTAGATCACGCTTCCCCAGAGTTTGCAAAAGGGGGGAAACTAGGGGTGGATTGCACGCAAGATTATGCAAAGGATTTAAAAGATTGTGAAGTGCTTAGTGATAATGCTTTGCAAGAGATTTTAGCAAATGTTCTAAAAGAAGGTGGGGAAGTCAAGCGTGTTAGGCAAATTTACGCAGAGACAAAAAATCCTATTGCATTAGTTGCTATAAATAAAAAAGATTCCATAAGTAAGGCGATTTTGGATTTAGGTCATAAAAAGTTGGAATCTAAAAATGAACAAAGATTAGAATTGTTGCAAAAACACACACGCATTGTTGTGGTTGTGGATAACGCAAAAAATGATTTAGAAAATTTATATATGCTACTTTGGCGCGTGGTGAATAATATTGATGCAAAACGCGATGTGGTGATTTTAGATTCCATTATTTTTATAGATGCAACAGATAAAGATGGGCGTGATGGGCATTTAAGAGAGTGGCCTAAAGAAACGGATTGCTCTATAGAAGTGCTAAGGGACTTGGAGGTAAAAGGGCTTTTAAAAGATTATGGGGATTTAGAGAAGTTTTATCGTGCATTTCATATTGATAAATCTTATAATTGTTAAGAAGATTTTGACAAATTTAAGGCAGAATTTTGGCATTTTATTAAAGGGGCTTATATGGAAAATAAACCTAAAACGCGTAAAATTTGGCTTAAAGAGCTAAAATCTGAAATTATGGAATTACGTCATCAAAATTTAAGCGATAAAGAGATTAAGCGAAAAATGCGTTTAGCATTGCGCGAACATTCTACTAGGCTAGAAGTGGTGGTGGGATTTGTGTTTTGGCTTATCGTTTTAGCATTGGTTGGGTTTGGAATACATATTGGATATGCGGTATTGATGTGGGAAGCGCGTCTATATGAATTTAGTGTGTATTTTTCGCCTTATACTTCAATGCTTATTTTTATGTTTTTATGTGTTGTGCTGTGTGGGATTTTGATTGTTTGGTTTGGATATTTTGCGGATTGTTTTAGATTCCATAAAATTCTTGATGATACTTTAGAAGAGCAGTTTTATTTAAAACTCTTTAAAACATTGTTATTGCTTAGTTTGATGGGGTTTGTGGTGTTTATGATAATAGTGTTTTTTGTTGGGCTTCAGATTTCGGATTTTTATGGAATTCCACTTGGCAGAAGTTTATTTGAAACACTAATGGAGATTATAGATTGAGTAGCATTGGGTTGGTTAAAACATTGGCGATTTCGCATTTTGCAAATCCGGGGGCGTATTTGTTTGATGGTGTTGATGAAGTTTTGCTTCCAAATGCGTATGTGCCAAAGGATGTAAAGATAGGCGATAAAATAGAAGTGTTTTTATATACAGATTCTAGTGATAGACCTGTGGCAACAACACTAATGCCAAAGGCGCAAAGGGGAGAAATCGCGGTTTTAAAAGTGGTGGATAAAAACAATTTAGGCTGTTTTTTAGATTTAGGTATTGCAAAAGATGTTTTTATGCCAACAAAGATTCCGCAAAATTATCCTATTGGTAGTGAAGTAGCAGTATTTTTGACTTTAGATAGGGAAAATCGTTTGCTCGCAAAAGAAAATATAAAGCCTTATTTGCAGAATTTCAAAACAAACTTACAAACAATGAAAGTTGGGGTGAAAGTTAGAATTCTACCTTTTAGAAAAACTCCATTAGGTTTTGAATGTGTGATTAATGGAGAGAATTTAGGCTTGCTTTATCATAATGAAGTTTTTGGTGAGTTTATGCTTTATGAGGCTAGGGAAGGTTATATTAAGCGCATTTATCACAATGGAAAATGTGATTTAAGCCTAAAGCATCCTTTGTCTAAAAATGATAAAAAGTTGGAATCTACAATACTTTTGGGATTACTAAGAGATAGAGGAGCGTTAGAATTAAATTACGATAGCGAGCCTATGAAAATTTACGCGCAATGCAAGATGAGCAAAAAGGCTTTTAAGCGCGCATTAAGCGCATTATTAAGTGAGGGTAAGGTTGTGCTTGAAAATGGAGTGATTAAAAGAAAGTAAATTAAGTCTTTATTGCAAGTAAGGATTTTGCTATAGGTTCCATTAATGAGCATTGTAAAGTGTCGCTCTTGGTTTCTAAAATGTGTTCTAGTATAGGGTAGAGTTCTAATTCTTTAGAAACTTTTATAATATCCTCATCTTTGCCATAACGTTTAATATATTGACTGAAGCTACTATGCCAGTCAATGTTTTTTTGCGTGCATTTTGGGTTATTGTATTGAAATTCTCTTAAATAAGCAGCTTTTAAAAGAGTGTTGGTTTTAGTTTTTAGGCTACCAATAGTTGTATAATCTTTTAGAAGTTGCAACACAATTTTTGGCTCCCCTTTTGTTGCAGCTTTAAATGCTTGTTCGAAAATTTCCAAAAATTGGTCATAAAGCATCTTAAACTCTTTAGTATTTTTTAATTCAATGCTTGTCTCTGCTAGGTTAAATGCTTCTTCTGTATTATTATTTGCATAGGCTGTTAAGAATCTTTCTTTAAGCTGAAGGATTTGTAGCTTTTTATGGACAATTTCTTTGAAAGGTGGAATACTATTTAAGTATGCACATAATTTTAGTGCTTGCTCTATGTTGTTTTCTTTTTCAAATATATTAATATGTTTAAGTAAGTTTTTGATTGCATAAAGTGCCTTTTTATAAGTGTTGGTTTCTTTTAAAAAATGAAACTTCTCGCACAAAGAAAAATAAGCAACCATATTTTTTTCTTTATAGGTCTGCTCCGCTTCTAAAAAAATATTTGCATTATCTAGTAATAATTGGATATCTTTCTTTTTGGATTCTACATCATTAAATACACCTAGGAGTTCTTTTGCTTTTTTGATATTTAGTGTGGTATCTTCCAAGAGAAGAACTTGGCAAGTCCTAAAAATCTTTTGCCAAAGTTCTTCTATATTTTCATAAGAGAGTGTATTTTTGACAAAGGGGTATCTCTCTGCGATTGCATAGGCTTTGATGTAATTTTTTTTCTCCGCAGCGTCAATAAATTCTGCTATATAATGGACTTGTTCTAGGCAAGTGTTAAATTCTTGCTTTTTTTCTATATCTCTCATAAAAGGATTGGTTAATTTTATAGCTTCTTGGATGAGATTTTTGGATAATAAGGCAACAGCTTGTTTTAGTGTTTCTTTCCACTGTGTATCAAGTTTTTCTTTGTAGATTTTTAAGGTGCACAAAAAAATGTTATCTTGATAAAACATTTCTGTGGCATTGCTAATGCTATCAATTTCTAGCGTTCTAAGAAAGGCTTCCATTTGAAATGCAGTGTCGTAATATTCAATTGTGCCATCACTATATCCTAGGAATAGGATATTTTCACAAAAGTGTATTGTTGTGATTCCATAATGCGTAACTTTTAGTGTCTCTACAAGTTTATTTGACGAGATTCTTATTAAAAATAATGAATTGTCTCTAGAACCAACAAGAGCGAAGTCTGTATTTGGAATTCTTTTACAGAAAGTCAGCCAAGTGTCTTTGAAATGATTTTTGTTAAGGATTTTGTTTTCTATTAAGTCATATAGAATTGTTTCTCCATTGCGAGTAATACAAAAGATTCTCGTGTTGTCTTTGTCGAACAATGCATCTTCAACTATGCTATCAAAGGTTGTCTTGGTAATTATTTTATCATAGGGAATATTTACTACGATAAATTCTCCACTAAAGCTGGCCCCTAGAGCATAAAGTTCATCATCGCTAAAAGCTATTGTAGAAATAGAATCAGAAAAAGGAGGAGAGCTTAGTAAAAAATTATAATTTTTTCCATAATATACAACAATTCTTCCGCATTCCCCTCCGGTTGCTAAGTAAGTATCATTAGGGGAAAAAATCGCTTTAGTAATTTCTTTTTTTTGCCAAGTCAGTGGCTCTAATTCTTTAATTTGCTCCAAGCCAATTACAGATCCTATATTAGTGTTGCTAAAGCCAATTGCGAAACATTTCTGTTTATTGGCAAAGCCCACTGCCTTGCTAAATTCAAAAAGGGGCTTTCTATCTTTTTGAATAATTGTGGATTTTTCTAAAATTTTATTTTGTTTTGAAAATGCATAGGTGTTATAAAGATTATCTACTGCATAAATCTTATCTGAATCTGTACCAATTCCTAAAACACTATTAGAAAGAGAGAAAGCTCCTTTTAAAGGTAGCATAGTGTATCCTTAAAAATTTTATCAACCTTTTTATAATAAAAATTATTAATAAGCGATAAAATACACAAAATCAAATAAAAATATTTTATTTTGAAATTAATTTCTCAACATAAAAACAATTGGAATCTGTAAATGAACATCATTTATATGCTGTGGAAAATGCAATGCAGCTTGTTTTATTGCATTAAGGGCGCTTTTATCGAGAATAGGTTGTCCTGAGCTTTTATACACTTTTAAATTTTTAAGAATTTTATGTTTTGTCCATAAAAATTCCACTATAACTTCACCTTGTATGCGCATTTTTCTAGCTTGTCTTGGATAATTAACATTGGAATCTATTGCTTTTTTTACTGCTCTTAAAAATGGATGGTTATCCTTTCCAAAAGTTAATGTTTCAATAGTATTTTTAGGAATTATATTTTCTTGTATACTTCTGTTACTGGGTGTTATTGGGGATTGTTTGTGCTGTGGAGTCGGCTTTGGAGCTTGTTTTTGTGCGTGTTTTTTAGATGGATTTTTTTTGATTTTTTTTGGGATTTCTTTTGATATTTCTTGTGTAGAATTTTTAGGATTTGATGCTTGGTTGTGTGGGGCTTGTGTGATAAATTGTTGCATTGTTAGACTAAAGGAATCTTGTTGCTTTGGATAGATTCTAAACCAAGAAGCACTATATAAGAATCCAATAAACAGAAGCGCAAATAAAAAACTTGTGTAATAAAAGGCTTGGGATTTATGGTTTAAGAGTAGCTTCATGGTGTTTTCTCTGTTAAGATTTGGAAGTTTTTGTGATTATTTTTTCGTAAAATATCAATAATTTGAACAAAGCTATCAAATTTTGCATTTTTATCACTTTTAAGTTCAATGGGGGTGGTGCTATCTGTGGAATTGATTTTGGTTTGAATTGCTTCTAAATTTGATTCTTTTCCATTAAGAAAAAATACATTTTCTGCATTAATTGCAATTTGAATTTTGTCTTTATCGCTATTAGATTGCGTGCTAGATTCTACCTTTGGAAGCTCTAGTTTGATTTCTCCGTGTGCAATGAAAGTAGAGATGCTAAGAACCATTGCTAATAGCACCAAAATTATATCAATAAAAGGAATAATGTTAAGTCCTTCTGTTTTTTGTGCTTTTATCATATTTTGTTTTCCTGAGTTGTTTTGTAGTGTGTGCTTAGAAGATTTACTTTTCTTATAAGAGCATTATAAGCCATAAGGCTAGGAATTGCTACTAAAAGTCCAAGTGCCGTTGCCTTAAGGGCTAGAGAAAGTCCAACAACGATGGATTTGACATCAATATTTCCACTCATTCCCATATCATAAAAGGTTATCATAATTCCAATCACCGTCCCAAGCAATCCAACATAAGGAGCATTAGAATAGATAATGTGTAAAGTTGTGAGATTTTCTGTAATGGCATCATCAAAGCTATCTTGAGAATTAAAATGTTTAAGATTTATTTTTTTAAAAAAAAGCAATCGTTCAATTACGCACCAAATAGCAATAAAAGCCATTAAGCCTAAGATTCCAAAAATAATAATATCGATGTAGGATTTAAGAATTTCCATTGGTTTCCTTTAAAATATAAATTATGATAATTAAAATTATAATTATAAAAACTTATATAATAATTAATAATGATTATTATTGATTTTTTCAATATGATAATTTTTGGTTTAAAATATTTAATATAAAATTAATAATTATTATCATAATATAATATTGCCAAGAGACATTTTTGGCTAAAAATATTTTTAAGGATTATTATAATGCGTAAAAGTTTATTCTCAATTCCATTGATGGGGCTTTTATATCAAGGATTGTATGCACAACCAGAGAAATTTTTGTTAGAGGAGTCTGTTGTTAGTGCTTCTGGGTTTGAACAAGACATTAAAGTGGCTCCAGCTAGTATTTCTGTGATTTCAAAAGATGAGATTTTAAATCGTCCTATTAGGGATCTAGGAGATATTGTCCAAGAGGTTCCGGGGGTTTCCACAATGGTTGGCAAGACTGGAGCAACCACAATCCAAATGCGCGGTATGGCTTCAAAATATACTTTGATTTTAGTTGATGGCAAGCGCGTAAATATGGATAGTGGATTTGATGGAAATGGGTTTGATTCTACAAGTGGTTTTATTCCTCCAACAAGTATGATTGAGCGTGTGGAAGTGATTCGGGGTCCAGCCTCAACGCTCTATGGAAGTGATGCAATGGGTGGCGTGATTAATATTATTACCAAAAAGAATGCAGATAAATTTACAGGTTCGGTGGCTTTTGAGACAAGATTGCAGGAACATCACGATACTTGGGGTAATTTGTATGGAGTAAATTCCAGTGTATTTGCTCCAATTAATGAAAAAATTTCTTTTAATTTTAGGAATAAAGTTTATTATGGAGAACGAAACGCCTTTTACCAAAAAGATATTCCCGGATTTACGCCAACAGGACAAAATCCTTATACAAGTCACTCTCCAACTGGGTATCGCAATATAGGAGTTGGCGGAAGAGTGAATTATGAATATGATTTAGAGAATAGTTTTTATGTGGATTTTGATTATGGATTCCAACGATTGGGGAGTTTAAATACTTCAAGTCGTAGTGTTACAGCAGTTAGGGATTATCATCGCTATAATACCATATTAAATCACGATGGAAACTACACTTGGGGTTCTATGAATAATTACATACAATATGCAAATACAACAAGGATTCCGCATAAAAATGTGAATATTGGAGCAAATGCGGGAGAGCCAAATCGTGATGCGCTTGTAGAAAATCAGAATCTTATTCTTAGTTCAACTTTAAGAAAAAATTTTGATTTTGGGAGTAATGGAGCCTTGATTTTAAGCGGTGGTCCTTATTTTAAAAATGAGCGTTTGTTTAATCGTGATAATAGGTTTGATAAAGACTCTAATCAGTTTGCACTTTTTGGTGAGGGAGAATATTTTTTCAATGAATATATTTCTACAACTGCTGGGCTTAGGGTGAATTATGATGAAACCTACAAGGAATTTTTTAATCCACGCTTTTATATCAATACATATCCTTTAGAGTGGCTAACTTTAAAAGCTGGGATTGCAAGTGGCTTGAAGCTTCCAGAGCTTAACACGCGATATAATGGTCTTTATGATATAGATAACAATAATATTGCAAAATACGGTAATGAGAATTTAAAAGCAGAAGAAAGTTGGAATTATGAATTAAGTGGAATTGTGGAATCGCCTTTTGCAACATTTACACTAACAGGATTTTATACAGACTTTAAAAATGCTATTAGCACGCAAAATTATGGAAATGGTCAAGCTTTGCCTGATGGGTATGGAAATTGTGGGTATGCAGAGTGTTCTATTTATGAAAATGTGGATAAAGCTATTATTTCAGGTTTAGAACTTTCAATAAAAACGCAGGCACTGCTAACACATCTAATTCCAAATGGGGTTTATGTGGATTTTAATTATGCTCTTACAGAAACAGAGCGCAAAAGTGGAACAAAGAAAGGAACTGATTTAAATGATGTTCCACGCCATAACCTTTCTACAAAACTTACCTATAAAACTAGCAGATTGGATACTTATATACGCTATGTTGGCAAATTAAAAACCCCAACAAGCAATACACATACTGCAAATGTAGGACCAGGAGAGTATTTTAAAGATGTGCATACAATAGATTTGGGGATGAATTATCGCTTTATGGGTGGTTGGACGCTTGGAGCAGTCATTAATAATTTGCTAGATAAAGATTTTGTGGATTATACGACTTATATGGATGGAAAAAGGATGCGCTATACAAATAATTATCAGAGAATGATTCCCGGAAGGAATCTTTGGCTAACATTGCGTGCAGAATTTTAAAAGTTTAATGTAAGTATTTTAAGTGTAACTTATTAATTAAATATTTAAAAAATTAAGGTAGAATTTCAAAAAATTTCACAAAAAAGGTTTGATGATGAAAAAGATTTTAGCAAGTTCAGTGATTGCATTTGCATTGTTGCAGGGCGCAAGTTTTGCCAAAACTTATGCTGAGGTTAATGGATATGATATTACAGATAGAGATATTGCAACTCTAATGCGTGCAATGCCCGGTGTTGCATTTGACCAACTTCCACCAGAAGCAAAAACGCAAGTCATTAATCAAGCAATTGAAAGAAAGCTTTTAATTGAGCAAGCCAAAAAAGAAAAAGTGCAAAATTCAAAAGAATATAAAGAGGCAGTTGCGAGCGTTGAAGAAGACTTAATGCTTGAGATTTGGATGCGTAAGCAAATGGATAAGGTAAAGGTTTTAGATTCTGAAATTACGAAATTCTACAATGAAAATAAAAGTAAGTTTGTGCAGCCTGAAACAATAAAAGCAAGTCACATTTTAGTAACCAGTGAAAGCGAAGCAAAAGCAATTATTGCAGAACTTAAAAAAGCTGGAAAGAATGTCGCAAGTAAATTTGATTCTCTTGCGAGAGAAAAATCTAAAGATGGTTCTGCACAAAATGGTGGAGAGCTAGGTTATATTGCTAAAAATCAAGTGGTTCCAGAGTTTGCAAATGCAGCTTTTAAGCTCCAAAAAGGTGCATATACAACAACTCCTGTTAAATCACAATTTGGCTATCATGTCATTTTGGTAGAAGATAAAAAGCCAGCCGGCACAATTGCTCTAAAAGACATTAAAGGGCAAATTGAGCAAAATTTAAAACTTAAAAAATTTCAAGAAGAAATTAAAAAAGAAGGTGAAGAGTTGCGCAAAAAAGCTAAAATTGAATTGTCAAAATAAGGAATTTTATGCGAGTTTGTGGAAGCGTTATTTTAGATAAGGCAAATAAGGAAAATTATGGAGTTGGTGCTTTTAACTTTGTTAATTATGAAATGTTAAGCGCAATCTTTGAAGCTGCGCATTTGAAAAACTCCCCCATTATTGTGCAAGCAAGTGAAGGTGCGATTAAGTATATGGGAATTGATATGGCAGTGGGAATGGTTGAGATTTTATCTAAGCGTTATCCACATATTCCCGTTGCTTTGCATTTGGATCATGGAACAAGTTTTGAGTCTTGTGTGAAAGCGATTCGTGCAGGCTTTAATTCCGTAATGATTGATGCAAGTCATCATCCCTTTGAAGAAAATCTAGCAGAAACAAAAAAAGTTGTTGAGGTGGCGCATATCGCAGGTGTGAGTGTAGAAGCGGAACTTGGGCGTTTAATGGGGATTGAAGATAATATTTCTGTGGATGAAAAAGATGCTTGCTTGGTTAACCCAAAAGAAGCAGAAGAGTTTGTAAAATTCTCCAAAGTAGATTTTCTAGCTCCAGCCATTGGGACAAGCCATGGTGCATTCAAATTCAAAGGTGAGCCAAAACTTGATTTTGAACGCTTAATTGATGTTAAAAAACGCACGCAAATTCCACTTGTTTTACACGGAGCAAGCGCAATTCCGCAAAATGTTAGCGAAGCGTTTTTGGCGAGTGGTGGCGATTTAAAGGGGAGCAAGGGTGTTCCTTTTGATTTCCTAAGAGAAGCAATAAAGGGTGGAATTAATAAGATTAATACAGATACAGACTTAAGAATTGCCTTTATGTCTGAAGTGCGTCGTGTGGTAAATGAAGACAAAACACAATTTGATCTAAGAAAATTCTTTGCTCCTGCAAAAGAATTTATGATAAAAGTTATTGCAGAGAGAATGGATATTTTAGGCAGTTCTAATAAAATCTAAAAAGGGAAAATTATGGCATATTCTATGGGAGATTTAAAAAAGGGTTTAAAGGTTGAGTTAGAAGGGATTCCATATAGAATCACAGAATATCAACATGTAAAACCAGGTAAAGGTGCAGCGTTTGTGCGCGTAAAAATGAAATCATTTTTAGATGGCAGAGTGCTTGAGAAGACTTTTCATGCAGGTGATAAGTGTGAAGAGCCAAATTTGCAAGAGCGTTCTATGCAATTTCTGTATCACGATGGCGATCATTTTCAATTTATGGATAATGAAAATTATGAACAAATTGGTTTGAGCGATGATCAAGTGGGCGATGTAGCAAAATGGATGATTGATGGAATGGCTGTTCATATTATGTTTCATAATGGTAAGGCAATTACAGTCAGTGTGCCACAAACTGTTGAGCTAAAAATTACTGAAACTCCACCAAACTTCAAAGGTGATACAACAAGCGCTGGTAAAAAGCCTGCTACGCTTGAGACAGGGGCTGTTGTGCAGGTGCCTTACCATGTGTTAGAGGGGGATTTAATCCGCGTAAATACAGAGACAGGCGAGTATTTAGACAAAGTCAAATAGGGGCGATGTATGAGAGTGAGTGTTCTTGTTGCATTGGCAAAGGGATTTGAAGAGCTTGAAGCCATTAGTGTAATTGATGTATTGAGGCGTGCAGGCTGTGATGTGATTGTAGCAAAAGTGGAATCTAAAAATGATGTTTTGGATTCTAACTTGATTGTGGAATCACAAAAGGGCGTGAAAATCGTTGCAGATAAATTCTTAAGTGCGGTGGATTGCGAATGTTTAGATGGAATCGTATTCCCCGGTGGCTGGGAAGGGACGCAAAACTTAATTGCTTCTAGCTCCCTTAAAGAAGTCTTAGAAAAACTTAATGCAAAGGGTAGAATCATTGCGGCGATTTGTGCAGCACCCTTAGCACTCTTTAAACATGGAATCCTAAAAGGACAAGCATTTACCTGTTACCCTAGCATTGAAAAAATGATTGAAAATCCGCAATACAAAACTGATTCTAATGTGATTCAAGATGGTAATCTTATCACTTCAAGAGGTCCTGCAACGGCTTTGGAGTTTGCCTTTTATTTAGCAAGCGTTTTTGTAGGTGAACAAAAAGCGAAAGAATTAAAAGCTGAAATGTTAGTCCTTTGAAACTCTCTTTTAAAGCTTTAAAGATTTTTAGCATTAGTGTTGCTTGCGTAGCCCTGCTTAGTGGCTGTTTGTTGGGCTATAAGGATTTGATTTATAATCCTAGCATTTTGGCAAATGGAATTTCAAAAGAGCAGGTAATTAAAAAAGCAGTAAATTATGCGCTAAATCCAGAACAACTTGAAAAAGACATTGCAAATTTGCAGATTAATTTTAAGAAGGTTGTTGTGGCTTTAACACAAAATGCTTCGAAAAAATGGGGTGAAAAAAATACTCCAATTGCCTCACAAGATATTTATGTTAAATATACAGATTCTTATCTCTCGCGTGCGCAAGTAGATTTTACTAAGGGTGTGATTTCTGTTGCGACTTTGGATACAAAAGATCCAAAGGCATCGTTGAAAAAGGCAATTGTTGCAACATTGCTAACTCCAGAAGATCCTGAGCAAGTAGATTTGTATTCTGATAAAGAGATTGCTTTTAAAGGAAAGCCGTATTTAGCGGAGTTGGTTAAAGATAATGAAGGCAAAGTTGTGCTGTATCCTTGGCGTGCCAATCGCTATGCGGATTATTTGATTGAAAACAAACTCCAAACTACGCAAATTACAGAAAAAGGGGAGAATAAGAAGGTTTATTATGTGCAATTTGATATGGTGACAGATCACGAAATTAAAAGTGAGCATAAATATGGGGAGTATGTTGCGCTTTATGCAAGGGAGTATAACTTAGAGCAAGCATTGATTTTTGCTATCATTAAAACAGAGAGTAGTTTTAATCCTTATGCGGTTAGTCATATTCCAGCTTATGGACTGATGCAGGTAGTTCCTGGCAGTGCTGGTAGAGATGTTTATAAAGCTTTAAATAATAGGGATGGGATTCCAACTAAGGAGATGCTATTTACGCCTAAAATTAACATTCAATATGGTTCGGCATATTTAGATATTCTTTTTACGCGCTATATTAAAGGTGTAAATAATGCCTTATCACACGAATATTGCGTGATTGCGGCGTATAATACAGGTAGTGGGAATGTGCTAAGTGTCTTTGATAAGGAGCGAACAAAAGCGGTGAAAATTATTAATTCTATGACTTCAGCAGAAGTGTATAGAAAACTACGCACTTCCTTGAAGTATGAAGAAGCTAGAAATTATCTTCATAAAGTTACAAATGCTAAAAAAGATTTTCAAAAAAACGCAACCACAGCACAAAATACAAGTTTGAAGCTTAGCTTAAAGTAATGGAAGTTTATGAACTTATCCAAGAGCCACGCCCTTGTAGTTATCTTTCAAATTTAGAAGCAAAATTTCATTATTTTTTTATTAAAGATTGCACGATTCCTTTTTATGTGCATTTGCTAGAGAGAGGTTGGAGAAGGTTTGGGAATTATTTTTTTGCGCCAATTTGTGAAGCCTGTGAAGCTTGTGTTTCTATTCGTCAAGATTGTGAAGAGTTTGTGTTTTCAAAATCTCATAAACGCATTTTAAGAAATCCCATAACCTTGCAAATTAGGCGTCCTTGGGTAAGTGAAACACATTTAATATTGTATGATAAATATCATAAAAAAATGCAAGACAAAAAAGGCTGGGAATACCATAATATTACGCTTGAGGCGTATTATGATACTTTTGTTCAAGGCTTTTTAGATTTTGGCTATGAGTTTGATTATTATGTAGAAGAGCAGCTTGTGGGTGTGGCGTATGTAGATGTGATGGCGCAAGCTGTTTCAGCGGTTTATTGTTTTTATGATCACGATTTTTCGCAATATTCTATTGGAACATATTCTATTCTTAAACAAATAGAAATCGCAAAAGAGTATAATATTAAATATCTTTATCCGGGTTATTGGATACAAAATCACGCATCAATGGGCTATAAAGAGCGTTTCAAGCCTTTTGAGATTTTGTGTAATCGCCCAAATTTAGAAGAAAATCCCCTTTGGGCAAAGGAGTAGTTTTGCATTATACAAACCTTTTATCTTGCTTGTTTGAAAAATTTGCTTCTTATGCGTTTCCTTTCAGGCTTCAAGGCTGGATTAATAGGGCGTATGTTAGAATTTTTGATATTAAACTTGATGAGTTTGATACGCTTGCAAGTTATCCTACATTAAATGCGCTTTTTACGCGTTCATTAGTCAAAATGCGAAGTTTTGATAAGATGGAATCTAATATGATAGCTCCTTGTGATTCTATGATTATGGAGTTTGGGGAATGCGTAGATAATCGTGCTATGCAAATTAAAGGAAAGCATTATTTTATAAGCGATTTTATAAAAACAAAGCTAGATGAAGGTTATTGTTATGTTAATTTTTATCTCTCACCTAGAGATTATCATCGCTTCCACGCTCCGCTTAATTTAAAGATAAAACGCCTAGAATTTATCACAGGAGTGCTTTTGGGTGTAAGTGAAAAGGCTCTTTTAAGATATAATGAAGTTTTTACTAAAAATAAACGCGTTGTGCTAGAGTGTGAGGATGATTTTGGTGAGATTTTGTATTTTGTAGCCATTGGTGCATTAAATGTAGGGAGAATCCAAATTAACTTCGCGCCTGAAGTTACAGGATTCAAGAAGTCTCAAACGCTACATTTTGACACGCCTATTATTGTAAAAAAGGGCGAAGAGATAGGAAGTTTTTTAATGGGATCAACTATTGTTTTATTGAGTAAAAATTGGAAATATGATTTAAAGCTTAAGGAAAAAGTCTATTTTGGGCAGTGTATTGCTAAAAAAACTAATAAAAATTAGAATTCAAAATCAATGAAAGGAAGTTAAATGATGAAAATGCGCATTAAAGAGTTGTTAAAAGAGCTTGATGCACTTCTTGTGGCGCATTATTATCAGCGCGATGAAGTGGTAGAAATGGCAGATTTAACAGGTGATAGCCTAGAGTTATCGCGCAAGGCAAGTGCAAGTGAAAAATCAAAAATTATTTTTTGTGGAGTTGGATTTATGGGGCAGAGTGTGAAGATTTTAGCTCCAAATAAGCGTGTTTTTATGCCAAAAATTGCGTGCTGTTCTATGGCTAGAATGATTGATGATAGTTATTTTGACACTTCTATTGCGCAACTTAAAGAGTGTGGGATTACAGAGGTTTTTCCTATTACTTATATTAATTCTAATGCGGAAGTTAAGGCAAAGGTAGCGGAACTTGGCGGAGTAGTTTGCACAAGCTCTAACGCTTCTAGGATTTTAAAATATGCTTTGGAGCAAAAGAAAAAAATATTCTTTTTGCCAGATTTTTGTTTGGGGCAAAATCTTGCTATGGAAAATGGTTTAAAAAGTGCGATTTTAGGTGTGGATAGTGTGGATAAGATAAAGAATGCTGATGTGATTTGTTACTATGGATTTTGTTCCGTGCATCAACTATTTAGCACAAAAGATATTGATTTTTATCGCACAAAATATCCGGGAATTTTAATAGCGGTGCATCCAGAATGCCAGCCTGAAGTTGTAGAAAGAGCAGATTTTGTAGGTTCTACAAGTCAAATTATTAAGTTTGTGCAAGGCTTGGATTGCAATCAAAAAGTCGCTGTTGGGACAGAGTTTAATTTGGTAAATCGCTTAAGAGTTCCTGTTAATGGAATCCAAAATACCTTTGTGCTAAGTTCCACAAAGCCAGAGTGCCCTACAATGAATGAAACAGGGATTGAAGATGTGCTAAAATGCCTAGAAGCCATTAAGAAAAATAAACCCTTTAATGAAATTTTACTTAATGAAAATATTGCAAAAAAGGCAAAACAGGCATTAGATAAAATGTTGGAATTATCTTAAAAGGAAAAAAATGCATAAAATTTTGTTAGATGATTTTTTAAAAGAAGTGCTTAAAGAAGATATTGGGCGTGGGGATTTGTATATGCGTATGCAAAATGAGATAGAGATTGAAGCTTATATTATCGCTAGAGAAGATGGAATCCTATCTGGTAAAATGTATGTAGAGCGTTTGTGCGAACTGCTAAATATTGAGTGTGATTTTACTTTTGAAGATGGAATGCCTTTTAGGCGAGGTGAAAAACTTGTAATGTTTAAGGGCAAGATGTCTGAGATTTTAAGTGCAGAACGCACAATTTTAAATCTTTTGGAACATTCTAGTGGGATTGCAACGCTCACACGCAAATATGTGCAAAGGATTGAAGGCACAGATTGTATGTTGCTTGATACGCGCAAAACTCGTCCATTGCTTAGGGATTTTGAAAAATACTCCGCGCGTAATGGCGGTGCTGTCAATCACCGCTTAGGATTAGATGATTGCTTAATGTTAAAAGACACGCATTTAACAAGGATTTTAGCGCTAAATAAATTTGTCAAAGATATTCGTAAAAAGATTCCATTTACTGCAAAGATTGAAGTAGAATGTGAGAATTTACTGCAGGCAAAAGAAGCATTAGAATCAGATATTGATATTTTAATGTGTGATAATATGGAGCTTGAAACGATTAAAAATGTTGTAAAGATGCGCAATGCAATGGCTCCAAATGTTCTTTTGGAGGCTAGTGGCAATATTACACTAGAGAATATTTTAGATTATGCAAAAAGTGGTGTAGATGCGATTTCATCAGGAGCTATTATCCATCAGGCAGTTTGGGTGGATTTAAGTATGAAGATTGATTAAAGTAATGAATGCAAGATAGAGAGAAGGCGTTTATCCGCGCATTAATCCAAAGTGGCGCGACAGAGGGAATTGGTGATGATGGAGTGTTGATTGCTGGGGATTGTGCGGGCTATGTTGTGGCAAGCGATGCGTTCTTTGAGGATGTGCATTTTAAGCGTGCCTGGGGGAGTTTGGAAGCCATTGTAGAGAAGTGCTTTGCTGTGAATCTCTCTGATATTTATGCAATGAATGCGATTCCATCTTTTTGTCTCTTGACACTTGCTTTGCCAAATGGCTTTAAGGAAGTTGGGAGATTGGCTAATGTAATAGGAAAATGTGCTTTAAAACATAGAATTAAAATCATTGGTGGAGATACGATTGCTGGAGAGAAATTGCATTTCTCTTTGACGATTTTAGGTAAAAGACAAGGTAGAATCCTGACTAGAAAAGGCATAAAAAAGGGTGATATTCTAGGTTACATTAGCCCAAATAGCGTTCTAACACATTGTAAAACTCAGGCTTTTGGTGGCAATATAAAAGCACTAAAAACTGCATTGCGATTCCATAAAAATAGCAAAATTCAAAGCAATACGCGCTTTGCAAAACCTATTTTATATCCTAAAATGCTATTAAGGCTAAATGGTATAGCAAGGGTTGGAATGGATATTTCAGATGGAATTTTTATGGAGCTTTCACGCCTTAGTCGCCTTAATCACTTGGGTTTTAAAATTACTAAATATAAGGGAGAGTGGCTGTATTCTCCAGAAGAGTATCAAATGCTTTATGCAATTCCTAAAATGCGATTAAAAAAAATGAAAAATCTTGCAAAACAATATCGCCACGCATTTATTCCATTTGCTCAAGCGGTGTGTGGAAGATTTATGGAATCTAAAAGGAATTGGCACGCTTAAGCAAGTTAAGCTATATTTTCTAAAATAATTTGTTAGAGTAGAGCTTCTATTTTTTGTTCTAAGTCTTTGATTTTACTTTTGTATTTTTCGCTCTCTACACGGTATTGAGAGTTACGCTGTTTTAAGGCTTTTACTTCATTGCGTAAAGCGGTAATTTCATCAGTTAGAATATCAATATTTCCTAGCGCTCTTTGAAGTTGTAATTGATGTTTGCGGATTAGAATTTCTGCTTCTTGTAAAGTGAGCTTCATTACAGCACTATTTTTTTCCTCTTTTTGGGCAATGCTTTTGTAAAAAAAAGTTTTAACAACCATAAACAGGACAAATAAAATAAAAGCTGTTAGAAACAGCCATTGCGTAAATTGCGCCATAAAGATTCCTTATTGTAATTTTCCTATGCGACAAGAGTGGCGACCACCTTCAAAAACCCCTTCGCAGAAGCTTTTTAGAATGCTCTCTACCATTCCGATTCCAACAATACGCGCACCAAGACATAGCACATTGGCATCATTGTGGGCACGACTCATCGCTGCGCTATAAGGTTCTGCACATAAAGCAGCACGGATACCTTTATGCCTATTTGCAGCAATACTCATTCCAATTCCACTTCCGCAAATTAAAATTCCAAAACTTCCTTCATTGTCCAAAACTTTTTCACATAAAGTATTTGCAAAATCTGGGTAATCCACGCGTTCTGCATCTAAGGGTCCTAAATCCACAACTCTATGTCCCATTTGTTCTAAAATCCCAAGAATAGAACCTTTTAACATAAATCCCGCATGATCACTTGCTATAAAAAATTGCATAAATCCTCCTATAAAAGCAAATTGATAATATATTGCACTGGAATAAAGATTAAATTTGATAATGGTGTGCTCAAAATAATGATAAGTATCAGCATTCCAGCTATTGGTGGAATTTTATTAAAAATTCTTGCAAAGAAATCGTTTTTAAACATTAGACCAAAATATGTTACTGCGTTTGCGCCATCTAAAGGTGGAATTGGAATAAGGTTAAACACAGCTAGCACAACATTGTAAATTAGAAGTTGCAATAAAAAATAAAGACAGAGTAATAAAAGAAAATTTCCATTTTCTAATGTGTTAATTCCGCTAAAAATATCGCTTCCTAACGCATAAATTAAAACGCTTGCAAAAACTGCTAACGCGAAGTTATATACCACACCTGCCACTGAAACACCAAAAGCTCCAAAATATCCACCATTATAAATCACACGATCAATGCGCACAGGGACAGGTTTAGCCCATCCAAACAAAAAGGGAGCATTCATTAAAAACAAGGATCCGGGTATTAGAATTGAGCCGATTAAATCAATATGAATGATAGGATTTAAACTTAGGCGTCCTGCATCACGCGCTGTTGTGTCACCAAATCTTAGAGCAATATAGCCGTGCATTATTTCGTGTCCGATGATTGCCGCTAAAAGTGCGGTAGCCATTATAGGAATTTTATAAATTAGTGGGATTTCAAACATTTAGGATTCCATCTTTCTTTTTAAGGCTTGTTTTTCTAGGCTTTCTACACTTTTTCCAATGCGATCCCAGCGGATATTAAAAGAATCATCCCAACTAAAGTAAATAAACCAAGGCTTACCTACAATGTATTTATAAGGTACAGAACCCCAAAAGCGAGAATCACTGGAATTGTTGCGATTATCCCCCATCATAAAATATTCATCATCTTTTATGCTTGTATAAAATGCAACTTCTCCATTACTCAAATGTACGGGCGTCATTGCAATTTTTTCTCCATTGTGAGAGAGAATTTTAAGCTGTTCAAAAGCACTTAGCTTTTCATTTGTGTATTGCACACCTGCGTGATGTTTTGCATAAGGCTCGTAATAAAATGTCTTACCGCCAAATTCTAGAGTTTTTGCGCTTGTGTCTTTGTAGCTAGAATCGCTACTAAAATATAGCCATAGTCCATCTTTTGTATAAAGCACTTCATCGCCACTAATGGCAACATTGCGCTTAACAAAATGGATTTTTGGCGCATTGGGATCGCGGAAAATTACAATATCTCCGCGTTTTGGTCGTTCCCCTTCAATTAAGTGTCCATTTTTATTAAAATCTGGTAAAACTTGCACTTCAATCCATGGGATTGTAGGTGTTGGGATTCCATAAGAGAATTTTTTAACAAAGAGATTATCACCGATAAGTAGAGTATTTAGCATACTTCCACTTGGAATTACAAAGGCTTGAGCCAAAAAGAAAATAATCCCCAAAACGATAATAATCGTCCCAACCCAACTATTAATGAAAGCGTAAAATTTAAGCAATAGAGTTTTCATCATTTACCTTTAATGCGGAGCTTTGCTGCTTTTATGGTATTTTGTAGCAAGGAAGCGATTGTCATTGGACCTACACCTCCAGGCACTGGTGTAATAAAGCTGCATTTAGAGAAAATATTAGAGAAATCCACATCTCCTACAATTTTACCATCATCTAATTTGCTAATCCCTATATCTACAACAATTGCGCCTTCTTTTACCATATCTTGTGTGATAAGGTTTGGTTTGCCTACGGCTACACATAAAATATCTGCTTCTTTAGTGTGTTTAATTAGATCTTTTGTATAAATATGACAGAGTGTAATGGTTGCATTTTCATTTAAAAAGAGTGCCCCTAAAGGTTTGCCAACAATATTGCTAGCTCCAACTATTACGACATTTTTTCCTTGTAAGGGAATATTATAGTGTTTTAAAAGTGTAATGACTCCCATCGGTGTAGCAGGAATAAAACCATCAAGATTTGAGAAAATGCGTCCTATGTTAAAAGGATGGAATCCATCGACATCTTTGTGAGGAGCAATAGCTTCTAAAACAGCGGTTGTATCAATGTGCTTGGGTAATGGAAGTTGCACTAATATTCCATCAATGTTTGGATTTTGATTAAGCATTGTAATGGTTTGTAAAAGGGATTCTTGTTGAATATTTTCTGGCATTTCGTGTGTGATAGAGTAAATTCCAGTGCGTTTGCAAGCTTTAGCTTTCATATTAACATAGCTTTGCGAAGCTGGATTGTTACCCACTAAAATCACAGCAAGACCTGGAGTTATACCTTCTTTATTTAAGAATTGCACTTCTTGATAAATAGCGTTTTCAATATCTTGCGCAAGTGTCTTTCCATCTAAAATTTGCATCACAAACCTTTAAGGATTAATTTTTAAAAGAATTTTGCAATTATAGTAAAAGAAAGTTTTTTATACCTTTAAGCTTGGTTAGAATTTACTAAAAGCTTTTTTTGAAGTGTGTTCAAAACTAAAATCTGCTATGATTTGTCAAAAAAATAAGGAATCTAAATTTTGCGTTTTGTGATGGTTTTAGTCTGTATGATGGAGTTTTTAATTGCTGAAGAGAGCTTTATTACACCTTTAGAATATGGAAAAATGCTGTATGAAAATCCGCGTGGAATTGGTTGCGTGGAGTGCCATGGGCAATATGGACAGGGTGACAAAATTGCAAATTACATACATAAAAATCAAGCTAAATCAATCCATGCTCCACGCATTAATAACCTAGATTTTACTGCTTTTAAAAACGCTTTACAAAGTGGGAAGCGTGTGATGCCTAAGTATTATTTAACTTCTGATGAAATTGAAACAATTTATAAGTATCTACAAAGTGTTAAACAGAATCAATAGTTATTTTTTAAAAAATAGAGTCGTTTGAAATATTTATATAAAAATAAGTATAACCAAAAAAGTTAAAAATTATTGACTTTCTTATTCTTAAGGGGGTAAAATTATGGCTAAAGATAATAGTTTATTATAAGGTTGTTGCAAAAATGCAAATCACAAATGCTTCTAATTCTTTGCCATTTGGAAATCTTTTATTGGATAAAAACACTTCGGATTATAATGCAAAACTAACGCTCTTAAATAGTGTGCAAGAGATTGTAGATGATTTTGTGCTAGAAGTAAAGCACCATCGGAATATTGATTCAAGACTTGCGGTTGTGTATGCAAGTGATGATTCACAAGAAAATGGAGTGATTCCACAATCTGTGCAAGAATTTGCGGAGTTGGCACAAGATTTTTTCGAAGTTTCTTTATTGGATATTGCGCTTTTAGAGAATTTTAGCGGAAGTTTTGGTGCGTTTAATGCGCGTTTTCACAATGGTAATGTGATAGAGTTTTCGCAAGCTGTGATGTTTGTGTATGAAGAGAAGTTATTGCGCTTTAAGGGTGTGTATAATGTGGCGGATTTTCAAAACGCTAATGGGCTTTTAGAAGCATTGCGTGAAAATTTAGGTGAGTATGGTTATAAGGATATTATTAGCTATAAAGAAGATTATTGCCAGTATCGCCATAGGCGTGAGAAGCATTGCGCAAAATGCGCTGAAGTGTGTCCTACCTTTGGTGTGGGATCAAATGATTCTTTAATGGAACTTGCTTTTTCAATGGTGGATTGCATAAATTGTGGAGCTTGTGTTGGAGTGTGTCCTACAAATTGTTTAGAATATGAAGAGTTGCCAAAGGAAGGCTTAGAAGAGATTATTGAGCTTTATAAGGGGCAAAAAATCTTTTTATGCGCATTTAGTGATTATGAAAAATTAAGCACTAAAAATGTAACTTTACCGGAATTTTTAATACCTATGGTTCTCCCAAATCTCTTAATGCTAAATGAAAATGATTTATTAACAATGCTTCAAACAAGTGGCAATGGAATCCTTGTTTATGGAGAAAGTTTAAGCTCGTCCATGGAGTTTTTAAACAATATCACTCAACAAATTTATAAAAAAGATTCTATCTTTTTGGTTAAAACTATAGAATCACTTATGGAAATCGCACAAGAATTGCCATCAGTGGAATCATATTTATATAAAAACCGCTATAACAAGCCTTTTAGAGAATCTTTTGCGCAACGCTTGCAATATATGATAAAGGATAATGATTTTGGGCTTGCTTCAAGCGTGGTTAAAGAAAACAGCGCACCTGTGTTTTATGGAGATATAAAGGTTGATGCTAGCAAATGCACACTTTGTTTATCTTGTGTGGGTGCTTGTAATGTGAATGCAATTTTTGCTAGAAGTGATGATTTTTCTTTACGCTTTAATGCATCTCTTTGCACAACCTGTGGATATTGCGTAACTTCCTGTCCGGAAAATGTTATAGAGCTAAGTCGTGAAGGGATTGCCCTAAATGCGGGATATTTTAAAAGCAGAGAAGTGGCTAAAGATATGCCATTTTTATGTGTGGAGTGTGGCAAAGCTTTTTCGACGCAAAAATCTATTGAAAAGGTAATGGGAATGTTAAGCCCAGCATTTAGCTCTGATTTCAAAAAGATAAAAACAATTCAATGTTGTCCTGATTGCAAAGTAAAAGTTATGTTTGGAGATGCAAATGCTTAATAATCTAAGCCCACAAGAAATGCAAGATTTGAAAAAAGCGCGATTGTTGTTCTATGATTTTTTCTATGGATTGTTTGTGTTTGAGCTTTTAGAAGGGCGTGTGGAGCTGGCAAAAAAGCAATTAGAAATTTTACAAAATGCTCCTTTTGATGAGTTTTCAGAGACTAGCATTGTGCTTTTAAGGCAAGAATTGGGAGATAATGGAATTCAAAATATAAAAGAGGAGTTTTCGCGCCTTTTTGCCTTGCCTTTTGGCGAGAAGCAAGTGGGAATGCACTTATCACATTATTATGAGAATTGTATCGGTGCAGAATCGCTTCTTAAAATGCGTGCTTTACTTAAGAAAAGTGATGTGCGTGTGGAAACTTCGGAATTTAAAGAGAGTGAAGAACATTTGGGATTCCTATTTGGCTTTATGCGCCATTTAATTGAGAGTGAAAATACAGAGCTTGAAGAAGAAGTTTTTTTGTTTATCAAAGACGCTTATATTGGATTAATTAAAGAAATTAGAGGGCGCAAAGATGCGAAGTATTATCGTGCTTTGGCTGATATTTTAGAAGGATTTATAGAGTTTGAAAGTGATTTATATGCGTAATTCCACTAGGGCTTTTTAAGGGTAAAAAGTCTTCGTGGGATTATCCCAAATCTCAATACAAAGGAGCTAGCTTATGGAAAAAAGTAGGCGTGAGTTTTTAAAAACCACAGCGAAAACTTCCGTTGCTGTTGCAGGTGTAAGCATAGCACTGGCAGGTTGTGGCAAAAAAGGCACAAGTGAGAATCTTGTTCGCGGAAAATCACCAAAGACAGAGATTCTTTATCAAACAAGCAAGCAATGGGAATTGTATTATTCTGTTGCAAAATAGCAAAATAAAAGAAGGAAGGCAAATTTATGAGCGAAGCAATCAAAAGACGCCAAACTAGACGGGCGTTTTTGAAAATGACAGCTCTTGGAAGTCTAGCTAGTGCTAGCGTAGCTTTAGGTAATGATAGCCAAAAAACTATGCGTCAAGCAACTGCGCAAGAGCTAAAAGAAAGGTATCCAAATTCCCAAAAAATTAAGACCATTTGCACACATTGTTCGGTGGGTTGTGGGATTGTAGCAGAAGTTGTTGATGGTGTGTGGGTGCGCCAAGAAGTTGCACAAGATCATCCAGTATCTCAAGGTGGGCATTGCTGTAAGGGTGCTGACTTGATTGATAGAGCAAGAAGCGAGACAAGATTACGCTATCCTTTGGAGAAAAAGGATGGCAAGTGGGAACGCTTAAAGTATGATGAAGCAATGGATAAAATTGCAGCACAATTAAAGCAAATTCGTGAAGAGAGCGGTCCTGACGCAGTTATGTTTTTGGGGAGTGCAAAATGTTCTAATGAGCAAAGTTACTATATTAGAAAGTTTGCGGCATTTTTTGGAACAAACAATATAGATCACTGCGCTAGAGTTTGACACAGCCCAACAGTTGCCGGTGTGGCAAATACATTTGGGTATGGTGGTATGACAAACCATCTTGGCGATATGATGTTTTCTAAATACATTCTTGTTATTGGAGCAAATCCGGCAGTTAATCACCCAGTATCTATGGTGCATATTTTGCGCGCAAAAGAGCAAGGAGCAAAACTTGTTTGTATTGATCCGCGCTTTACAAAAACAGCAGCTAAATGCGATGAATACCATAGAATTAGAAGTGGGACAGATATTGCATTTGCTTATGGATTGTTAAATCATATTATTGAAAAAAAACTTTATGATGAGCAATATTTAAAAGAGCGCGTGTATGGTTATGAAGATATTATGGAAGAAGCTAAGAAGTTTCCACCTGAAGTTGCAGCTGATGTGTGTGGAATTTCAGCGGATATGATCCGCCATATTGCTGAAGAGATGGCAGCAGCCAAGCCTGCAAGTTTAATTTGGAATCAAGGTTTAACACAGCACACAGTTGGAACAAGCAATACTAGAATTATGCCAATTTTACAAATGTTTTTAGGAAATATCGGTAAAAATGGTGGCGGTGTAAATATCTTGCGTGGGCATGACAATGTCCAAGGTGCTTCTGATATGAATAATTTAGCTGATTCTCTTCCTGGATATTATGGATTGGGTGAGCCAGCTTGGAGACATTTCTGTAAGCATTGGGGTGTAGATTATGAATGGATGCTTGGGCGTTTCAAAGACAAAGAAATGATGGGCAAAACAGGATTTGCACACTCCACTTGGAAATTTGGTGTTTTAGAAGAAGAAAATGCTGCAAATAATGGTGGGACTAAACTAAGAGCTTTAGTTGTGATTGGTTCTGGTATGACAACAGTTTCTTTGTTGGATTTACAAAGAAAGGCTATGGATAAGCTTGATTTGGTTGTTTTTGTGGATCCTTATGTTAATGACTTGGCAATCTATAGTGATCGTAAAGACAATCTCTTTATGCTTCCAGCAGCTTCACAGATGGAGACAAGTGGTTCAGTTGCTGCGACAAATAGAAGTTATCAATGGCGTAGTAAGGTTATGGAGCCTTTATTTGAATGCCGTCCAGATGAAGAGTTTTTGTTTGGTTTAGCGGAGCGTTTAGGATTCTTGGACAAACTCCAATGGAGATTATATGATGTTGCAAAATCTAAGGGTAGAGATAAATTTATTTGGCCAGAAGATGCAACGACAGAGCTTACGCAAAGCATTAGAAGCATTGGTTTGCAGGGTATGAGTCCAGAGCGCCTAAAAGCACACCAAGAAAATTGGCATATGTTTGATAAAGTAACACTAAGGGGAACAGGTCCATTTAAGAATGATTATTATGGTTTGCCTTGGCCTTGCTGGAGCGATAAGCACCCAGGAACTCCTGTAATGTATAATGATACAATTCCGGTTATGGAAGGTGGTATGGGATTCCGTGTAAATTGGGGAGTAACAAGTCCGGATGGTAAATCAATGCTTACACAAAGAACATTGCCAGATGCGGTGTATCAAGGTGGGCATGCAGCTGTTACAGCAGCTAATGCAGAATCTTTGGGGATTAAATTAACAGAAGCTGAAAAAGAAGCGGTTGCAGGTTCAACTTTTGCATTAGGAATTGGAAATAATATCCTTGTAGAAAAGGCATTAGAAGCTGGAATTTGTCCTTATGGAAATGGTAAGGCTAGAGCTAAAGTATGGAATTGGTATGATCAAATTCCATTACATAGGGAGCCTTTGCATTCTATAAGAGGGGATTTAGTTGATAAATACCCAAGCTTCCCAGATAAAAAGAATCTTTTTAGGGCTAATGTTAAATACAGAAGTCGCCAAAAAGAGTTAGGGGAGAATAAAAATTGGGTGGATGAATTCCCTGTTAATATGCTTAGTGGAAGACTTGTTGCGCATATGGGAACAGGTGCTGAAACAAGAAGTGCGAAGTATTTGGCTGAAGTTGAAGGTGAAATGTTTGTAGAAATCCACCCGGATAAAGCTGCAGAGCTTAATATCGTTAATGGCGATATGGTGTGGGTTTATGGAACAATGGATACTAAAGTCTTAGTTAAAGCTAAACTTTCTACTAGAGTGGATTATAATAGTATTTGGTTGCCACAAAACTTCTCAGGTATGGATCAAGGAAAATCAAGGCTTGATTATTACCCAGAGGGAACAAAACCTTATGTAATTGGTGAGTCGGCTTGTATGGTTGCAAGTTATGGATTTGATTACAATTCTGCTTGTCCAGAAACTAAATGCGGTTTATGCCGTATTGAAAAAGCGCAATAGGGAGGCAGTAAATGAGCAATACAATTCCTACAAATCTTGAAAACTTTTCAAGAATTAAATTTTATTGTGATACTAATCGTTGTATTGAATGCCATGGTTGCGATGTTGCTTGCAAGGAAGCACATCATTTACCAGTTGGCGTGAATCGCCGTAGAGTTGTTCTTTTAAATGAAGGACAAGTTGGAAAAGAAAGTGCTGTTTCTGTGGCTTGTATGCATTGTGCTGATGCACCTTGTGCGCAAGTGTGTCCGGTAGATTGTTTCTATATTCGTGCAGATGGTATCGTTCTTCATGATAAGAAAACTTGCATTGGTTGTGGATATTGTTTGTATGCGTGCCCATTTGGTGCGCCACAATTTCCTAAAAATGGAGTTTTTGAAAGTCGTGGAGCAATGGATAAATGTACATTCTGTGCTGGTGGTCCTGAAGAAACAAATAGTGAAGAAGAATATAAACTTTATGGACAAAACAGGATTGCAGAAGGTAAGGTTCCTATGTGTGCAAGTATGTGCTCAACAAAAGCACTTTTAGCAGGAAGTAGTGAAGAGGTTTCTAATATCATTACACATCGTGCAACAATGCGTGGAGAAAATATTCCAAATGCCGTTCCAAATGTGTGGAAAACAGCATATGGAAACTAAGGGGGATTCTATGAGAAATTTGTTGAAATTCTTTAGAATCTTTATTTTTATTACCTTTGCGGGTGTTCTTGCATTTGCAGCAAATCCTAGTGTGCCGCAAGAGGGTGGTAAGCAATATGCTGAAGTGATTAAAGGAAATAACGCTTTGCTTTCAAAGGAGGATTTGGCTAATCCTTATCTTTATGGTGGTCCTGAGGTTGAAGCGATTAAAGCTTGGGGTGTTGGTTCTCCCAATGCTAGTGGATTTGGAGAAATCTTTACTCTTTTGCAAGGGCATTATTTTGCAACTATTTTTGCGATTTTAATTGTGCTTGTGCCTTTGGCATTTTTAGGGCATTTTGTGATTGTGGGACAAAAGAAGTTTGCACATGGAAAAAAGATCCGCGTGTTTTCTGGTTACAATATTTTTGTGCATTGGGCAGCTGCGATTCCATTTGTATTAATTTGTCTAACAGGGCTTGTAATGGTCTTTGGTGATAAACTAGGTGGTGGGGCGTTTGTGCGTTTTGCGCGAGATATACACGGAATTGCAACGATTTTATTTGTGATTTTTGGCGTGTTAATGTTCTTGATGTGGGTAAAAGATGCACTCCCTAAAGCTTATGATGTTCAATGGCTTATGATTATGGGTGGATATTTGAGCAAAGAGAAAAAGCCTGTGCCTGCTGGCAAATTCAATGCTGGACAAAAAATGTGGTTTTGGGTTTGCACTATTGGCGGTTTTGTAATGGCAATTTCTGGGGCTTATATGTTCTTTCAATTTGCAAATATTGATACATTACGCCTAATGGCATTAGTGCATAATATTTTAGGATTTTTAATTATTGCATTGCTTATCACACATATTTATATGGCAGTATTTGCTATTGAGGGTGCTTTGCATTCTATCATTGATGGAAATATGGGTGAAGAAGAGATTGCTATTTTGCATAGCTATTATTATAAAGAGCTAACTAACGCATAATGGAATCTTTTTTTAAAGCATTGCAAATTGAAAAAATCTCCCCTTCTGGTTTTTTAGAAGGGGAGAGCATTGAAGATTGTGTAGTTGCAGAAGAGCGCATTGCTTTTTATTTAAATGGGCAAAAACTGCTTTCAGTTATGAGTATCCCAAGAGAGCAAGATTTTCATTTTGTTGGGTTTTTGATAAGTGAAGGTGTGATTAGTGATATTGAGCAAATTAAGCATTTAGAGATTGCAAAAGATGGTAAAAGCGTGGCTATGGAAGCTAGCATTTACACGGAAAATTTACAGAATCTTTTTAGGGAAAAAACACTCACTTCAGGCTGTTGTGTAGGTGTGGCTGGGAATTTAGAAGAGCATATTGTAGAGAGGTTTGTGGAATCTAATATTAAACTTAGCCCAAAAAGACTTTTTGAAAATTTAAGGGAATTTGAGATACCAAGCTCTTTGTTTGTTAAAACAGGTTGTGTGCATAAGGCTATGCTGATTTTAGGAGATCAAAAATTTATTAGTGAGGATATAGGGCGACACAATGCCATTGATAAGGTTATGGGAAAAGCGCGTATGCAAGGGCTTGATACTAGCAATTGCGTGCTTTATGTAAGTGGAAGATTATCGCTTGAAATGGTGATTAAGGCTGTTATGCACAATATTCCTATTGTGATTTCAAAAGCAGCTGCTACACTAATGGGAGTAAAAGCGGCGCAAGAAACAGGTGTTACACTTATTGGGTTTGCTAGGGGAGAAGTGGCAAATATTTACACACATAGTGGTAGAATACAAGCATAAGTTTTAAAATTTTTTATAAATATTTTGCACAAATTGACTTTCAAAAAAAACAATATAATTATCTATAATTTTTATTCTTTTTTAAGGGGACTCCAATGGTTAAAAATACTATCTCTCCATCATTTGGTTGGAGAAATTTTTCTTTAGGGCAAAAATTTGCAAGTATTCAGATTCTGATTTCTGTTGTTTTGCTTGCAGCTTTTTTGGTTATTTATCACTATGTAATGAGTGGTTTTACTGATACACGGCTTAATCAGAGACTTAAGTCAAATAATATGATTGTTAATAACTTTTTATTAGAAAAGGTTGCCGATGATACAAGTAGCTTATCAGGCATTTTAAAAGCAAATTTATCAATGCATTTTGGAGAGATTAAATCACAAAGTTTTGCAATACAAGGACAAACAACGCTTTTTAAAGATTTCATACAAATGTCTGTTCCAAATCTTACATTAAATGGTGTAGAGATGGCAAATAACTTTCTTGCTATTGATGAGTTTTCAGTGCTTACAAATGCAGAAGCAACAATTTTTGTTAGGACAAGCGATGGAGATTTTATCAGAGTTTCCACTTCTTTAAAGAATGCCAAAGGAGAACGATTAATTGGAACGAAGATTGACGCAACACATCCTGCACATCGTCAAGTTTTAAAAAATGAAAGTTTTTATGGTAGGGTGGAATTGTTTGGAAAGGATTATGTATCTGTGTATGAACCTATTTCTAATGCCGACAATGAAGTTGTTGGAATCTTATTTGTAGCTTATAAGATTGACCGTGTTTATAATCTCATTTATTCAAGTATGAATGATGTAAAAGTTGGCAAAAATGGTTCTATTGTTATTTTGGATAAAAAGCTTAATCGGTTTATTTTAGGATTTGGAGAAAAGAAAAATGACTTTGCTTTTTATTCTAATTTGAAAGAATCTGGAATTGTGGATTTTTCTTATAATAATGGTGTTTATCGTTCATTTTATAATTATAATCAGCCTTTAGATATTTATGTGATTACACAATCTTTAAAGCAGGATTTTACAGAAGCTAACATGACTTTGGAGAAAATTTCAATGGGAATGATTATTTTGCTTTTGGCGAGTATAATTCTTGCTTCATTTTTAGCTATTAAAGGAATTGTGATTGCAAGGCTACAAGTGCTTTCTGGTTTTTTAACCAATTTTTTTAAATATCTAAACTACGAAACAAAAACTCCACCAAATCTTGTTTCACCAAAAGCAAATGATGAAATAGGGGATATGGCAAAAGAAATCAACACAAATATCCAAAACATTGAAGCAGGACTCAAACAAG
>Oklahoma_p1__coassemble_130_pt1 | contig 54661 bp, 47 predicted proteins | sample Oklahoma_p1__metabat2_high_PE_001 | metagenome-assembled genome bin Oklahoma_p1
AGGAGATGGAGTAGGGGATAGCACCAAAAAGGTGCTATTGGAATTTAAATTAATAAATATCTTTTAAAGTGAATTCTAAGCGTTCAAAACCTAAATCAATTTCTTCTTTTGTGATAGTAAGGCTTGGTAAAAAGCGTGCTGTGTTTTTGCCGCTTTTTAACACTAAAACTCCATTGTTAAAACTAGATTCCAAAAATGCACTTAAAGTTTCTGCATCTCTTACTCTAAGCCCACGCATAAGCCCTAAGCCAACTTCTTGTGTGAAAATCGCGCTATGGTTTTTTTGTAAATCTTGGAGTTTTTTTGAAAAATACGCGATTGTTTTATCAAGCTCTCCACTTGCCTTAAGCGCGCTTAAAATCTCTAGCACTTCTAAGGCAGCAGCAGTGGATAGGAAGTTTCCGCCAAAAGTGCTTCCGTGATCACTTGGTGAGAAAATATCCTTTAGGCTTGTTAGCACTGCACCGATTGGAACGCCCCCTGCAAGCCCTTTTGCTGTGGTAATAACATCAGGTGTGATTCCATATGCTTGGGAGGCAAAAAGCTCTCCGCTTCTGTAAATCCCAGTTTGCACTTCATCAACCATTAAGAGAATGTTTTTTTCTTTTAAAAGTTTTGCTAAATCTTGCACTTCTTGCTTGTTAAAAGGTGTGATTCCCCCTTCGCCTTGAACAAGCTCTAAAAGCACAGCACAAGTTACATTGCTAATTTTGTTTGGAATATCGTTTAAATCTTTTGCATATACAAAGCCATCAGGAAAAGGACCAAAGTAATTGTGCATTTTATCTTGCCCAGTGGCTTTTAGTGTGCTAATGGTGCGTCCGTGAAAAGAAGAATCTAAAGTGATGATTTGATAGCGTTTTAGCTCGCCATTGACTTCGCCAAACTTTCTAGCAATCTTTAATGCTCCTTCATTGGCTTCTGCACCAGAGTTTGCAAAAAATACGCGCATATCATATCCGCTTAATTCCACAAGCTTTTTTGCAAGTTTTGCTTGTGGTTCTATAAGATAGAGATTAGAAGTGTGAATTAGGTTTTGTGCTTGTTTATAAAGCGCGTCTGCTAGGCGTTTATTGCCGTGTCCCACACTGCACACAGCAATCCCAGAGCCAAAGTCAATATAATCCTTACCCATTTCATCAAATAAACGCGCGCCACTTCCACGCACAAAATGCACATAATTGCGTGCATAAGTGTGTAGAACATAATCTAAATCCATTTGTTTTAGGGTTTGTGCATTCATAAAAAGCCTTGTAAAGAAATTTGGAGCATTTTACCAGCTTAAAGTTTTAGTGAGACTTATAAAAACTTTAAAGTTTTAATATAAATTTTTCAAGGATTTTACATAAAAGCGTTATAATTCTTGTAAATTTTAGGTAAAAGGAATCGCAAATGGATAAATTGCAGGAAATTAAGTTTATTTTTGCGTTAATGTGTGAGCAATTAGACGCGGTTGCACCACAGATTCTACCCTTATTTTTGGCATTAAAAGAAGGTAAAGAAATAGATTTAAACACTCTTAGCGCAATAGAGATTTCAAATCTTATTAAAGCTTTCACGCTTTATCATTTGCTTTTAAATATTATTGATGAAAGGCATCGTTTAAGTCAAGTAAAAAATGGGGCAATTTTAACCACAATTACAGAGCTTAAAGCCCAAAAATACGATAATGCAGATATTCAATCTGTATTGAAAAAAATCCGATTCTATCCTGTCTTTACCGCTCACCCCACAGAATCTTTGCGGAGAACTTTTTTAGAGAGTTACCACGAAATGAGTGATGATTTAGAAGCGTGGTTTAAATTTAGCGATACACAGGCAAAAGAACATTTAAAATACCGCTTAAATTTGCTGTGGAATAGCCATATTGTCAGAAGTGAAAAGATTGAAGTGCTTTTTGAGTTAGATAATCTGCTGTATTTTATGGAAAGCTCCATTTTAAGAAGTGGTGCTAGCGTGCTAAAAGAAGTGCAAGAGGCATTAGCAGAATTAGGTGATAAAGAAGTGTTAAAAAAATCTCCCATTCGGCTTGGAAGCTGGATTGGAGGGGATAGAGATGGAAATCCTTATGTAACAAATGCTGTAATGTTAGAAGTAATGAAACGCCAGCATCAAACAATTATTCACCAGTATTTAAAACATATTGATAAATTAAGTCGCGAGCTATCCATTGCGCAAGAATTTGTTGCGCCTTCACAGGCGCTTTTGGAGAGCTTAGAGACAGAAAAAGAACATTTAGATTCTATGGCAAAAAAACTTTTCTTACAAGAGCCATTTCGTGCAAAGCTCACTTGTATGCGACAAAAACTTGAAAACAGAATCCTAGCACTAAACTTGCCCCAAAGTGCTTTAAATGAAAATAAGCTTTATATGTATGCTAATGCAAAGGAGTTTATAAAAGATATTGATATGATGATAGAATCTCTTGATGAGCGCAGCAGTATTTATCTAAAAGAGTTAAAAAACTTGGCAATTTTAGCAGGATTCCATTTAATGCAATTAGATTTTCGTCAGCATAGAGATGTGTTTTGGAATGCCTTAGCAGAGATTTTTTCGCATTTGGGTTATGTACAAGGGGATTTGTTGCTTTTACCGCAAAGTGAGCGCACAAAGATTTTAAACACTGCTCTTGATGCGCCATTGCTTGATTTAAACACGCTTTATGGGAAGTTAAGCACACAGACACAAGAAACAATTTTAGCCTTTGTAAATTTTAAATGGGCAAAGGATAGGATTAGTGATAATATTATTGATTCTTGCATTATTTCAATGTGCCAAAGTGCAAATGACTTGCTTTGTGTGCTTTGGTTTGCAAAACAAAGTGGATTGTGGCGCAAGGGCAAAAAAACGCGCATTTCTATTTCACCACTTTTTGAAACTATTGGAGATTTGGAATCTGCGCCAGCAATCTTGCGAGAGTTATGCGCAAATCCCCATTATGCAGAATATCTACAATCGCGCAAAAATTACCAAGAAATTATGATTGGTTATTCAGACTCTAGTAAAGATGGAGGGATTTTTGCTAGCAATTATTCACTAAAACAAGCTATTGGGAATTTGATTGCTTTAGAAGATGAGCTAAAAATTAAGTTTAGACTATTTCACGGAAGAGGTGGAAGTGTGAGTCGTGGAGGTGGTGCATTAGAAGACGCGCTGCTTTCATCGCCAACAAATAGTGTTGCTGGTTTTTTAAAAACTACAGAACAAGGGGAAGTGATTAGCGAGAAATATTTAAATCCTAAAAAGGCGGAATCTAATTTTGAAAGTGCGCTTGCAACCTTGCTTAAAAAGTCTGTGTATGATAAGTTTAAGATGAAGTTTGAACAAGGTGGGGTTGATTTTGAGCCAATTTTACAGATAATTAGCACGGAATCTTATAAAGCCTATCGGAAATTAGTGTATGAAACACAAGGATTTATAGAGTATTTTAAAAGTGCCACGCCTATTTATTTTATCCAGCAATTAAACATAGGTTCGCGTCCTAGTAAGCGTAAGGATACACAAAATGTAGAGGATTTGCGCGCGATTCCTTGGGTATTTGCTTGGACGCAAAATAGGGCAATTATCCCTGCTTGGTATGGTTTGGGAAGTGGCTTAGAAGCAGCATTTAAAGAATGTGGAGAGAAGGAGTTTTTAAGACAATGCTATCAAGGAAATTTGTTTTTTAAAACCACGATTGATAATATCTCGCAAGCATTTTTGAAAGTGGATTTAGATATTGCAAAGCGTTACAATGCTTTTGTAGAGAATGTAGAATTAAGAGAAAAAATTTGGCAGATGATTGAAGAAGAATATCATCGCACGCTAGAGTGGTTGTTATATGTGCGCAACGAAGAGCATTTGCTGGCAAGCGAGAAGCTTATCCAAGAATCCATTTTGTTAAGAAAGCCATTTTTAACAAGTCTTAGTTTCTTTCAATTACATTTAATGCGTGCTTATAAAGAAGCGCATTATGCTGAACAAAAGGAACGCATTGCTAAACAGATTGTTACAACCATTGTTGGAATTGCACAGGGGATTAGAAATACGGGGTGATTTGTGAAAGTTTTATAGTGTATTAAAGCTTGAAAACAAGCATATAAATAGGTTAGAATTGCGCCTTTAAAAGGAGCAAAAATGTATGCAGATTCTGCTTTAAGCCTTGTTGTGCCACTTGTGGTGATTGTTTTAGTTTTTATTACAAAGCGCGTGGTGCTTTCGCTTTTTGCAGGAATTGTTATTGCTGGCTTTATGCTACAAGATAGTATTTTGGGTGTTTTTGGCTATGTATCCCAAAGGATTTCTTCTGTCTTTTATAGTGATGGAGAAGTGCAAAGTTCAGCAATTTATGTCTTTGGTTTTTTAATAATGCTTGGAGTTTTAACAGAGCTTATGAAATGTTCTGGTGGGATTGCAGCATTTGTTGCTTGGGCTAGAGAGAAGGTTAATAGCCCTAGGAGTTCAGAGTTTTTAGCGTTTATTGCTGGAATTGTGATTTTTATTGATGATTACTTTAATGCTTTAAGTGTTGGGCAAATCGCGCGTCCGCTAAATGATGTGAATCATTCTAGTAGAGAGCGTTTAGCCTATATTATAGATTCTACTTCTGCGCCGATTTGTATTTTAATGCCAATTTCTAGCTGGGGAGCATATATTTTAGGGATTATGGGCGGTATTTTTGGAGTGGATAAGAGTTTTAGTGTGTTAGCAAATAGTATTATGGGAAATTTTTATGCGTGGTTTGCCTTGCTTGGAGTGTTTTTGACAATCCTTTGGCAAATCAATTTGCCTCAAATGGTAAAATACCAAAATGCTGGCGTGCAGGAGTTTGAAGAGATAAAAGAGCATAGTGGTGGAAGTATGTGGCTTTTACTCTTGCCACTTGGAGCGTTGTTTATATTTGTGGGATTTTTTATTTTTTATAGTGGATATAGAGTTGTAGGAAATCTTGATTTTATCGCAATGCTTTCAGAAGCTCAAACGGGATTTGCTCTATTTTGGGGTGGAGCTTGCGCGCTTTTTGTGGCAGTGGTTTTAGCGTTTAATAGAATCTTGGCAAATGAGTATTGGTTGATTATTAAAGATGGCTTTTTGCTAATGTTACCTGCAAATTTGATTTTAATTTTTGCTTGGGCGATTGGTCCTGTGATTAAAGGAGATTTGCAAACAGGTGTGTATCTAGCAAATTTAAGCAAAGAGTTTTTAAGCAATGGCTCACTCTCTCCACAAATTTTTATTCCATTAATTTTATTCCTTGCTTCAAGTTTTATTGCTTTTTGCACAGGCACTAGTTGGGGGACATTTGCAATTATGTTACCTATTGGAGCTGGGATTGCGCTAAGTAATGATGTGAGTTTAAATCTCTCTGTGTGCGCTGTGCTATCTGGTGCTGTGTATGGGGATCACGCATCACCGATTTCTGATACGACAATTTTATCAGCCACAGGGGCGGGTTGCTCCGTGCATAGCCATTTTATAACGCAATTCCCTTATGTTACAAGTGTTGCTTTTATCGCGTTGCTTTCTTTTGGGATTGCAGGGTATTTTGATAATGTGCTAGCGGGATATATTTTTGGAATCCCAGCTTTAATCACGCTATTTTGGCTTTATAAAAGAGTATTTAGAAAAAATATTTTAAGTTTATAAGCGATTAATACATTCTTGCTCTATTGTGTTAAAAGGGGCGTAAAAGGGCAAGACTTTTAGCAAATCACCTTCTTTAATTTCTGTGAAGTTGGAATCTAAAATCACAAGCGCATCACTTTGCGCCATTGGTGTAACTTCTCCAGAGCCATATTTACCGCCTTTTGTGAAGCTTATGGAGTCATTTTGTATTTTAGCTAAAAGCACTTCAGCGCGTGCTTTGCGCTTTAATGGTGTGCTTGCTTTTAAGATAATAGGGCTTGGATAATGCGCATTTGCTCCACTAAGTTGTGCTAAAAATGGAAGAATAAGCACTCTAAGCATTACGCTACTAGCTAAGGGATTTCCCGGAAGCGCGACAATAAATTTACCTTTAAAATGTGCAACCATAATAGGCTTGCCGGGCTTAATATCCACTCTCTCAATTAAAAGTGTTGCTCCACTTTGCACTAAAGCTTGGCGGATAAAGTCTGCCTCTCCCTTGCTAGCACCACCAGTTGTAAAAATCACATCACTGGGAGTCTGTAAGGCAAGCTCCACTGCGCTAAAATCATCTTTTAAGATTCCACAATATTTGCTTTTAAAATGCAAAGATTGCAAGGTGCTTTGCACCATTGTAGCGTTTGAATTGTAGATTTCAGAAGCATTTGCTGGTTCCCAAGGTTCTTTTAGCTCATTTCCGCTTGTAAAAATTGCAATCTCTAGTGGGCTAAACACAGATACATTGCTAATTCCCTGTGTTGCAAGAAGTGTTAGTCTATCGCAAGTTAGTTGCACTCCTTTTTCTAAAAGCAAAGAGCCTTGCATTATTTCTTCGCCTTCTTTTCTAATGTTTGCAAAGAGCTTTAGATTTTGTGGCGCGGTGATTTGTGAAGTGTTGTTAAATCCCCCCTCAATCTCTTCAAAAGGCACAATACAATCCGCCCCTTGTGGAATCCTAGCCCCTGTCATAATTTTCGCACACGCGTGTGGCTCTAGTGTGATTGCTTGGCAATCACCTGCAAAAATGCTTGTTTGTATTTTTAAGGTTTTGCCCGCATTTTTAAGATTTAGTGCATATCCGTCCATTGCGCTATTATCAAAACTAGGGAGAGATTTTGCAGCATAAATATCACAAGCTAGAATTTTATTTTGTGCTTGCAAAAGAGGCAAAATTTCTTTATTTTTATTTTGATATTCTTTAGCAATATTATAGAGAGTTATTTTTGCTTCTTTTAGAGTTTGCATAGGATTCCTTTAGGATTGAAGTTTGATTAGTTGGAGATATTTTTGAGCAATTTTTTGCGCAATTTGTGGAATAAGACTAGGGGATATTTCTAAAAAGCTAAGACTAATTAGCTCTCTTGCTTGCGCTTCTTTATAGCCCATTAAGCGCAAGACAAAAGAAGGCTGACTAAAGCCAAATAAGCATTCTTGCCCATTGATAATATGGATTCCATCAAACATAAGGCTTTGAATAAGATTTCTAGCCTTAATGCCTTTTAGTCCTAAGCACAAAGTGTTTTTTGGGCTTTGATAGAAGCAGTAGCATTGTTCTTTTAAACTTGCTTGAAGACAATGGAAGAAGCTTTGTGAAAGATCTTGTGTATTTGCTTGTTTGCTTAAAATTGCTTCTTTAAAAACTGCATAGAGATTTTGAATTTCTAAATAAACGCTAGGTAACCCATAAAAACTTGAATTATTGGAAGCTATGATTCCAAAGGGGCGCATTATTCCTAAATTCTCTCCATTTACAAGCAGTAAATCCGCCTTTGGCAAAGGTAGATTTAAAGGAATTGTGTAGCTAATATCCACAATTTTTAGCACATTCTCTGGTAAATATTCTAGGGGATTTTGTGTTAGAATGTCTTCATTAATATGAGGGATTATGAAACAATCTGCGCCATTATCTAAGGCGTTTTGCAAGGTGGCTTGTGTGATATAACCAAGTGTAGAATCAGGAAGTAAGGGGATAATATTGCTCTCTTCTAAGAGTAAATAGGCTTGATAAAGAAGGTTGTGGCTACTTAGGGCAAGAGCGATTTTATAATGCTTAGAGAGAGAGTGCAAAAGAAAATAAAAGGATTCTACGCTAAAGCTAAAAGGGCGTGCAATTTGAGTGTTTAAAAGGGCGCAGAGTTCTTTATTTTCTTGACGGATTTGCTGGATTTGCGTTGGCGTTATGGCTTGATAATTGCAAGTTCTAGTCGCAAGAAGTTTTGCGTTTAAATCAAGATTTAGTTCTGTGTTTTGGAGTCTATCTAGCATTTAAGATTCCTTATTTAAATATACGCCTACCATTGTCGTTTTCTATATCGTTGAAACTATCTAAATAATCTAAATAAGTGATGAGATATTTGCGACTAAGATTTAAATGGGTTTTGAAGTTGTTAATGTCCAAATAGCCTTCTTTTTTGATGATTTCGCGCATTAGCTCTAAAAGTTTTGTTAAATGCTCTGTGCAAATAAAAAGCTTATGGCTTAGTCGTAAAATCTTTTTTTCACTTGTTAAGCGTTTAAAGATTGTATCACCACTTTTTCTATCAATATCTAGGCTATCATAAAGATTATAAGGGGCGATGGGTTCATAGCCTTGATGATACAATGTGTTATAAATGGTTGTATAAAGATAGTCTTCAACGCCTTTTGTGTCTTGTAAGGAATTTTTAGGCGATACAAAAAAGGATTCCAACTTACACAATGTGTTTTGTGCTAAAAGTTCATTGAGCACATCTAGGGCAAATTCTTCAGCGATAAAGCTTTGTTTTTGGCTTAAAAGTGCAGCACTTAAAAGCGCGTTTGGATTTTTGGCTAAAATTTGTGTAATCACTTCTTTTATAAGTGTTCTAGCGCTTTTTGGGTAAGCGATAAGTGCTTTTTCACACACAAAGCAATGGGGAATTTCTTTTGCAATTTCTAAAGCTTTATTTTGTGGAATCCTAAAGCGTTGCATTGCGCTAATTAGTCCTAACCCCTTTTTATGTGCTTGCAAAAGGATTTCAAATGCGCCTTTTAAATCTTTTTGGCTTAAGCATTCTAAATATTGCAATTTTTGAGATTTTTTCATAGGATCTATAATAGGGCTTAAAACTCTTCCACCGCCTAGTGTTTGATTATCATCGCGCAAAATAAAGCGTTCATTAAAAATGCTAAAGAGTGGAATCTTAGCTTTTAGTGTGGCAAATTTTTTGTTGGAATCTAAAAATAACACACGACAAGTTGTGCGCAATGCGCCTAAATAGAGTATCGCTTCGCTATTGTGTTCAAGGTTTTCAAAGCGTTCTAGCTCCACTTCAATCTTATCAAATCCACGCAAATAGCCCTTTTTAGTCAGCAAATCACCGCGTTTGAGTTGATGATGAGAGATTCCGCTAAGATTGATTGCCACACGCGCACCATTGTGGGCAATTTCTGTATTTTTTCCGTGGCTTTGGAGATTTTTAATGTTAAGACTTTGTTCTAATTGTGCGCACCATATTTTATCTTTTATGCTTAAATCTCCGTCCATTAGCGTGCCGCTTACCACGCAACCTGAACCCTTAAGAGTGAAAACTCTATCAATGTAATAGCGAAAAAATCCTAAATCTAAACGCTTAAGTTTTGGAAGTGAAAAGAGTGTGTTTTTAAGTGCTTCAATGCTAGCTTTATCATAAATAGAAGCATTTAAAAGGAGATATTTTAAGTCTTTAAAGTTGGAAAATAGCGTGGCAATTTCTATTTTGCGTTTTTGCAATAAAGAATTTTCTACTAAATCGCATTTGCTTAACACAACAATAAAATCCTTAATTCCTAGTAAATACGAAATTCTTAAATGCTCTAAAGTCTGGGGCATTATCCCTTCATTTGCGGAAATCACAAGCAGTGCGTAATCTATACCAAAAGCTCCAGTAATCATATTTTTGACTAATTTTTCGTGTCCGGGAACATCAATAAAAGCGATGTTTTTATCCCCTTGTGTAAGGTTGGAAAAGCTTAAATCCAGCGTGATTCCACGCTCTTTTTCACTTTGTGTGCTATCTCCCCAAAATCCATTAAGTGCTGCAATTAGACTTGTCTTTCCGTGATCAATATGCCCCATTGTGCCAATAATTAGATTTTGCATTGTGCTTCCTTAAGTAATACAAAAAAGGATTCCACAATTTGAGCTAAATCGCCCTCTAAAAGAGTGCGTGCGTCTAAAATTAAGGCGGAGTTTTCTAAGCGTGCAATGATTCTGCTTTTGCGTAAATGCTGTTCTAGCTTGCTTTCATTAAGATTTAAGGCTTCTAAATCCTTTTTAAAAATTGCCACGCCAAAGGATTCTAAATAATGGCTTGGCATTGCCCCACCACCGCTAAAACTTTTTGTAGGAATCACTTGTGCTTTAAAGCAGGGAGGAATCCCTTTTGCAAGTTCTTGTGCTAAAGCATACAAGCAATCCTTATCCCTTAAAAGCATTTGTAAAGTTGGAATCGCTTTTATGTTGCCTTGTAAATAGGCATTTAGCGTTGCTTCAAGGGCAGCAATGGTGAATTTATCCACGCGTAACATTCTTAAGAGTTGATTTTGTTTAAGTTTGTCAATTAATGCTTTTTTTCCAAAGATAATCCCAGCTTGCGTTCCTCCTAAAAGTTTATCTCCGCTAAAGCTCACAAGGCTTGGATTAAGACTAGAAATTACTTCTAGGGAAGGTTCAAATCCCTTAAATGTGGAATCTAAAATGCTAAAATATCCGCTCCCTAAATCATAATAATCTATCAAATTACATTCTTTTGCAAGGGCTACAATCTCTTTAAACTCTACTTCCTTGCTAAATCCTGTGATAGCAAAGTTTGATTTATGTGCCTTAAAAAGTATAGTAGTGTTTTCATTGATAGCATCTTTGTAGTCTTTTAAATGGGTTTTATTTGTTGTGCCAACTTCGCGCAAAATTGCCCTAGAGTCTTCCATAACGCGCGGAATTCTAAAGCTTCCGCCAATCTCTATTAGCTCCCCGCGCGAGATTATCACTTCCTTGCCTTTTGCAAAGGTGTTTAAGATTAAAAATACAGCAGCAGCATTGTTATTAACAACTAGCACATCTTCTGCGTTTAAGAGTGTTTTAAAAAGCCTTTGTAAATGGATATATCTCTCTCCGCGCTCCCCTTTTTGCACATCATATTCTAAGTTATTGTAGTGCGTTAAAAGGGGCTTGATTTCTTCTAAAATCTCTTCTGAAAACACACTACGCCCTAAGTTTGTATGCACAACAATCCCTGTGGCATTAATGAGTGGTTTTAGGGATTTTTGTGTAGCGTTTTGATACAACGCTATAATGCGCTTGACGCAACTTTTAAAGTCTAGCAACTCTCCACCTTTTAGCAATTCTTGGCGATAGTTATCTAAAAATTCTAAAGTTAGAGATTTTAAAAGTTTTGGATTTGGTGTTTTAAGCTCTAAATTTAGCGCATTTAAAAGCTTGTCTGTTTTTGGAATTTGCTCTAAAGGCGTTTGCATTACGACTCTCTTGGTGGATTGATTTGACAAGCTTACTAAAACTTTACTTTATTTTCTGTGAAATTTGCTATAATCTTTGTAATTTTAAAAGATAAGGAAAGCTATGAAAAAGATTTTATTTGCTGTTGATGCGACACCATCTTGTCAAAAGGCAGCGCAGTTTGTGGTGGATTTTTTTGGAGATAGGGAAGATTGTGCAATTAGCATTATCCATGTAAAAACTCCTATTATGCTTTATGGGGAGGCAGCATTGGCTGCTTATGAAGAGATTGAAAAAAAAGAAAATGCGCAAAGTGATAAGCTTTTAGAAGATTTTAGTGCAATTTTTACTAATAAGGGTGTTAATGTTAGCCAAAAGTTGTTAGAAGGGGAAGCGGTTACTGAAGTGTTAAATTATGCAAAAGACTTTGATTTACTAGTTATTGGACAGAGTGAGGAGAGCTTTTGGAATAAGATTTTTTCATCTAATCAAAACGATTTTTCAGAAAAATCTCCCATTCCAATTTTAATTGTGAAATAATGGAATCCAATTTTGGATTCTAACTTTTCACTTTTTGATTTTCTCTGCAATCACGCTTCCCATACGCTCACAACTGCAAATTTCTTTTGCGCCATAATCTGCAATATCTTTTGTGCGGAATCCTTCTTTTAATGCTTCTTCAATTGATCTTTCAATCGCTTCTGCTGCTTGAGTTTGTCCTAAAGAATAGCGCAAAAGCATAGCAGCACTAGCAATGGTTGCAATAGGGTTGGCAATCCCTTTTCCTGCAATATCTGGCGCACTTCCATGAATGGGCTCATAAATTGCTGCTTTTGCGCCAATAGACGCACTAGGAAGCAAGCCAATAGAGCCACTTAGCATACTTGCTTCATCGCTTAAAATATCCCCAAAAAGATTGCCTGTTAAAATCACATCAAACTGCTTAGGATTCCTAATAAGCTGCATTGCCGCATTATCTACATACATATGGTTTAACTCTACATCTGGATATTCTTTTGCCACTTCACTAACAACTTCACGCCACAGCTGGCTAACATCAAGCACATTTGCTTTATCTACAGAACACACTTTTTGCTTGCGTTTTCTTGCTGCAACAAAGGCAGTGTGAGCAATGCGCCTAACTTCATCAACGCTATACACCATTGTATTAAAGCCCCTATCTTTATCGCGCCCCTTTGGCGTGCCAAAATAGATTCCTCCAATTAGCTCGCGCACCACTAGAATATCCACGCCCTTTATTACTTCAGCCTTTAGTGTGCTAGCATCAACTAATTCATCATAAACTTTAGCAGGGCGGAAGTTTGTAAAAACTTCTAAACTTTTTCTTAAATGCAATAATCCACTCTCTGGTCGCAACTCACGCGGCAAATTATCCCATTTTTCACCACCGATTGCACCAAAGAGTGTAGCATCTGCTTTTAAGCAGCCTTCAATAGTTTCTTTAGGCAAGGGAGAGCCTGTTAAATCATAAGCGATTCCGCCCATTAAATAATCTTCAAATTCTAAGTTAAAACAAAACTTTTCTGCTGTAACTTTTAAAACCTTTAAAGCTTCATTAATAATTTCAGGTCCGATTCCATCGCCTTTAATTACAGCGATTTTATAATTTTGCATTTGTTTCTCCTAGCTTGTTTTTTGCATAAGGGATTAATCCGCCACTCTCTAAAAGCTCTAGCATAAAAGGTGGAATCGCATTAAAGGCATAATCGCAGTTTTGCGTATGATTTTTAATCACACCGCCTTTTAAATCAATCTCTAAAATATCACCTTCATTAATAGAATCTGCTTCTTGAATCTCTAAAATAGGCAAGCCTGTATTAAAAGCATTGCGATAAAAAATTCTTGCATAACTCTTGGCAATTACTGCACTAATCCCAGCCGCTTTAATGGCTACTGGTGCGTGTTCTCTACTAGAGCCACAACCAAAATTTTCACCTGCTACAATAATATCGCCTTTTGTAATTAAATTTACGAATCCATTCCTTGCATCTTCCATTAAATGGGAGGCTAAAATTGCAGAATCTGTTGTATTTAAATAACGCGCTGCAATAATTAGATCTGTATCTATATTATCCCCAAATTTCCACGCCCTTGCGTTCTTTATCTCTTGCATTTTTTAATCCTTATAAACTTCAAGCTTTGAACCATTCCAATACCAATCTTTGCTAAAAAGAGCCTTTTTGCAAGACTCTGGCACTTTTAGAAAAAATACTCTTTGTGGGTCTATATCATTTGAAATTAGAGCGTGCTCAATTCCTAAGATTAAGTTTTCTGGTGAAGCTTTGACATTTTCTACTAAGACATCGCGTGTTTCTTGATTAATAATTGTCATTTTTTCTCCTTGCATAAGGGTTTATTATAGCAAAAAGAATTAATAAAATAATTTAAATAAAACTTAAGATTATAAAATTGACAAATCGTTATATATTAAAATATAATTTGACCTATCTTTTAAAATCTGTTGTGGAGAAAAGTTGTGCAGGTTCAAGGGCGTATTTGGATTAAAGAACAAGATAAAAACTTCTTAGGACACGGCAAGACTGAATTGCTAGAGCGGATTGCAAAAAGCGGTTCAATCTCTAAAGCGGCAAAAGAGATGAGAATGAGTTACAAAGCGGCTTGGGATAGCGTAGATTTGATGAATAAAGTCGCAAGCGAACCCCTTGTAGTGCGTGTAACAGGTGGTAAGGGTGGCGGCGGAACACAAGTTACTCAAAAAGGCTTAGAAGCAATTAGGATTTTTCGCGAGATGGAGAGAATCTCACAAGAGCTTTATACGCTTTTTGAAGGAGATTTGGAGGCTTGGGATTCCTTACTTGGTAAAACAAAAGAATCCATACAAACAATAAGGAGAAGCGTAATGTTAAAAACAAGTGCTAGAAATCAACTACAAGGCGAGATTATAGCGATTAAAGAAGGAGCGGTGAATGCAGAAGTTACACTAAGTGTGCAAGATAGAATCCAAATTGTAAGTACAATCACTTTGCATTCCCTAAAAGAGCTTGGATTAAAGGTAGGGATGCAAGCTTATGCACTTATTAAGGCAAACTGGATTGTGGTTTTCACGCAAGAGCCTAAGGGAATGTCCTTGCGTAATTGCCTTTGTGGAGAAGTGAGCCATTTAAAAGATGGCGCGGTGAATGCAGAAGTTAGTATTAATTGCAACGGAACGGAGTTAAGTGCTGTGGTTACAGAAGATTCTAAAACAAATTTGGCTTTAAAAGTTGGGCAAAAAGTGTGGTTTGGTTTTAAAGCAAACAATGTAATTTTAGGAATTTAAGGAGAGGAAATGTTAAGTGGAATCAAAAAAGCAATTATCGTTGGAATTTGTGGAGCTATCTTTAGCCTTAGTGCGCAAGCTGAAGAGATTAAAGTTTTAGCAGCAGCTTCATTAAAATATGTGTTAGAAGAGATTAAAACAGATTTTTTAGAGAATAAAAAAGGCGATAAAATTGAGATTTCTTATATCTCAAGTGGCAAGGCTTATGCGCAAATTAAAAATGGCTCGCCTACACATTTGTTTGTTGCTGCTGATGTGAGCTATCCTGCAAAACTTTATGAAGAAAAGTTAGCCCCAAGCAAAGAAGAGATTTATGCTAAAGGGAAATTAGTGCTTTGGAGCAATAATGAAAACTTTAAGATTAAAGAATTTAGCGATATTTTAAATCCTAAAATCACACATATCGCGATTCCAAATCCTAAAGTTGCCCCTTATGGTAGGGCTTCAATGGAAGCATTGGAAGCTACAAAGATGCTTGAAAAAGTGCAAGCGAAGTTTGTAACAGGGGAGAGCATAGGTGCTGCAACAACTTATGTGGAATCTAAAAATGCGGAAGTGGGCTTTACTGCTTTATCAATGTTAGGAGATAGTGGGATTAATACATCTACAATGAGTTATGTAGCCATTGATGAAAAGCTTTATAAACCCATTGAACAAGCACTTGTGATTACAAATTATGGTAAAGATTCTAAACTTGCTAAGGATTTTAAAGACTATATTTTAAGTAAAAACGCAAAAGAAAAATTTGTCAAATTTGGATATAGCGTTGAATAGACTTCAAGGTATCTTAACGCATTTTGACGCACAAGAAGGTATTTTACGCCTTTGTGTGCAATTATGCGATGGTTCTAAAAATATGGAATCGCAAATGTTAAATGCGCTTTTGCTAGAGGATTCTACATTTTTAGAATCATTTTTACAAAAAACTTTAGAATTAGGTTTTAAAGAAAGTAGTGTAATTGTGGGCTTGGAATTAAAGGGCTTGCACAATACTTTTAAATCCAAAATTTTAGATATACAACAAGATGAGTTATTTGCAAGGCTAGCATTAGAAGTGCAAGATAAGGCAATCACTGCCTTGTGTCCGCTAGATTTTATCCGCCAAAATGCTTTAAAAAAGGGGGATTATGTGAAGTGGCATATCCCTGAAAATGCTGTGATGATTTATGCAAATTGATAGTTTTTTAATCACAATGCTTTTAACGCTCAAAGTAGCGTTAATAACAACTTTTGTGCTATTTATAATTGCAATTCCGCTAGCATATTTTTTAGCTTTTAATAAAAGCAAAATCACGCCCGTTTTAGAAACGATTGTGTCAATGCCCTTGGTGCTTCCGCCTAGTGTTTTGGGCTTTTATTTGCTAATTGCCTTTAGTCCGCAAAGCTTTTTGGGGAAGTTTTTACTGGAAACTTTTAATCTTAAACTTGTCTTTAGTTTTGAAGGGTTGATTGTAGGCTCTGTGATTTTTTCACTTCCTTTTATGGTAAATCCTATTCAAGCAGGGTTTTCTACGCTTCCTAAATCACTTTTTGAAGCGGCTTTAACACTTGGAAAAAATCGCATTAGAATTCTTTATGCGGTGTTATTGCCTAATATTTCACGCTCTTTGCTTGTTGGAATTGTAGTAACCTTTGCGCACACTATCGGGGAATTTGGCGTAGTGATGATGATAGGGGGGAATATTGAGGGCGTTACGCGTGTGGCAAGTATTGCGATTTATGATGAGGTAGAATCCCTAAATTATGCCCTAGCACATCAATATGCTTTGACTTTATTTGTGGTTACATTTTTGATTTTGCTTTTGACTTTTTATTTAAATAAAAGGGGGGCAAAGTGATTATTTTAGACTTTGAAAAACGCCTTTTGAGTGCGCAAGGTGAAATTGTTTTAAAAGTAGCTTGCACTCTTAAAGAGCAAGATTTAATCACGCTTTTTGGAAAAAGTGGAGCAGGTAAAACAACGATTTTAAGGATTTTAGCAGGCTTAGTTGAACCAGATTTTGGGCGTGTGCAAGTGGGGGATAAAGTTTGGTTTGAGAAGGCAAAAGAAGCAAGAAAGGCTAGCATAAATCTCCCACCACAACAACGCACCATAGGCTTTGTATTTCAAGATTACGCGCTTTTTCCTAATATGAGTGTGGAAGAGAATTTGCGCTTTGCTTTACCTAAAGGGGCTGATAAAAAAAAGGTTGTAGAATTGCTAGAAATCACGGAATTACAAGCTCTCGCTAAACAGAAGCCAAACACGCTAAGTGGCGGACAGCAACAAAGAGTGGCTTTAGCTAGAGCATTGGTTAGGAACCCTGAAATTTTGCTCTTAGATGAGCCATTTTCTGCTTTAGATTCCGTGATGGCGCATAAACTTCAAAAGGAACTCTTAAAAATCCATCGCCATTTTAATCTCACCACATTTTTAGTTAGCCATAATTTTAGTGAAGTGTTTTTTCTCTCAAACTTCGTTTTATTCATTGAAAAAGGAATCATACACAAGCAAGGAAGCCCGCATTCCGTGTTTTTGCAAGATTTACCTAGTGGCAAATTCCGCCATAGTGGCGTGGTGCTAGAGATTAAAAAAAGTGGGCTAGTGTATGTTTTAAGCGTATTAATCGGCAATGAAATCGCACAAATCACTGCACAAGAAGAGGAGGTAGTGGATTTAAAAAGTGGCGATTGTGTAATGCTCTCTTCAAAAGCGTGGAATCCAGTGATAACAAAAATAAAAAATCTATAAATGCAATTAATTGTGCTACAATCTTAAACTTTAATACAAGATAGGAGAATTTATGGCAGTTTGGAGTGATGGGTATTTTACAGATGTGGAATATGTAAATTATTATTTTAGAGAGTTAAGTCCATTATATTTAAATCTTAATTTAACATTAGCCGGGTATGATATTCCTTGCAGGGGGGGAGGAAGATATTTGTTCTCCAGAAAGTTTTAATTATTTAGAGCTTGCGTTTGGGCAAGGAGCGAGCATTAATGTGCATGCGGCAACAACAAGCGGAAATTATGTTGGCACGGATTTTAATCCTGTGCAAGTAGCAATCGCAAGAGATTATGCAGTAGGCGATAATATTATTTTATATGATGATAGTTTTAGGGAGCTTTTAGAGCGTTTTAAAAAAGAACAACCACAATTTGACTATATTGTTCTTCATGGCATTTTTTCTTGGATTAGTCAGGAAAATCGCAATGTCATTTTAGAGATTATTAGAAAATTTTTAAAAGTTGAGGGTGTAGTCTATAATAGTTATAATTGTATGCCCGGCTGGTCTGCAAAAATTCCCTCTAGAGAACTTCTATCACTTTATAAAGAATTATATGGTTCTGCGGAAATGGATACTCAAGCTTTTGTTAAAAGCAGTTTAGGGTTTATAGAGGAATTTTTAAAAATAAATCCTAGTTATGCCATTAATGTTCCTCAAAATAGGCAATTTTTAGAAGATGTGAAGAATGAAAATTTTGCATACATTTCACATGAATATTTTAATCAAAATTGGGATTGTTTTTATTTCTACCAAGTGGCAAAAATGGTAGAAGAAACTAAATGCTCTTTTGTAACTAGTGCAGATTGCCTTGGTCAATTTGATAGATTCAATATTATATCTAATGCGAGTGAATTTTTTAACAAAATCCAAAATAAAATTTTTAAAGAACAATTAAAAGATTATTATTTAAATTGCCAATTTAGAAGAGATATTTATGTGAAAGGTGCTAGGGCTATTACATATAAACAAGCAATGGATAGGCTTATGAATACACATTTTATTCTAACCAATCTTTCAAAAAATCTTAAAGATAAAGTTCAATGTGCCGTAGGGGAGATTAATCTTAATAGAGAAATTTATCAACCTGTCTTAAATGTCTTAGAAAAAGATGACTTTCAACCAAAAACAATGCGAAAGATTACACAGGAGTGCAAGTTAGAATTTGGGCAAGTTTTAGAATTTTTAATGCTTGGGGTCCATCAAAACATTATTAGTCCAACACAGCCTTTAACACCAGATATTGAAAAAAGGGTTAAAGTTTATAATGCCAATCTTTTAAAAAGATTGGTTCGCTATGGTTAATCAAGTTATCTTGCTTCCCCTGTTACTGCCTCAGCTTTAATGATATCAAGCATAGAACAACTAGCTATAAGTGCTTACATCAAAGAAACCAAAAAAGAAACCGAACTTGTTAATTTCATTGTAAAACTCTTCAAAGAGAATAAAAGAGAGGTTATCAAAGAAGGAAAAATCCTAGAGTTAGAAGCGGAAAATAAAGCGGTGATTAAAGAAGTGGTTAAAGAGTTTTTAGAAAAAGTGCCACTTTATAAAGCACTTGGAATTTTAGAATAAGCGCATTGAGCTTATTCTTCTAATACGCAAATTTCACGCTTTTTAATCGCTGTTAATGTGCGAAAAGATACGACAGCTACGATGATTGTCGTTAATGCAATTCCAAAGATTCCTAAAAATGCGTAGAATTTAGAATAAGAGATTGCATAAAGCTCTAATGCGCAAAGCGTAAAAGCAGCTGTTGGAAAGGTAAAAGCCCACCAAGAAAGTGCGAATTTAATGCTTCTAAATACTCCAAACATACTTACCATTAAAAACATAAAAAAGAGTGCGATACTAAAGCTTGCGCTTGCGATTCCATATAACACGCCTGTATTTGCAAGTTTGCCAAAAAGCGCAAGAATATCAAGCGCAAAAACACTAGGCGGGGCGATAAAAATAAATAGAGTTGGAAGGAATTTTTGCGGTAAATTTTCACCAAAGACTAAACGAATCAATAAAGCAGCATTTAGTAAAATCCAAAAAAAGCTTCCCATTCCAAAGTAAAAAATAAGAATTTCAAAAGGGATAATGTAGCTTTGTATGCTTAGTTGCATTCCAGCAAGTGGCACGATGAGATTACCTACAATTGGGATAAACCAAGCAGGGTTCGCCATTTTTTGCTGCATTTCGTTGATAAACCAAAAACGCACAACATATAAACTAAATATAAGTTGCAAACCAGCCCCTAAATAAAAAAGAGTGAGCGCAAAGCCTTTTGGGATAAAGGGTAAAAGTAGCATCAAAACAATCAAAATAGAAACTGAAGTTGCCGCAAAGAAATTAATACGAATAGGGTGTTTCAACTCTTTTTTAAAGGCGTTTTTATATTTTAGGATTTTTAATCCATAAAGTAATGTGATAAGGCACAATAAAAAGGCGCTAAGTGTTACAAACGCAAGAAAAAGCCAATGTAAAGATAAATCAAAAATTTTAATAGATTTGTTAATAACAAGGGATAATCCACCAACGCCCATAATGCTGGCAAAAAACATAATAGGAAAATGTTGTAACCAACTTTGTTTGGAGTCTATTTGACATTGTGTATTTTGTGATTCCATAATGTTCCTTTCAGTTTTAAATTTAAGGCGGAAGTATATTCTAAAGTGGCATCTTAATCTGTGATTAAATTACAATAGATATAAGTAAAATATGTTACAATGAAAGTTAAGAATTTACTTTTTTATGGAGAATGTTAGAAAGATGGGGATTTTGCAAAAATTATCAAAGATAAATGATATTAGTTTGAAGGCTAAAATTATTATTGCAGGACTTGCGGTATCGTTTGTTGGATTAGCTATGGTTGTGATTTTAGTGGGTGATAGAAACTTTGAATTTGCTAAGGAAACTACGACAAATTACGCACAAGCAATTTTAAAAGATAAGGCAAGAATTATTGAAAAGCGTGTGGATTTGGGGCTTGAAAATGCACAAAATATTGCCACAATTGCAACAGAAAGTTTAAAAACTTTAAGAGATTTTAACTCAACACGCTTGTGTGATTATAGTTGTGCAGTAATGCTGCGTGGCTATCTAAATGCTACAATATCGCAAGATACGATGTATCAATCCGCTTTTGTGCGTTTTTTTAATGGTGAAGTTTATGCAAGTGAGAATGCACAAAATGTATTACCCTTAAAGATGTCAGATAGTGAGCTAAACGCACTTTTTGAAGAGGGTAAATCTCAAGCAATTTTTATCCCAAACATACAACCAAAATCTAAAGATAGTGCCGATAAAACACCTGAATATGCGCCTGTTTATTTGCTGAATAAAATCACTTATAATTCCCAAACTTTAGGAATAAGTGGAATCGCATTTGATATGCAAGAGCTTGGAGAATCTGTTAAAAAGGTGAAAATTTTAGAAAGTGGCTTTATCGTGTTGCTTTCGCAAGATAGTGTTGTGCTACACCATAAGTTTTTCCATGTTTTTAATCGCAAAATGGAGCAAGTTGATAAAAGCGCAGATGCGCATCTAAAGGAAGCTTTAAAGGGTAAGGAAGTTGTCTTTGGGCGCATTAGCCCAAACACCAATGCGCCTATTATAACAATTATGGAGCCTTTGACATTAGGTAAAGATGGAATCCATTGGGCAGTGTTTGCAAATATTCCTCTTGATGAAATGCTACAAACAGCTAAAGAAAATAGAAATTTTGCCGCAATAATCTCTTTGGTTGTTCTTTTAATAATTTGTGTAGCAATGTATTTTGTAGGACATATTATCTCTAAGCATTTAAATAATATTAAAAGTGGCTTGCAAGGGTTTTTTGATTATCTTAATGATAAGCGCGAAAGTTTTGAAAATATTATTATCAATCATCGCGATGAATTAGGAATGATGGGAGAGATGATTAACCAAAATGCACAAACAATTAAAGAAGGATTAGAGAAAGATCAAGTTGCAATTAAAGAATCCCTTGAAACAGTGGCAAAAATTGAGCATGGGGATTTAAGTGTGCGCATTAACTCAAAACCAAACAATCCAAAACTTATAGAGCTAAAAAATGTGTTAAATATGATGCTAGACTCCTTGCAACAACATATTGGGACAAATTTGCATGAGATTGCAAATGTGCATAAGGCGTTTTCAGAGCTAGATTTTACACGCTCTCTTAAAGATCCAAAGGGAGATGTGGAGATTATCACAAATAAACTAGGAGCAGAAGTTTCAAAAATGTTGCGCTTTAGCGCAGAATGCTCTAATACGCTTAATGAAAAAAGCAATGCTTTAATGAATCTTTTAAATGATTTGGCAGAAAAGTCTAACACGCAAACAAACTCTCTACAAGAAGGTTCGCATGCTATTGCGCAAATCGCACAAGATATGCAAGATAGCAATACGATGATTAAAGAAGTAGCAAAACAAAGCGATGAGATTAAAAATATTTTAAAAATTATCCAAGATATTGCCGATCAAACAAACTTGCTAGCACTTAATGCTGCCATTGAAGCAGCAAGAGCTGGGGAGCACGGAAGAGGTTTTGCAGTTGTTGCAGATGAAGTGAGAAAATTAGCAGAGCGCACAGGAAAGAGCCTAAGTGAGATTGAAGCCTATACAAATACGCTTGTGCAATCTATTAATCAAACAGGGGAAAATATCAATAATCAAGCAAGTGCAATGAATGCAATTACACAATCTATCAATGCGGTTGAGGAAATTACAGAGCAAAATAATTTGATTGCCAAAGAAGTGAGTGTGATTGGACAAGATGTTGCAAAATTAGCGGATGCGATTTTAGAAGATGTCAATAAGAAAAAATATTAAGGCTTAAAAAAGATTCTAACTTCTGTTTTTTAATTGCTTTTGGCAAGGTTAGAATCTTCTGTCTTTTTTATGGTAACTTTATTAAAAAATGCTACAATTTTGAGTCTTTTAATTTGAAATTGAATTCGAGGTAGAAATGCTGCATTATCAGAATTTACGCCAATTTATTTTTCGCTTAGATCCAGAAGTTGCACATAGTATTGTAGAGTTTGTCTGCGCATTTGCTCCAAAGATTCCAGCACTACTTCCCTTTGTTTCTAAAAAATTTTGCTTTGATGATTCTATTTTATTTCAAGAAATTGATGGAATGCATTTTTATAATCCTGTGGGGCTTGCAGCAGGGTTTGATAAAAATGCCACAATGTTGGAATCCCTTTGTGCATTAGGATTCTCACATTTAGAATTGGGGGCTGTAACACCTTTGGCGCAAAGTGGAAATGAAAAACCTAGACTTTGGCGACATATTAATGAAGAGTCTATCCAAAATGCGATGGGCTTTAATAATGATGGTGCTAATGCGGTGAGTATGCGCTTGGATAAATGCTATCCTTTTGTGTTGCCTCTTGGGGTTAATATTGGTAAAAATAAATTAACTTCACAAGAAAATGCAATTAAGGACTATACTGCGCTTGCTAGGATTTTTGAGAAAAATACAGATTATTTGAGTGTTAATATCTCATCGCCAAATACCCCAAATTTACGCGATTTGCAAAATGAAACTTTTGTAAAAGAGTTATTTTTAGCATTGTGTGAAATTTATAAAAAACCTATTTATCTAAAACTCTCCCCTGATTTAAGCATTGAAAGTGCGTTAAGTTTAGTAGAATGTGCGATAGATAATGGGGCAAAAGGGATTATTGCGACTAATACAACGCTGGATTATTCTCTTGTGGTAAATCCTAAAGAAAAGGGTGGAATCTCTGGGAAAGTTTTAGCACCAAAAGCGCGTGAAATGCTAAAACAAATCGCTCTAACTCTTAAGGTAAGCAAACGCAAAACAACGCTCATTAGTGTAGGTGGAATTACAAATGCACAAGAAGCCTATACAAGGATTCGTTTGGGCGCAAATCTCGTGCAAGTTTTTAGTGCAATGATTTTTGAGGGTCCAAGTCTAGTTAAGAATATCAATAAGGGACTGAAAGAATATTTAGAGCGTGATGGATTTAACCATATTAGCGAAGCAATTGGTGTGGATTTATGAAATTGCGTACGATTTTATTTATTTTTTGTGTAAAAATATTTTTTGCAGGAGTTTTAATGGCTAATTTAGCAGATCAATCTGTGCTTCCTAAGCATTATAAAAGCGTATTAAAAAATGGTTTGGAAGTCGTAATTATTCCTCTAAAAAATCAAAGTGGAGTAATCACAACTGATGTGTTTTATAAAGTGGGAAGTCGCAATGAAGTTATGGGAAAAAGCGGAATCGCACATATGCTAGAGCATTTAAATTTCAAATCCACAAAAAATTTAAAGGCTGGGGAATTTGATAGGATCGTTAAAGGTTATGGTGGGGCTACAAATGCTTCCACAGGCTTTGACTATACGCATTATTACATAAAATCTAGCACACAAAATTTAGAAAAATCTTTAGAACTCTTTGCGGAACTCATGCAAAATCTCAACTTGAAGGATTCCGAGTTTCAACCTGAGCGTAATGTTGTAGCAGAAGAACGATTATGGCGAACAGATAATAATCCTATGGGATATTTGTATTTTAGACTTTTTAATACAGCTTTTGTGTATCACCCTTACCATTGGACACCTATTGGTTTTATGGATGATATTAGAAATTGGAGCATTGAGGATATAAAAGAGTTTCATAGTATTTATTATCAGCCCAAAAATGCAGTCGTTGTGATTGCTGGTGATGTGAATGAAAAGGAAGCATTAAAGGCGGTTAAAAAACATTTTGAAGGGATTAAAAATACAAAAGAGATTCCACAATCTGTGTATATGCAAGAGCCAAAGCAAGATGGGGAAAGACGCGCAAAAATCCATCGCCAAAGTGAAATTGAAGTTTTAGCGCTTGGCTATAAAATTCCTCCTTTTAACCATAAAGATCAAATTGCCCTTAGTGCTTTAAGTGAGATTTTAAGTGGAGGTAAGAGTAGTCAGCTTGTGCGTGAAATCGTGGATAAAAAACGGTTAGCAGCAGAAGTGTATGCATACAATATGGATTTAGTGGATACGGGACTTTTTATTTTTATGGGGATTGCAAATTCTAGAGTGAAGTTAGAGAGTTTAGAAAAAGCAATTTTACAAGAGATTGAGAAGATTAAGCAAGGCAAAATTAAAGAAGCTGATTTGCAAAAGGTTAAAACAAATATGCGTGCAAGTTTTTTGTATGATTTAGAATCTAGCAGTGGTGTGGCAAATCTCTTTGGAAGTTATATTGCTCGTGGAGATTTAGAAAGTTTATTGCAATTTGAAGAAGCATTTGAAAATCTCTCTTTAAAAGATATTGTTGAAGTGGCGCAAAAGTATTTTGCATCTGAAAATGCAACAATTTTAACCCTAACAAAATAAGGAAGTTTATGCAGGTAAAAAATCCAGTTGAAGGCGCGATGACAGCATTAGTAACGCCTTTTAAAAATGGTGCGCTTGATTTAGAAAACTATGAAGGTTTAATAGAGCGTCAAATCCGCAATGGAATTGATGCTCTTATTCCTGTTGGAACAACAGGAGAGAGTGCAACGCTAAGTCATAAGGAACATAGAGAGTGTATTGAAATTGCTGTGAGTGTGTGTAAAAAATATGCTAATGTTAAAGTTTTAGCAGGTGCAGGTAGCAATTCCACGCAAGAAGCCGTTGAGTTGGCAAAGTTTGCAGAATCTTGTGGGGCTGATGGAATTTTATGTGTAACCCCTTATTATAATAAGCCTACGCAAGAAGGATTGTTTCAGCACTATAAAGCTGTTGCAAATGCTGTTGAAATTCCATTAATGCTTTATAATGTTCCAGGACGCACAGGAGCAAATTTAGAGAGTGCTACAATTTTGCGTTTATTTAAGGAAGTGCCAAATATTTATGGTATCAAAGAGGCAAGTGGAAGCATTGAAAAGGTGATTGACTTAAATACACAAGCAGAGAGCTTGTGTATTGTTAGTGGTGAAGATGCAATCAATTATCCTATTCTTAGCTGTGGTGGAAGAGGCGTAATTTCTGTAACTTCTAACCTTCTACCTAATAAAATTGCAGAATTAACACACGCACTTTTAAGAGATCAAAATTACAAACTAGCAAAGAATATAAATAACGAGCTTTATGCAATCAATAAGGCTTTATTTATAGAGAGTAATCCCATTCCTATTAAAGCAGCAATGTATTTAAGTGGGCTTTTAAAAACACTAGAATACCGCTTGCCATTAGTGGCTCCAAGTGCAGAGAATTTGCAGCTTTTAGAAAAAATCTTAAAACAATATGAGGTAGTTAAATAATGGAAAATTTTAAAGGAAAAACATTAGTAATTAGTGGCGCAACGCGTGGAATCGGTAAGGCAATTTTATATCGCTTCGCACAAAATGGAGTCAATATTGCATTTACTTATAATAAAAATGAAGAAGAAGCACAAAATATTATTAAAGATGTAGAAAGTAAATATGGGATTAAAGCAAAAGCTTATCCTCTAAATGTGCTTGAGCCTGAAACTTACAAGGATTTGTTTGTAAAAATTGATGAAGATTTTGAGCGTGTGGATTTTTTTATTAGCAATGCAATCATTTATGGTAAAAGTGTTGTCGGTGGATTTGCGCCATTTATGCGACTTAAGCCAAAGGGGCTAAATAATATTTATACAGCTACCGTGCTAGCTTTTGTGGTTGGAGCGCAAGAAGCAGCTAAAAGAATGCAGAAAATTGGTGGGGGAAGCATTATTTCTTTAAGCTCTACTGGAAATTTAGTGTATATGCCAAATTATGCAGGACACGGAAATTCTAAAAATGCAGTAGAAACAATGGTTAAATACGCAGCAATGGAATTAGGAGAGTTTAATATCCGTGTTAATGCTGTAAGTGGTGGTCCTATTGATACAGACGCGCTAAAAGCCTTTCCAGATTATGCAGAGATTAAAGTAGCGGTGGAATCGCAAAGTCCGCTTAATCGTATGGGGCAGCCAAGTGATATTGCTGGGGCTTGTTTGTTCTTGTGTGATAGCGATTCTAGCTCTTGGCTAACAGGGCAGACGATTGTTATTGATGGGGGAACAAGCTTTAAATAAGTAAATGATATGTTAAAATTAGAATCTTTGCCAAACTTTCTTACTTTTTTACGCATTGTTTTAGCTTTCTTATTGCTTGGATTAATACTTTATGGAAGCTTTATTTTGCCGCCCCCTATTCATCCAAGTTGGATTAACTATTTTGCGTGTTTAGTATTTTGTATTGCAAGCATTACAGATTTTTTTGACGGATTTATTGCGCGCACTTTTAACGCAGGTAGCGTGTTTGGAGAGATTTTTGATCCCTTAGCAGATAAACTTTTAATGTTAGCAGCTTTGCTTGGATTGCTAGTTTTAGGTAGGGCTAATGTGTGGGCGGTGTTTTTGATTTTAAGTAGAGAGTTTTTTATTACCGGTTTGCGCGTGGTTGCAGCAAGTAAGGGTGTGAGAGTTGCTGCTTCAAATTTAGGCAAATATAAAACAGGATTGCAAATTACGGCGATTGCGTTTTTGCTAATGGATTATTCCTTTGGCAATGCTACGCTTTGGCTTGCAGTACTTTTAACGCTATATTCAGGTTATGATTATGTAAAAATGTATGTAAAGGCTAGGTAGATGGGATTAATTGGTTCAATTTTAGTTCTTTCTTTTTTGATATTTTTTCACGAGCTAGGACATTTTCTGGCTGCAAAGTTTTTTGGCGTGAAAGTAGAAGCCTTTAGCATAGGCTTTGGAAAGCAACACTTATGGAAAAAGAGAATTGGCGATACAGAATATTCTTTGCGCCCGATTCCTTTGGGTGGCTTTGTGCAGCTTAAAGGGCAGAGCGATATAGATCCAAAGTTGCGCAATAGCGATTCTGATAGTTTATATGGAATCGCACATTGGAAACGGCTAGTGATTTTAGCGGCAGGTTCGTTTTTTAATCTGCTTTTAGCCTTTTTACTTTTTGTTGCGATTGGATTAATTGGCAAAAATGAGTTAGCACCCATTGTTGGCAAGGTGGAATCTAATATGCCAGCAAGTTTAGCCGGGCTAAAAAGTGGTGATGAGATTGTGGCAATTAATGGGGAGAAAATTCGCACTTGGGGGAATTTAAGTAGTGCAATAGCGGAATCTAAAGGTGAGCTTGAAATTGTCTTTTTGCGTGAAAATAAAGAATATGAAACAACAATCACGCCGCAATTTGGCAATTCTAAAAATCTCTTTGGAGAGAGCATTCAACGCCCTTTGCTTGGGATTGTGGCAAGCGGTGAAGTGCGTGTGGTGTCTTATGGTATTTTGGATTCCATCTTTTATGGCTTGAAAGAGACTAAAGAGTCTAGCAAGCTTATTTTACAAAGCCTTGAAAAAATGCTAGTTGGAGTTGTGCCTTTAAGTGAAGTGGGTGGAGTGGTTTCTATTGTTAGTATTACAAAAAAGGCAACAGAGCTTGGAATTGTAACGCTCTTTGCCTTTAGTGCGTTAATTTCTGTTAATCTTGGAATCTTAAATTTGCTTCCCATTCCCGCATTAGATGGCGGACACATTCTTTTTACGCTCTATGAGATGATTAGCAAAAGGATTCCCACACAAGAAACACTTTATCGACTAAGTCTTGCTGGGTGGATAGTGCTTTTAGGGCTTATGGGACTTGGATTATATAATGATGTTTTAAGAATCATTAATGGCACAATGCCTTTTTGAAGGAATGCAATGCAGGCGCGGTTAAATCAAAATTTACTGGAAGCAATTGAAAGAATTGAAAAGGCAAGAATTGCTGTGGATAGAAGGCGCATTGTGCAATTAGTTGCTGTGAGTAAATACTCTACACAAGAAGAGATTGCCACTTTGTATGCTTGCGGACAAAGAGCGTTTGGAGAAAATAAAGTGCAGGATTTGCAGCAAAAAGCAAGCGCATTAGAAGCATTGCCGCTAGAGTGGCATTTTATTGGCTCTTTGCAGAGTAATAAAATCAATGCGCTTTTGCAACTTAAGCCTTATTTATTGCAAAGTTTGCATTCTTTAGAATTAGCGCAAGCCTTGCAATCACGCTTAGAGCGAGAAAATCAACAGCTTAACGCTCTTTTACAAGTTAATAGCGCAAAAGAGGTTAGCAAAAGTGGGTTTATGCCAGAAGTTGCCCTAGAAGCGTATGCAAGGATTAAAGGGGAATGCAAGAATATTAAGCTTTGTGGGCTTATGAGTATTGGAGCGCACACAGAGGATAAGGCGTTGGTGCAAAAAAGTTTTGAACTTACACAGAATCTTTTTTCGCAAATCAAAGGCGCAGAAGTGCTTAGTATGGGAATGAGTGGAGATTTTGAACTTGCCATTGCTTGTGGAAGTAATTGTGTGCGCTTAGGAAGCACATTATTTAAATGAAATTATAAGCACGCAAGATTTATTCTAAAAGATTTTGCGTGAAATTTTTTAAGGATTGTGTGATTGTCTTGTGATCTTTTGAGTTGTAGCAAAGATTTGTGATGTATCGCACAAAGGCGCTTCCTACAACAACAATGGGAACGACTCCGCGTAAATTTTGGATTTGCTCTTTGTTTTGGATTCCAAACCCTAGTGCAATGGGTTTAGTGCAATTTGTTTTAACTAGGGTGATATAGTCTAACAAGTTTTGGTTGATGATGGTTGTATCACCTGTTATTCCATTGCGTGCAATAACATATAGAATTTCCCCACTAGCTTTATTTAATCCTTGCATGCGTTTAGGTGTTGTAAAAGGGGCAATAAGAGCAATATTTTGAAGTCCTAATTTCTTGCTATCTTTGAAAAGATTTTCATCGTTTTGTAAAGACAAATCTGGAACAATAAGTCCCCATACACCAACTTCCTTAGCTTTTTGTAAAAATTTCTTAATACCATAACAGAACAAAATATTTCCATAAGTCATAATAATAAGTTTTGTGTGGCAGTTAAGTGTTTTTAGTTTTTCTTGTAACTCTGCAATAAAATGGAATCCAAGATCAGTGTTAAAGCCATTTTTCAGTGCTATTTCACACGCATTTGCAATAGCGATTCCATCTGCGTTTGGATCAGAAAAAGGAAATTGCACTTCTAAATACTCTGCTCCGCCAATTGCGATTCCAATTGCAGAATCTAAACTCTGCGCAAAATTTGGAAAGCCTGCTACAATATGTCCCATTAATGCAATGTTTTGTGTTGCCTTATTCATTATTTTCCTTCTTTTGCATTGTTTGGATTTCTTGACTTAAAAATTCGCTCCAGCGTCCCTTTTGCAAGGTTTTTGCGGTGATGAAAATATCCTTATCCCCGCGCCCAGACACATTAATAAGAATCTTTTTGTTTTTAACTTCTTTTACGACTTTTAAAGCTCCTGCTAATGCGTGGCTAGACTCTAATGCGGCAATAATTCCTTCATTTTTGGCAAAAAATTGTAAGGCTTCAAGGGCTTCTTTGTCATTTGCGTTTATGAATTGTATGCGTTTAATTTCTTTTAAATGTGCAAGTTGAGGACCAATGCCTGCATAATCAAGTCCAGCTGAAATAGAATAAGTTTCTAATAAATTTCCATAAGCATCACTTAGAAAATAACTTTTATAACCCTGTGCAATTCCAATTTTGGAACTCTCATTATGCATTCTAATTGCATTGTTTTTGTCGTCTAATCCACCAGCTTCCACACCAATTAATTCTACTTTGCTTTTAAGATAGTGACTGAAAAATCCTATTGCGTTACTTCCTCCGCCTACGCAAGCAATCATAATATCAGGATTACCTTTAAAAAAGCGTTGTGTTTGTTTTTTTAATTCCTTGCCAATAACACTTTGAAATTCACGCACAATGTCGGGATAAGGATGGGGACCAAGTGCGCTTCCTAGTACATAAAAAGTGTTTTTAGAATCTTTGCTCCATTCCCTTAGAGCCTCATTTACTGCATCTTTTAGCGTCTGTGTGCCGCTCTCTACGCTTACAACTTTTGCTCCAAGTAGTTCCATATTAAATACATTTGGGAATTGCCGTCTAATATCACGGGCACCCATAAAAATTGTGCATTTAATCCCAAGTTTTGCGCATGCTGCTGCTGTGGCAAGCCCGTGTTGCCCTGCGCCAGTTTCAGCTATAATATGTGTTTTTCCCATTTTTTTGGCAAGCAAGACTTGTCCTATCGCATTATTGATTTTGTGTGCGCCTGTATTTGCCAGTCCTTCAAACTTTAAATAAATAGAATTCCCTAATAATAAACTAGCATTTTTTGCATAAATTAGGGGTGTTGGACGTCCAATAAAGGAATGATAAAGCTCCTTTAATTCGGCTTTAAAAGACTTTGTCTTCAAGAGAGTTGTATAACAATCTTTTAATTCCCTAAGTGCGGGATATAAAATTTCAGGAACATATTGTCCGCCAAATGCGTGCATATAATTTTCTATATTTTCGCCAAAAAAACCTTCTTTGGACTTTAGGAATATCTTCTTCATTTATAAGTCTTTAAGATAAAATAATTTTCATTGTAGCAAAAAGTTTGTATAATTTCACCCAAATTTTTTAAAAGATTAATAATGTTTGCATTTTTACAACAATCTAACAATCAAGGCGCAAAAGCGCAAATTAAAATTCAAAAAATCTCTGCTTCAAAGATCACGCCCTTAATGGTATGTGAATCTCTAAAAGCACCAGTGCTACTAGAATCTGCATTTTTAACAACAGGTAAGGGGAGATTCTCTCTTTTAATCACGCAAGAGGCGTTTAGAGTCATAAAAGAAGATTCTAAATATTTATTACAAAAAGATTCTAATAAGTATCTACTGAATTCCTTAGAAAAAATCAGTAGTTTTATTTTGCCAAAAAATCCAAAATTCCTTGATTTTTTAGAGGCTTTTATGGCTCTTGCACCACAGGTTAGTGAGGCAATTTTTTCAGAGGATTTAAGCTTTTTGCCTCTGCCATTAGGAGGTGTTGGGTATTTTGGGTATGAGTTTTTTAGCGAAATTGAAGAAATGCAATTCCATAATCCTCCATTATATCAAGCAAGTGAAAATGCTTTTATTTTTGGGAGAGAGTTTGTGATTTTTGATCATTTTTACGAAATGCTTTATGCTGTCAATGTTGTGTATGAAAATGAAGTGTGCAATCTTGATTTAGAAAAATGCAATAAGGATTTATTAGATAAATTAGCAAGCATCGAAATACCCAAAAAAGAGAATAGGGCATATAAAACAGCAATAAATCCTAAGAATAAAGAATCTTATTATATACAAATGGTAGAATTGCTAAAAAATGAGATTTATGTAGGAAATTTGCTTCAATGTGTGCCAAGTCAAAGCCTTGAAATTACAAGTGATTTACCCCCCTTGCAGGCTTATGAAAATTTAAGAGCTAGCAATCCTAGTCCTTATATGTATTACTTTGATTTTGGAGAATATCAAATTATAGGAAGCTCCCCGGAGGTTCTTATTAAGGTGCAAAGTGATAGTGAAGAAAATTTTGCCTTACTTACTACGCGTCCAATTGCTGGCACACGCCCAAGAGGGAAAAATGCATTAGAAGATTCTAAGCTTGAAGAGGAATTAAAAGATAATATAAAGGAAAATGCTGAGCATTTAATGTTGCTTGATTTAGGGCGTAATGATATAGGTAAAGTTGCGTTACCAAATAGCGTGTGCGTAACACAGGAGAGAATTATAGAAAAATATGCACGCGTAATGCACTTAGTCTCTGAAGTGCAAGGCAAAATGGATTTGAAGCTTCATAAAAAAACAGACGCTTTGTTTGCCACATTTCCAGCGGGAACAGTAAGTGGTGCGCCAAAGATTCAAGCAATAAAAACCATAGAAAGTTTAGAATCTCATAAGCGTGGAATCTATGCAGGGGCGATTGGATATTTTTCTAAAAATGGTGATATGGATTTTGCAATCACAATTCGCACAGCTATCTATCAAAAAGGCGTATATTATTTGCAAGCGGGTGCTGGCGTCGTGTATGATTCTATCCCAAGTGAAGAATACAAAGAAACTCAAAACAAAATGCTATCCTTGGTTGAGGCAATTATGGGGAATAAACAATGATACTTTTAATTGATAATCACGATTCCTTTACCTTTAACATTTATCAAGCCTTTAGCACGCTTGGTTATCCAATTAAAGTTGTACGCTACGACAAAACAAGCCTTGAAGAAATTAAAGCATTAAATCCAAGCTATATTATTTTGGGTCCGGGTCCTAAGTCGCCTAGGGATTCTAAGCTTAATATTGAAATTGTGCAAAATTTCAAAGGAATTTATCCTATTTTGGGAATTTGTCTAGGACATCAGGCTATTTTGGCAGCCTTTGGAGTGGAGATTGTTAATGCTAAGAATATTATTCACGGAAAAGTTGAACCACTAATTCATAATGAAAAAGGGATTTTTCGCCATATTCCACAAAGAACACCTATTGTGCGTTACCATTCGCTTGTAGGCAAAAAAGATGAGATACCAGAGTGTTTTATTGTGAGTGCAAGAAGTAAGGATGGGGAGATTATGGCAGTAGAGCATAAGCAATATCATCTTGTGGGCTTACAGTTTCATCCAGAGTCTATAGGCACAAAAGATGGGATAAAAATGCTCCAAAATTTCTTACATTATGCAAGAGAACCTATTCCTATAAAAGAATACCTAAAAAAGACACTTAAACAAGAGTCGTTAAATTTTCAAGAAAGTTACAACTTAATGGATGAACTCACAGAGGGAAACCTAAGTGATGCGCAGATTGGAAGCATTTTAACAAGTCTTGAGATAAAAGGTGTAGATTCTTATGAGTTAGCAGGATTTGCTTCTGTGTTAAAGCGAAAAGCGGTGTGTTTTGCGCCTAAAAGAAAGTTTGAGAAAAATTTTGATCTAGTAGGTACTGGAGGAAGCGGTGTAAAGACTTTTAATGTTTCAACAACTTGTGCGCTTTTGTTGGCTTCTGTGGCTAGAGAAGAAAATTTTGGAATCATTAAGCATGGAAATCGTGCAATTACTTCTAAAAGCGGTTCAGCAGATTTACTAAATGCACTTGGAATTAATGCAAATATGGAGCTTCAAAATGCTTTAAGAGCTTATGAGGAATTACATTTAACTTTTCTATTTGCACAAAGATTTCACGCTGCAATGCGTTTTGCAGCCCCAGCACGTAGCACTTTAGGCTTCAAAACTGCTTTTAATCTTATTGGTCCTTTAAGTAATCCTGCACCTATTTCACATCAACTCATTGGAGTGTTTGATAAAAGTTATACAGAGATTATGGCAAAGGCGTTGCAGATTTTAGGTATCAAGCGTGCAATGGTTGTTAGTGGGCTAGATGGTCATGATGAAATTTCCTTGTGTGCGCCTACACAGATAACCGAGCTTAAAGGAGGAGAGCTTAAAACTTATATTTTTAATCCTATTGAAGTTGGGCTTTCTTTTGTGCCTTATTCTTTGTTAAAGGGCGGCGATGCGTGTGAGAATTTAGAAATTAGCCAAGATATTTTTAGGGGTTTAAACTCACCAAAGCTTGATTTGGTTGCCTTAAATATGGGAGCTGCATTGTATGTATGCGATTTGGTGGATTCTATTAGAGATGGTTTTTTTAGAGCAAAAAAGATTATTAAAGATGGTGCTGTTTTTGAAGTTGTAAAGTCTTTTCAAAAAATTAGTAATATGTATTTAAAAGGATTTTAATGGAATTAGGAGTAACACAAGTTCCTACGATTCTACAAGAAATTTTAGCAAAGAAAAAAACACATAAAATTTGCCACGCCACACGCAATGTTCCTTTGAATATGCCGAATTTGGAACAGATTTTTGTGATTGCAGAAATTAAAAGAGCAAGTCCGAGTGCTGGAAAGATTAGCGAGATTTTAGAGCCTAGTGTCTTAGCGGAATCTTATTTGCAAGCGGGTGCTTTAGCTATTTCTGTGCTGTGTGAGCAAGATTATTTTCACGGAGATTTAGAGGATTTAAGAGTTGTAAAAAATGCGTTTAAGAGTGCTTGCGTGCTAAGAAAAGATTTTATTACGGAAGTGGAGCAGATTAAAGAAGCTTATGATTTTGGTGCAGATATGGTGCTTTTGATTGCCGCTGTGTTTTTAGATGAGAATAATGGTGGATTTGCGCGCCTTTTGGAGCTTTATAATGCGTGTAAAATATGGAATCTAACTCCTTTAATTGAAGTGCATAATGTCTTTGAAGTGGAGTTTATCGCGCCATTAAATGCATCTTTGATTGGCGTAAATTCGCGTAATTTGCATACCTTTGGTATTGATAAAATTAGAGCATATAATCTTTTGGATTCCATAAAATGTGTAAATCCTAATGCTAAGGTGATTTTTGAGTCTTCGTTAAATTGTAGTTTTGATGGTTTTGTGGTGGGAAATTTGGGTTTTGATGGAATTTTGTGTGGGAGTTATTTAGTAAGAAGCAAGAATCCTAAAGAAACATTAAAAAAGCTAAAAAGTGCGATGCAAAAAGGGAAAGAGAGCACTAATGCTTTTTATAAGAATGTGTTTAAGCTTTTAGATTCCGCACTAGGATTTGTTAAAATTTGTGGAATCACAAACACAGAAGACGCCAAGATGTGCGCCAAGGCTTTGTATGAATTAAGACAGGAGAATATAGAAAAAGTTGGCGCACTCGGATTTATCTTGGAGCCAAAATCACCACGCTTTGTGCAAGATTTAAATGGAATTTTAAATGCGCTAAAAGATTATCCAAATGTTCTAAAAGTTGCAGTAATTAAAGATGATGTGGAGCAAATGCAAAAGGCTTTGGAGTTTTATCAAAGCGGTAAAATTGACGCTTTGCAACTCCATGGAGTAAAATCTCAGTATTTTGGTGGAATGGATTTAAAGGAAGCAGAATTTGCGTATTATGCGGTCGTCAATGTGGGGCTTAAGAAAGATTTAGAAGATTTAGATGAGCTATCAAGTCCTTTTGTGTTGCTGGATTCTAAAAGTGCATTAGGTGGAGGAAGTGGAGAATGTATTGATATTGGTGTGTTGGAATCTTTAGAAATGCAGTATTTGTGCGTGGCTGGGGGAGTTGGAATCCAAAATATCGTAACGCTAAAACAAATGGGAGCTAAGATGCTAGATATAAATTCCAGTATTGAAAAGCGTGCAGGCAACAAGGATAAAGACAAATTACAAGCTTTAATTTCTAATCTTAAAGACTATCTTTAGGAGCATAAAATATTTACAGGAGAGATGCAAGACACTTAAGGAATCTAAAAATTAAGGATTAATCTTATTGTGTAAAGCGATAAAAAGTAATGGTGAGTTATACTTTGATATTGCGTAATTAAAAGAGAGCTTTTTATGAAAAAAGAGTGTTCTAAAAGAGATGTGTTTTATATTGCAGGCTATGATCCAAGGGGATATAGGCATTATTATTCTATTTTCAAGAAAAACTTAGCCTTGCAAAATCAGATTCTATCCTATGATTATGAGATTTCAAGAAGTCAAATTGGTGTGGATGGTTATCCATTTTGGCAAATTAAAACACCAAAGACAGAGATTAAGTATACTTTTTTAAATTGGAATGAAATTGTTAAAGAGAATTGGTCAGATAGTATTAAAGATACTTTGTTAGATTGTTTTGTTTTTTTTAGATTTTATGTTATTACAGGATTTTTTATTAAGTTTGGAAAGGAATCTTTTTATCAGCTCATTACAGGGTTTTATCCATTTTTTTATGTGCTTTTTAGCGTGATATTGACTTTATTTTTTGCATTTGGGAGTTTGTTCTATTTTTGGGAGAAATTTCATTTTTTGTTGGGGGTTGCCTTAGGTGTATTGATTTTGTTTTATTTACCACAATTAATGTTTAGGGTTGGCAAAAAGCTTGCAATATTTTGGATTGCAAGAATTTGTGCATTTAGCTCCAAATGGGAAAGTTATAGACAAACATTACTTAAAGATAAAATTGATTCCTTTAGTGAAAAGATTTTGAAGCAGTTACAAGAACATCAAAATGATGAAGAATATGAGGCTATTCTTATTGCGCATAGCGTGGGCACAATGCTTAGTGTTTGTGTGTTGGCAGAAGTTTTTAGAAAGTGCGAAAAAGCAAAGCTTGATTATTCAAAGTTAAAGATTCTAACATTGGGGGAATGTATTCCTTTAGTAAGCTTTCATAAGGAAGCAAGAATTTTTAAAGAAGATTTAGAATTTATCGCTCAAAGAAAGATTATTTGGTATGATTTCACTTCTATTATTGATGGAGCTTGTTTTCCGCAAGTTGATTTTCTAAAAACAAGCGGAATTAATGCCAAATTTACTCCAAAATATTTATCTGCTAGATTTCATACGCTTTATAAGCCAAGAGAATATAAAAGCATCAAAAGGGATAAATACAAAGCGCATTTTTTATATCTATTTGCCACGCAAATCAAAGGGCAATATGATTTTTTTGATTTTGTGATTGGAAATTTAATGCTTGAGAATAAAATACAATAAAGGAGTTGCCTATGGGAGTGTGTCCATTTCATCCAAAACCTTATAAAACTAAAGTTTCGACATTTGCAACTTTTTTGTTTAAAAGAAGATCTTGGTTAGATGGATTGTATGAGCGCAGTTATAAAATGATGATGGGCAGGGTTAAAATGCCCGGATTTGATTTGTATGTTGTTAATGATCCAAAGGAAGTTAGGCGTGTTATGGTAGATGATGTGAAAAACTTTCCTAAAAGTCAGCTTTTACACGAGCTTTTAGAGCCTCTTTTAGGAATGAGTATTTTCACGACTAATGATAAGATGTGGAAAAAGCAAAGGGAACTTTTAAGACCTTCTTTTGAGATGACAAGAATTTCTAAAGTTTTCAATCTTATGCGTGATGCTACAGATGATATGATGAGAAAGCTTGCAAGTTGTCAAAATGGTGCAGTTATTGAAGTGGATGCAATTATGACTTTTGTAACAGCTGATGTAATTTTTAGAACAATTATGTCCTCTAAGTTAGATGAAGCAAAGGGCAAACTCGTTTTGGAAGCATTTGGGACCGTGCAAGAGGAGACAACTAAGACGGCATTAAGAACAATGTTTTGCTTTCCTAAATGGCTTTCTAGGCTTTTAGGGGAAAATAAAAGACTAAAAGCTGCCTCTGTGATTCGCAAAGTTTTGTCTGATATTATCGCTCCTAGATATCATAATGCACAAAGTGATTTAGGGAAGTATGAGGATATTTTGTCTTCTTTATTACAAGTTGTTGATGCAGAAACTCATCAAAGATTTACATTTGAGGAGATTTTAGATCAAGTCTCTATGCTTTTTTTAGCGGGGCATGAGACAACTGCAAGCTCTTTAACTTGGACTCTTTATATCTTAAGTATAGCTCCTAATGAGCAAGAAAAAGCTTATGAAGAAATTATTAGGGTTGCAGGTGATGGAGTTTTTGAGATAGAACATATCAAAGAAATGCATTATGTAGCAAGTATTTTTAAAGAGGCATTAAGGCTTTATCCACCTGTTGGTTTTTTTGCAAGAGAAACAAGAGAAGATAGAAAAATGCGAGATAAGCTTGTAAAGAAAGGCTCGGGAGTTGTGGTTGCTCCTTGGCTTATCCATAGGCATGAGCGTTTTTGGAAAAATCCTCATGAATTTGATCCAACAAGGCACGAAAGCAAGAGTAATATTAAGAAGGATACTTATATGCCCTTTGGAATGGGAGAGAGAATTTGTATAGGACAGGGATTTGCTATGCAGGAATCTGTGCTGATTCTTGCAAATATTATTAGAAAATATAAATTAGAATTAGAAGAAAACTTTGTGCCAGATATTGTAGGGAGATTGACTATTAGATCGGCTAATGGAATGCGCATTAAATTTATCAAGAGAAATCAATGAGAGAAAAGTTAGCAGGCACAATTTTGCTGTGCGCAATTGTGCCTTTGGCGGTTGTTAGTTATCTTTTTATTGTTATAGTAGGGACTTTTGGAAAGACAGATAGAGTGAGACAGGGCGTAAGAGCTCTTGATCATTTCGTAAATGCAACATTATTTAATGGCTATGCTTGGGAATCTTTATCTTCACATGCTTGGAGAAAGAGAAATAAAAGATGGGCAAAAGTTATTATAAGGATTACAGATTTTTTTGATAAAGATCATTGCAAGAAAGCAAATAAAAGGGAGCAGCCCATTATAGATCTAGTTATTAAAAAAAAACTTACAGAACAGACAATTGGAAAACAATTATAAAATTTTGTTTTAATTAATGTTTTGTAAGCATAATGTGTAGTAAAATGGCAATTTTGATTAAAAGAAAATGGAAGTAGATGATTAATGTTGTGCATGCTCTCTTTTTTAGAGAGCTTAAAACTAGATTTGGAATCAATAAATACTTAGGGTATTTTTGGGTAATTGGTGAGCCTATGATGGTGATTTTGGTGATTGCTTCATTGGTTACTGCAATTAGAGAGTTTCGCCATCAAATTATGCCTGATGGGATTTCAATTTTTATGTTTTTGGTTATCGGGATTATTCCATTTTTTATGTTTAGAAGCATAGTTACACAGATCTTAAGTGGAATTCAAGCAAATTTAGCCCTTTTTGCCTATAAGCCTATTCGTCCTATCCATGTTTTTATTGCTAGGGCATTATTGGAGTTTTGTATTTATTTGACGATTTTTGTTTGTGTTATGTTTTTAGCGGGCTGGTTTTTTCATATGTATGTGATTCCGCAGCATATGTTAGAGGTTATGTTTTCTTTTGTGATGTTGGTTTTATTTGGTTTTTCAATGGGAATGTGTTTTGCGATAGTTGGGTATTTTTCTGAACCAATCCAAAAGCTTTTTGGGTATATTAATGCAATTTTATATTGGACTTCTTTTGTTGTGATTCCTGCTTGGATTGTCCCAAAACCTATTCTTGAGTATTTTTATTATAATCCTTTATTGCATATTATGGAGCTTTTAAAATATAATTTCTTTGAAAATTATCCTTTGTTGGATAATTACAACTACTATTATCCACTTATTTGTTTGGTTGCTATTCTTTTTTTGGGGCTATTTTTTTATTATTTTACTAGAGAAAAGTTGATTGCCACAAGATGATAAAATTATTAAATCTTACAAAGTCTTATTCCCTCACAAAAGGCGGTAGGCATTATGTTTTTAGAGACTTAACCTTTGAATTTCCTGATAATTGTAGTATAGGATTAATGGGGAGAAATGGAGCGGGAAAATCTACATTAATGAAACTTCTTAGTGGCTCTTTATTGCCAGATAGAGGTAGGATTATTATTGATAAAAAGCTTTCCTGGCCCTTAGGTTTATCTGGTGCTTTTCAAGCTAGGCTTTCTGCAAGGGATAATGTGCGTTTTATTTCTAGAGTTTATGGATATAAAGGGGAAGCTTTAAAGGAAAAGGTAGAATTTGTAGAAGAGTTTGCAGAAATTGGCAAGTTTTTTGATGAACCTATGAATACTTATTCTGCTGGAATGGGAGCAAGAATAGCTTTTGGATTGAGTATGGCTTTTGATTTTGATTATTATTTAATTGATGAAGCAGGAGCAGTTGGAGATCCCAAATTTAAGGAAAAAAGCAATCGGATTTATAAGGAGAGATTGTCTAAGTCTAAAGTGATTATGGTTTCTCATAATGTATCAGAGATTAAGCAGTGGTGTGATAAAATCGTATTTATGCAAGATGGCAAAGCGACTGTTTATGATGATGTAGATGAAGGGATAGCTGTGTATCAAGGAAAAATTAATGCTAAATAATTTTTTAGAAAGAGTTAAAAATTTAGAGATTTTACATTCCTTTAAAATTGTTATTATTCTCACTCTTTTTGTTGCATTTTATTATGTTTTTATAGCAGCAGATCGCTATGTAAGTGAGAGTATCTTAAGTGTAAAGGCAACGACACAAAGCACAGGAGAAATTAATGGTTTAGCTTCTTTGCTCAATAATGGTTCTTTATCTAATGAAGATATTTTGTTTCTAAAATCTTATATCCACTCGCTTGATATGCTAAAAATTCTTGAAGAAAAAATTAATATAAGAGAGCTTTATGCAAAGCAAACAATTGATCTCTTTTATAGTGTTGCATTGGAATCTACACAAGAAGGTTTATTGAAGTATTACCAAAATCGCGTGAAAATCTTGCAAGATGGTTTAGGAGATGGTATCTTAAGAGTTGATGTAGAAGGCTTTGACGCGCAAAGTGCGCATCTTATTGCCACAACAATCGTTAAAGAGAGTGAAAGGTTTATTAATGAAATCTCTCATAGGGCAGCTAGAGAACAAATGGAGTTTGCAGAAAAGGAGCTTTTGCGTTTTAAAGAGAGATACCAGAAAGCAAAAGATGATCTCTTAGCTTTTCAGAATAAATATGGAATCTTTGATCCATTAAAACAGGCAGAGGGAAGGTTGCAATTAATAGGAAGTTTAGAGGCTAAGATAGCAACCAAAGAAGCGGAACTTTTAATGATGCAGAGTTATATTAATGAGAGCGCCCCACAAATTGTTACTATCAAATCAGAAATTGAATCATTAAAGAAGCAGTTGCGTGTGGAAAAAAATAAAGTTGCTTCTCCTAAAACTTCGCAAAGATTGAATGATCTTGCTGCACAATTTCAGGATCTCTCCATTGAGGTTACTTTTGCGGAAAATGCTTATACAACTGCTCTAAAAGCTTATGAAACAGCAAGAATTGAGGCTTTAAGAAAAATTAAACAAGTGGTTGTAATACAAAATCCAAGCTTGCCACAAAGTGCGAAGTATCCAGAAAAAATTTATAATATCCTTACGGCTTTTATGATTTTTTCGTTGGTTTTTGGGGTGGTTAAATTTATTAGAATGATTATAGAGGAGCATAGATATTAAAATGAAAAGAATTTTATTACTACTAATTTTTCCTTTGCTAGTGTTTGGTGCAGTAGATGTTTCTCAAATTTCAAAAGTTCAAACAATTGATGTGGTTGAATCTGAAATAGAATCTAAAGCAGAAAATACCACAGACAAAGAAGCAACAAAAGAAGAATCTTTAGTTGGGATTTTTGGTGAACATTTATTTAATGGAAATTTTACACAATTTAGACAGCACATTTATAATCCAGATTATAAACTTGCAGTTGGAGATAGAATTAATGTCAAAATTTGGGGTGCAACTGAATTTTCTAGCACTTTAGTGGTGGATTCTCAAGGAAATATATTTATTCCAATGGTTGGCGCAATTAATTTGCTGGGTGTTAAAAATAGCGCATTAGTAAAAGTTATTACAAAAGCAATTAATAAAGTTTATAAAAATAATGTCTTTGTGTATGCGGATTTGGATATTTATCAAAACATTTCTGTATTTGTTACTGGAAATGTCAATAAGCCCGGTCTTTATCAAGGATTGAGTTCGGATTCCATCATACAATATATTGATAAAGCAGCTGGTATTAATTTAGAATATGGGAGCTTTAGAGATATACAAATTCTGCGCAATAATAAAGTTATAAAATATGTAGATTTGTATGATTTTTTGTTAGAGGGTAGAATTGAGCTTTTTCCTTTTAGAATGGGTGATGTGATTTTGGTAGGCAGTGTGCAAGATTATGTGTTTGTTAAGGGTGATGTGCAAAAGCCCTTTAGATTTGAATTAGGAGAAGGTATTCAAAGCTTGTTTGATATTGCTAGAGTATCCGGCGTTAAGCCCATTGTTACAAATGCAGTGGTTAGAAGCCATAGACAAGATAGACAACTTGTTGTTGATGCTTATGATAAGAAACAATTTGGAAGTGTGAAACTTTATGCTGGAGATGAAATAGAATTTAGACCAGATTATGTGGCGGAAAATATTAATATTAATATTGAAGGAGAGCATAATGGCTTACGCTCTATTGTAGTAAGGAAGGGAACAACTCTAGCAGATGTTGCAAAAATGATTGCAACTAACAATCAATCTGATATTAACGCGTTGCAGGTGTTTAGAAAAAGTGTAGCTTTAATGCAAAAGGAGCTTATTAATGCACAACTTAAAGAGCTTGAAACTTTAGCTCTTACAAGCTCATCTGTAAATGCAGAGCAAGCGGCTATTAGAGCAACACAAGCAAAAACGATTTTAGAGTTTATTGAACGCGCAAAGCAAGCTCAACCTAAAGGACAAATTGTTATTGACGATGTTAGGACATATGCATCTGTGGTTCTTGAAGATGGTGATGTTGTTAATGTCCCAAATAAAAATAATTTAGTAATTGTGCAAGGGGAGGTATCAATACCCGGAGCTTTTGTTTATTTGGATAAGAAAGATTTAAAATATTATGTAGATTTAGCAGGTGGTTATAGTAAGAGAGCGGATGTTGGAAGAGTTTTAGTTATTAATAATAGTGGAAAAGCTAGCAAATATAATGGTAGATGGAATTCTGCTGATATTAAAGCTGGAGATTCTATTTTGGTACTTCCAAAAGTAGATACACAAAATCTGCAAATTTTTGGTATGCTGACACAGATTTTATACCAAATTGCAATTGCAACAAATGTTGTGTTGAATTTGTAGAAGATATTTTATTGGAAAGGTTTGCATTGAGAAAGAATGTTGCTGTAATTTTAGCAGGTGGAATGGGAAATAGATTTGGTCTTGATATTCCAAAGCAATTTGTAAAATTAGCTGGGAAGACTATTATTGAGCATACGATAGAAGTTTTTTCTGAGCATAAGAATATTAATGAGATTTGTATTGTTATTAAGAAAGATTGGAAGAATAGAATAGAAGAAATTGTTGCTAAGAATAAATTTTCTAAAGTTAAAAAGATTATTTTTGGGGGCGAAGAAAGGCGGGATTCTTCATTAAGCGCTATATTGTCCTATGAAAATGAGAAAGAAATTAATTTGATATTTCATGATGCGGTTCGCCCATTTGTTGATAACAGAATTATTGATGATATTATAGAATCTTTGCAATATTGTAATGCGGTAGATGTTGCGATACCATCCACTGACACTATCATTGAAGTAAAAGATGGTTTTATAACTAGTATTCCACAGAGGCAATTTATGATGCAAGGGCAAACACCACAAGCTTTCAAATTGGAAACGATTAGACGGGCTTATTTAATAGCGGATAAAGATTCTGATTTTGTTTCAACTGATGATTGTGGAATTGTTAAAAAGTATTTGCCTGATGAAAAAATTCATGTAGTGATGGGTAGTTTGGAAAATATTAAAATCACGCATCCATGCGATATAAGCATTGCGGATAAGATCTTTCAACTCAGAAATATAAGAAACGATTTTATACATAGTGAAAAATACTATCAAGAAAATCTTAAGGATAAAGTTGTTGTGGTGTTCGGTGGAGCATCTGGTATAGGTTTAAATATTGTAAATTTGACTAAACTTTATGGTGCTAAAGTAGAAGTTTTTAGTAGAACAGCGACCAATACAAATATTGCTTTGTTGTCTGATGTTGAGAGAGATTTGGATAGTGTTTATCAAAAATATGGTTCAATAGACTTTGTTGTAAATACAGCTTCTATTTTGATAAAGTCACATTTGGAATTTATGAGTTATGGCGATATTTTAGACACTATCAATATTAATTATCTTGGGGCAATAAATGTTGCTAAAGCATCGCTCCCATATTTGGAAAAGACTTCGGGGCAACTTTTAAATTTTGCTTCAAGCTCTTATACAAGAGGAAGATCTAGCTATTCTTTATATAGCTCTTCAAAAGCAGCAATTGTTAATTTAACACAAGCATTAGCAGAAGAGTTTAAAAGTGTTAATCAAGTGAGGGTAAATTGTATTAGTCCTCAGAGGACTTTAACGCCTATGCGTACAGCTAACTTTGGAAAAGAGAATCCTGATACCTTGTTGGATCCAAAAGATGTTGCTTATGTTGCAATTAATACCTTGTTGTCTGATTTTACTGGACAAATTGTAGAGGTAAATTTGGAAAAATAATGAGTAAATCATCCAAGCTAATTAAAACCCCTAGATTATTTTTTAAGGATATGTTTTTAAATCTTAAAAATAATGGTCGCGTTCCAGATTCGGCTTGTAGGGTTTTTTATACTGATTTTAGAGTAGTTTTGCATACAGGAGATAATAATAATAATGCCTTGTCGCATATTGGTATTTGGTTTCCTTATTTTGAAGAATCTGGGGTAAGATTTGTAATCCTTGTTAGAAAATTAGAAACATTTGAGTTAATGGTTGAAAAGTATCCACAGGCAAATATTGTTTATGCAAAAACAAAAAAAGAAGTAGATGAATTTTTTAATGTGTTTTCTGGAATTAAGGCTTGTTTTTATCCTTCAAACACAGGTAATAATATGAGCCTTCTTTATCAGACTCAAATTAAGCATATTTTTATTGGGCATGGAGATAGTGATAAGACTTCTAGTGCTCATAAGTTTTTTAGAGTCTATGATGAGAATTGGATTGCTGGGAATGCTCATAGAGATAGATTTTTAAATGCTGGATTTTCTTTGAATGGCTTGCAGTTTGTTAAAGTTGGGCGTCCAACTCTTAAAGAAGTTTTTGAGGGAATAGATTTGGGCTGGAGAGAAAGATTTAGAGGAGATTTAAGGCTATTGTATCTTCCTACTTGGGAGGGAATATATAAGGAGCAGGATTATTCTTCTTTAGGATTATTAAGAGATAATCTTATAACCATAAAAAATTTACCCTTAAAATTATCTGTCAAATTTCATCCTTTACAGGCAACTAGAGAAAAAAGATATGGGAGTTTAGGTAGGAGATTGCAAAAAGATAATCTAGCAGAGGTTAAATCGACAGAAGCCAACTTGAGTGCATTAATCAAAGAGGCAAATCTTTTTATCTGTGATATATCTAGTACAGTTTCTGAGTGTTTGGCAGTAAATGCTCCTATTTTTTTGTATATCCCCAAAGAAAAAGAGATTGAAATTGCGCGGAGTAATACGCCTTATGAAAAGTATTGCTATTTGTTCTCTTCACCTAATGAATTGTATGATAGCATTAAAAATGTATTAGAGGGGAATGATTTTTTAGCAAAAGGAAGACTTGAAGCACAAGAATATATCTTAGGGAAAGAAGAGACTCTCAACAATGCTTTTGCCGAGAATTTAAAGCAGTTGGGGGGGGGGTGATATGTCCAAAATAGTTTATGATTCTACGGTATTGCTTCAAAGTGGAGAGAGTGTAAAAAAGGGATATAGTCATTTATCCTATTGGATTCCAATTTTTTTAAAAATAAATGTAAAATTTAGTATTTTGGTGCGTGATAGAATTTTATATAGTAGAATAAAAAAGGATTTTAAGTCTTGCTATATTGTTTATGCTCAGAATGCGACAGATGTAGAAGATATTATTCTGAAATTTGGAAATTTAAAAAGCATTTTCTATTTGTCTCATGCCCCCAAAGATATTCATTTGTTGCGTTTTAATAAATATAAGCATATCTTTATCGGGAGCGAGAACTCTATTAGGGATTCTGCCTTATCAAAGGTAATTAGGGCTTATGATGCAATTTGGCTACCATCTCAAGCTGGAGTTGAAAAGATGTCCCAAATAGAAGGTTTATCGACAATGGAAGTAATGAAGATTGGTAAGCCACAATTGCTTGATTTATATAGCGTAAAAAAGAAAGATAATCTAGTGTGTGTGCTGTCTAATTTTGAGAGCTTAATGTCTTTTGTAATTATGCAAACTATCATAAAATATGCTTTTAATCATCAACTCTCTGTTGATTTTATAATAATTTCTAAAAAAACTTATGCTTTAAAGGCTTTTTATAGAAAACTTGATGGATTGCTTGCTATAAATGCTGTAGAGTGTAGAGTGCATCGCAAAATGGAGAATGCAATATTTGCTGGTTGCCAAGGATTGGTGTGTGATTTGTGCACATATAGAGAGAAATTTTTAATGATTAATGTTCCTGTTTATGCTTATGTTCCAAATGAGGCTTTTGTGCAGGATTTTTTAAAGGACAAATATATTTCTTTAGATGGGTTGTATCTTTTTTCAGATTTAAATAGATTTGAAATGTTTTTAAATGAAGGAGATTTTAAAAAGCAAGAAAGAGAAGCTTTTGCAGAGTATTGGATTGGCAAATCTTATATTCTTGACAAAACTTTTGAAAAGCTTTTAAGGGCGATAGAATGATGAGTGCTATTTACATAGATAATAAGATTAAAGGTGCAATTAAGCAGCTTATTAATTATTTTATAGAAGGTGTGTTTAGTAGAGACAATACGGAAGTGGTTTTTAAAAGTCACAGAGAATCATTCTTATATTATAAGCGGGAATTGGAGAAATATGAAATTCCATATAGATATTTTGCAAATATCAATAGATTGGATATGAACAAATATAAGGCCGTATTCTATCTTTTTAATGCGCAATCAAATTGTAGAATTTTAACTTTTAGAAATGCTAAACATATTTTTGTTACGCATGGAGAAAGTAATAAGCTTGCGAGCATAAAGCCTATTATAAGGATTTATGATTACATTATTTGCGCTGGGGATGTTGGGGTCAGAAGGTATTTACAGCATAAAATTTTTACACAGGATGATTTCTGTCGATATAGAATTCTTAAGATGGGAGATACTTTTATTGGTGATAATCCTTATAAAAGAGCTTATCAAAAGGAGGGGGCTTATATTCTTTATGCGCCAACTTGGGAAGGTGGAATTAAAGCAGAACAATATAGTAGTCTTAGTGCAGATTTGTATGCTTTTAAAAAGATTGCTCAGTATGCAAAAATTAGCGGGTTGGAAAAAGTTCTTATTCAGCCACATCCAAATATAGGACATAGAGATAAGAAATATAGGCAGTATTTGGAGAAAGGTATAAGTTTTTTAAGAAAAAATGGTTTGCAGGTAAATATTCTAGGATATAGGCATAAGGGATTTTTGGCACAACTATTCAATAGAGAAGCTGTTAAAGTAACTGAGACAACCTATCATATTTATAGGGCGTTTGTTGATGTTTCTGCTATGGAAATTCAGCTCTTAAACAAATTGATACCAACAAATATTTTTATAAATCAAGCAGAAAACGCAATCCTTAAAGATTCTCTCTTGCAAGACTATTATAAACAAATCACAATAAAAGAAAATGGTGATTTTGGGCTTGTAGAAAATCTTGAACAGATTAGAGATTTTTATATTAGTTATTCTTTTGAAGAACTTAAAGATATGCCAAAGCATAAGAGAATAGCTTGGTTGGTAAATTTTGCAATAAAGGAGTAGTAGGTGGAAAAATATGATGTAAGCATAATTGTTCCTGTTTATAATAGGGAAAAACTAATTCAGCCTTGCATTGATTCTATTAATGCGCAAACTTATGATAGAAAAAAATGGGAAGTTATTTTTGTTGATGATTGTTCTAGTGATAAAAGTTGTGAAGTGATAGAAAGAGGTATTGATAAAGGGATTAATTATAGAATCATTCGGCGCGTAGTACCCTCCGGAAATGCTTCTGCTCCTAGAAATGAAGGCATTAAATCAAGCTTGGCTAAGTATGTGTACTTTTTGGACACAGATGATTTTATTTGTCCAGAGCTTTTAAAAAATGGTGTGGAAATTGCAACAAAAAATGATAGTGACATAGTGTATTTTAAACTTGAAAGAAATAAAAGAAAGAATGTTGTTCGCCCATTCTTGATTCCAATTGTAGATAAAGCTGATATTGCTATAAATCATTTGATGCGAACACTTGTTGTTTTTAAGATGTTTAAGAAGTCAATGTTATTACAAAACGATATTTTATTTGATGTTACAGTTAATGTTTATGAGGATAATTTGTTTGCCGCTTTGGCTTTACTTTATGCTGAGAATGTTTCTATTTTGGCGGATAGAGATTATTATTTTGCAACACTTCACCAAGAAAATCATTTGAGCCGTCAAAAACAAACTTTGGATAAAGCTTTTCAAATGTATAGTGTTACTTTGCAGAAATTATACTGTGCCAATAGAGATTTAGAGTTTAAAAGAAAATTCTATAATGCGCTATTGATTCGATGTGTAGAACATTTGAGGGATACATATAGAAAAAATAGTGCAGAGAATAAAGAGCTTAACGCTATTTTCTCTTTATGTAGTGCAATGTTTAATTTACACAAGGAAATGCTTGATATTTCTCAAATTTATGAAAATGAAAAGCTGTTGGTACTCACTCTAATTGCTGGAGATATAAAATATTTCTTTGAATTGAGTAGGGCGGGAACTTCAAAATTGTATTTAGATCTCGAAAGTTTTATGAGAAAAACTTTCGAGATGAAAGGATCTTTTATGAAAGCCTGGATTTACGCAAATAAGATTATAGTTCTTGATTTTCTTTTTAAAGATAAAAGAATTGCATTTGATATAGAAGTTGATGAAAAAAAAGAAGAATGCAAAGTGTGGTTATTTTGCAGAAATGATTCTAGTTATCTAAATTTTTTACAAGGTTATGAGGTTAAAGAGAACAAGATTCTTATTGATAAAAATAAGATTAAAAATAAGCAAATTATAGCAAATAAGATAGAGATGATATTGAATAAAATTACAAAAGGACAGGATAATGATAGTTGCAAATAGAAAAGATGGAACCGCTAGTAGATTGATAGCATTGCTTAATGCGATATTTTTATCAAAAAAAATAGGAGATGAATTTCGTTTTATATGGGAAGAAGAGTTCACGGACGGATGGACAAAAAATAGGGTAAAAGATTTATCTGTAACTACAGGATTTAGGGGTGCTGATGGAAAACATTTGGGACATTCTTTAGAAGCTGTAACAAGTGTATTTTCTCAGGATTTCATCAGTAAACATTTTATTGAAGAAGAAGATATTCCAAAGGAATCAATAAATATTGCCAAAGGATTTGAAAGTACACAAGAATTTTTAAATAGTTTGAATGCCAGTAAGACTCATACTGGCATTGTTATGCTTGGCGATTTAAATCGATGCATAAAAGATATAGATGATGCTTCGTATAAAAATGGAATGGCCATAGCGTGGAAGGACATAGAATTTGCACAAAATATTCAAGAAATAATAGAGCGCGCAAATTTTATTGCTAGGGATTTTGGAGATTTTGTATGTGTTCATATAAGAAGTGGAGACGCTATTTATGATTATTCTGATTTTAGAAAGTTTAATAGACAGTGTATTTATCATGCTACCCCTTGCGAGATTGCCTTAGAAATAGTGAATGGCAATGTGGATAAAAAGGTTGTTTTGGTAGGAGATGACATGCAAGCTTTAAATGCTATACGAGAGTCTTCAAAGCATACAAATTGTTTTACAATGGAATATTTTAGAGATATTGATGATTTGACAAATCTAGAGCTTTTGTTCTTTGATGTTATATTTATGGCAAATGCATCTTTAATTTATGGGACACACTCTGCTGTTGCAAGACTAGCTACTTTTGTTGGTAATATAAAGTTTATAAATAATTATGCTGCATTTGACCAAAATCATTTTTATAAAATTTTGATAGATAATTTCCCCCTGTTGAATGTTTCCCCTTGTCAAAAAGCCTTTAGTCTTTTTCATATATTTTTGTTATCTTCTCAACAGAGTAAGACCTGTGATGAGCTAAATAATATTCTAGATCAAGCATTGCTGTATGATTTTGAGAATGATAAATATCGTATTCATAAAATTGTTTCTTTTATTGGACATCATAGATTTTTGGAGGCTGAGAATTATTTATGCGAAATTTTAAGAGATAGAGCTAATGAGTTCTTGGATACTTTATTTATAAAAAGCTGGACGGGAGTTGTTTTTAGGGGCGTCTTTGATGCATTTTTAAAAAATACAAATAGAACTTATCCTTATATTTGTTTTGTAGCTTCTAAAATTTATGAATTTCAAGATAATATTTTAGAGGCTATAAGGTGCATAAAGCTTTCACTTTCTTCTCTATCTAACAATGAGTTGTTTTTGGGGTATTTAAATGATTTAATAGTTAAGCTTCGGGTTAAAATTGAAACAGGAGAACAAGGAAAAAATAAAGATTGTAGGAAAATTTACAATAAGGCAATAAAATGTAAAGATGAATGGAGATGGAATAAGGCAATCAAATACTATCAAAAATCTATATTAATTAATAATGATCATTTTTTGGAGTATATGGATTTTTTGGCTAGCATTGGGGAATTTGATTTACTTAATGAGATGATACAAAATACTGGCTATAATACTCTATTAAGTCTTTTGAAAAATGTTGAGATGTATGGATGGTTGGATAAATATTTGTCTTTTTACGATAAATATTTCAATAGAGAAGAACTAGATGAAAAGTCATTGGTATTTTCAGTGTGTAAAGATAATTGCTCTAGGGTAGCATATCTAAAGCAATGTAGTTTATTGATAGAAGAATATGATATAAATCAGATTTTTTGTATTATATACATTCTTAACAAAATTAATAAAAAAGATAACTTAAAAATATCTGATTTTGATATGATTAAGTTTTATAGATTTGTCTATAAGTGTAATAAGTTGTCTACACAGTTTTTAATGTCAAAATTTGTTAAATTATTTTTTGATGATATCGTTAATGATATGCGTTTATCGTTGACAAGTGTTGCCGATATTTTAAATTTAAGGCATTCTGCAAATTATGTTTTGTCGCAAGGCGCTATTAAATATAGAAATAAGATACTTGCTGGTAGCAAAGCCAATTTAAAATATGAGCAGCCCAAGAAGGTTGCCGTGTGTTTGTATGGTTGTTATCGTGCAAATTCCGACAAGACACTAAAACTGATTAGTGAAAATATTGTAAAGCCTCTTAAAGCTGATGCTTTTATGCATACATGGAATATACATTACAGGTGGAATGGATTTGGTGGAGATTTGGTATGGTCTAGGAGATATTTGAGAAAAAAAGATAGAGCTATTTTACCCAATGAAATGTTGGCATATGATGGACTGAAGCAATATTTTCCTCGTGTTTTAAAAAAGCTTGAAACCCCTATAATGTCACCAGTTGATATAGATAAAATTAATAAGATTATCAATTTTAAAAAAATTAAACTTGACACACATAATAACTTTTTAAAGACTTTAAAATTTTCTCCAAGTAAATTTATTTATATACCTCACGAAAATTATGCCCCTTTTAATGTTGCTAGGCTAAATTACGGTATGTATAGTAGTTATAATCTTGTTAGAGAATATGAACAACTTCAGGGAATCTCTTATGATTATGTTATTTTAGTCAGGATAGATCAAGGTTATATGAAGACATTTGATGTAAATCAACTTATTTCTCTTGGCAATAATGAAATGTTATGTCGTGTGCTATATCACGGGATTGATGAGAGAATTATGGCTGCAAGCTCAGAGACAATGTGTAAATTTGTTAATATATACAAACATATGTTAAAATGCCAAAATATAAATATTTTTCCACATTATACAAATCATTTCTTTTATAGAAGTCAAGAAATGAGTGAATATATGTGGAGCATTGCCAACGATATTAGGATTAAGCCTCTTGATATGTCTATAGATATTTTTTTACCAACAGATGGAGCAATCCCAAATTTCTATAATGAATTAAAAAAAGATCTTGGAGAGAAAGGCAGTAGATTTAAAGATGATCCAAAATACAAGGAGCTACTACTTTTTTTAAAAAATGGAGGAGGTAGATTATTTGTCAACATTGAGAGTGCTTATACTGCAACAGATATTATAAAAAATAGGTTATCCTATGGTCTTGGCCAAGTTATGATAAGAAATTCAAAGAGTTTGATGGGGCTTATAAAAATGCCATATGTTTTATTTGGAACAATTAAAGCATATAGAAATTATATTGCAAAGAAAAATGTATTACCCCTTCATGATTATCCAGATTACTTGGAAGCATTAAAATACAAAAAACATCTTTCTTATAGGCTTGGAGAGGCTTTGATTAAAGCCCATAAGTCTTGGTGGAAAGGTGGATACATCAAGTTCTTATTTGAAGTTAAAAAAATTAAAGAAGATTTCAATAAAGAAAAAGAGAGAAATTAATGAGAATTAATATTTAAATCTCATTAATTTTTTATTAAAGCGATGCAAGGGTTTTAAATGCAAAAAGATTCTAAAATTTATGTAGCAGGGCATAGAGGAACAGCTGGAAGTGCTATTGTTGAAATGTTGTATAAAAATGGCTATACAAACTTGGTTTTAAAAACACATAAAGAGCTTGATTTAATCAATCAAAAAGCAGTGCAAGAGTTTTTTGCAAAAGAAAAGCCAGAATATGTGTTTTTTTGTGCAGCAAAACTTGATACTTTAGGATTATTTACGCCAGCTCAAGTCCTTTATGAAAATAGTATGTTGCAAGCTAATGTAATACATAATGCTTATGAGAATAAGGTTAAAAAGCTTATTTTCTTTGGTTCTGCCTGGGCTTATCCACAGAAAGCCGTCAATCCTATAAAAGAAGAAAGCTTATTGGAGGGAAAGCTTGATATGAAAGCTACTGCTTATGGAATATCAAAGATCACAGGCACCAAAATGTGCGAATCTTATAATTTGCAATATGGCACAAATTATATTGTCTTGTATCTTGCGAATTTATATGGGGAGACAGCTGAGTTTGATTTGCAAAGGGCAAAAGTTTTGCCTGCTTTAATGCGCAAGTTTCACCTTGCGAAGCTTCTTAGAGAAAATAGGGATAAAGAGATTATAGAAGATATTTTTCAAAAAGATGGCTTGCTTTTAAAAATCAATGAAGCTAAAAAACATTTAGAGAAATTTGGTGTCAGCAAAGAAGGTGTAGAGATTTGGGGAAGTGGAAATGTTGTTAGGGAATTTATCCACGCAAGAGATTTGGCGGCTGCTTCTATATTTGTCGCCAAAAATATAGATTTTAAAGACATCTGTTTTAGCGGGGAGTTTCATTTGAATGTAGGAAGTGGTGAGTTTTTAACCATTAGGGATCTTGCTTTTTTGATTAAAGAGATTGTAGGCTTCAATGGAAGTGTTAGTTTTAATATTGGCAAGCCAGATTCTACAATGGATAGAGCATTAGATTGCTCCAAAATCCACTCTTTAGGCTGGAAACATAAAATCAATTTAGAACAAGGAATCAAAATGATGTATCAATGGTATTTAACACAAGGATTAGAATCTAGTAGTCGGCGGGGGGGGGGCATAACCTGATTGCCCTTAGTGGTATTTTTACTATTTCTTTAGCTTCTTTTATAAAAAACAATACATCACATTTAAAACTTAATCTTTCTCAAATCTCTTGCTTACAAAATTTTGTTTATACAACAAAAGCTGCATAAGGGGGAGAGATGCAAAAAGATTCTAAAATTTATGTAGCAGGGCATAGAGGGCTTGTAGGGAGTGCAATCTTGCAAGAGCTTCAAAAGCAAGGCTATACAAATCTTATCTATAAAACACATAAAGAGCTTGATTTAATCAATCAAAAAGTAGTGCAAGAGTTTTTTGCAAAAGAAAAGCCAGAATATGTGTTTTTTTGTGCAGCAAAAGCGGGGGGAATTGCAGCAAATAATACTTTCAGGGCAGACTTTATCTATCAGAATTTAATGATAGAGTGCAATGTGATTCATAATGCTTATCTTAGTGGAGTTAAGAAGCTTGTCTTTATCGCTTCGACTGCTATTTATCCCAAAAATGCAATTATGCCCACTGATGAAGATCAAATGCTAAAAGGTGATTTGGAATATTCTCATAAGCCTTATGCAATTGCTAAAATTGCGGGACTTGTGATGTGTGAAAGTTACAATCTCCAAAATCATACTAATTTTCTATCTATTGTTCCAACGAATCTTTATGGTAATAACGATAATTTTAATCTTGAAAATTCCCATGTTTTACCAGCTGTTTTGCGTAAAATGCATTTGGCGAATCTTTTAAGAGAGGGTAGAAGCAATGAGATTTTGGCTGATTTAAAGATGACAGATTTTAAGAAAGCAAAAGATTATCTTGCTAGCTTTGGAGTTTCTGCAGATGCAGTAGAGATTTGGGGTAGCGGTAAACCAACGAGAGAGTTTATTCATAGTGATGATTTAGCAAGTGCTTGTTTATTTATAATGCGCAATATAGATTTTAAAGATTTGCATAAGAGTGAAACAAAGGTGCAAAATACACACATTAATGTCGCTCCAAATGCAAATATTAGCATTAAAGAACTTGCGGAATTAATTCAGAAGATTGTGGGCTTTAAAGGTAGGCTTACCTTTAATGATAGGCGTCCTGATGGGGCAATGCATAAGCTAACTTCTGGCTCAAAGCTTGAAAGTTTAGGTTGGAAACATAAAATCAATTTAGAACAAGGAATCAAAATGATGTATCAATGGTATTTAACACAAGGATTAGAATCTAGTAGTCGGCGGGGGGGGGGCATAACCTGATTGCCCTTAGTGGTATTTTTACTATTTCTTTAGCTTCTTTTATAAAAAACAATACATCACATTTAAAACTTAATCTTTCTCAAATCTCTTGCTTACAAAATTTTGTTTATACAACAAAAGCTGCATAAGGGGGAGAGATGCAAAAAGATTCTAAAATTTATGTAGCAGGGCATAGAGGGCTTGTAGGGAGTGCAATCTTGCAAGAGCTTCAAAAGCAAGGCTATACAAATCTTATCTATAAAACACATAAAGAGCTTGATTTAATCAATCAAAAAGTAGTGCAAGAGTTTTTTGCAAAAGAAAAGCCAGAATATGTGTTTTTTTGTGCAGCAAAA
>Oklahoma_p1__coassemble_183_pt1 | contig 42730 bp, 49 predicted proteins | sample Oklahoma_p1__metabat2_high_PE_001 | metagenome-assembled genome bin Oklahoma_p1
GCGCAAAAAAGGAAGTGGAATTATAGCTAGAAAAGCTTAAGGGGAGATTAAAATTATTCCCAGCGTTTATAATTGCAAGCAATTCCCAAACTATCGCACCACTTTCCTATTAATAAAGCTTCAATTTCCTCCATACTTCGTCCAGCATAATACCCAAGAATAGGCGGTGCTATCACAACTCCTAATTGTGAAAGTTTTAACATATTCTCTAACATAATCGCACTAAAGGGCATTTCTCTAACCGCTAAAAGCAACTTTCGCTTCTCTTTTATCATCACGCTTGCCGCGCGGAATAATAAAGTATCACTAATTCCACACGCAATTTTCGCTAAAGCATCGCTTGAGCAAGGAATCACCGCCATCGCTTCACACACAAAAGACCCACTTGCAATACACGCCCCTAATTCTTCATCATCTAGTAATTTTAGATTCCATATTTTGCTAAAATCAAACTCTCCCACACCTTCTTCAAGCTTTAAAACTTCCCTAGCACCCTTTGTAATCACACAATATTTTTCAATCTCACAAGGCAAAGATTCTAAAAATTTCAACCCTAGCCCTGCTCCACTTGCTCCACTAATCCCTACAATCACACGCTTCATAGCAACTTCCCCTTGCCTTCTTCTATAATTTCCACTTCATAAGTCTTTTTGCCATTAATCACACGCGCCTTTATAACATCGCCCACAGCAGCGTCCTTTTGTGCTTCAAGCGTAAATTCTAGCAACACTCCGTTTTCTACCACACTAATTAAAATCCTATCCCCTTTTTTTACCACACGCTTTGAAATTAGCCTATCTCTAGTGATTATCACATCTTTTGGCGTGTAAGATCGCACCGCAACTCTCCCCATCTCTCCCTCTTCCATTAAAGGACTACTAATTTTCTCAAACGGAATCCAAACCAAATGTGCATTATTATAATTTACCCCATTTCTACCACTAATAGGCTCACTACTTTGGATTGCTTGTAGTTTTGCATCAATTACATATTTAAAATACACTTTTCTATTGCGTATTTGCTTGCCCTTTTGCTCCCCTATAATAACATCAAAACTCCCTGTATTGCGCTTTAGCAACTTTGCTGGAAAATCAATAGATTTTATCGCATCTTCTTTAAAATCTACCGGTGTAATTTGTTCTAAATGGATTGCTTGAATTTGGATATTATTCTTTTTATATTCTTTTAATAACTCGCTTAAAATATAATTCTTAATCCCTTGTTGTTCTCCACCAAACGCACGCTTAAAGGTAATAATAGGCACTTCAGCCCCAACCACAATGCCTTCATTTTCAAAAGTCTTAATGATTTGGCTACTCTTAACCTGATAATTATTAGAGCTAGTTGGAATCCTAAAAAGCAAAAAATCCTTTGGAGTCTCTTTAAACAAGTCCTTTGCATACACTTCTTCATTTTTAAAGCGATATTCTTTTTCTAGCACAAAATAATCCAAGCCAAACGCACCATTAATACACGCAATGCATAATAAAAAAACAATTATTTTTCGCATTTTTCTAATCTTGCTTTTGAAATTCTTAGTGCATTACTAACAACACTAAGCGAACTTAATGCCATTGCTGCCCCCGCAAATGCAGGCTGTAAGGCAATCCCAAAAAAGGGATAAAACACGCCTGCTGCAATAGGAATCAACACAATATTATACACATAGGCGAAAAATAAATTCTCCTTAATGTTATGTAAAGTTACTTTTGCAAGATCAAAAACTTCCACAATCCCCCACAAATCGTCTTTTAAAAGCAATACATCGCCAACTTCTTGCGCTAATTGAATCGCATCAATAAAAGAGATTCCAAAACTTGCTTCCTTTAAGGCTAGCGCGTCATTAATCCCATCACCCACAAAGCACACACTGCCCTTTTTAGCAAACTCTGCCACAATTTCCGCCTTTTGCACAGGCGCAATGGAAGTAAAATATTCTGTAATCCCAAGCTCTTTTGCAACTTTTTCTACACTTTGTGCGTTATCCCCGCTTAAAATCACAGGCACAATTCCTCGTTTTTTAAGCGCGTTAATCGTAGCTTGTGCATTTTCTTTAATGGAATCTTGTAAATAAAATAGAGCTAAAAGCTCATTTTCACTAGCTAACGCAATGGCATTTTCATTTTTTTGAATACCAACCTTAGTGCAAGATTCCACCCACTCTAATTGCCCAAAATAATAAGATTTCCCTAAAATCTCCCCTTTAACGCCCTTTGCAATTGTGTATTCCTTGTTTTCTAACTCTAGCATTTTAGAATCCTTTGCAAACTCTAAAATCGCTTTTGCAATAGGATGGGGATTATTGTGTTGCAAAGTTTTTGCCACAGATTTAACAAAATCTTCGCCCTTTTTTGTGAAAATCTTACATTCTTTTACCGTAATTTCACCCTTTGTCAGTGTGCCTGTTTTATCAAAGATAATCGTTTTAATTTGCTGTGCTTTTTCATAGATTTCTGGGCTTTTTATTAAAATTTCTAAACTCTTAGCGCGCATACTAGCACATACAATAGCTAAAGGCGTAGCAAGCCCTAAAGCACAAGGACAAGAAACCACCAAAACACAAGCAGCAATAGAGAGTGCAAAAGCCAAACTCTCTCCTAATGCTATCCACATCATAAACGCAAGCAAACTAATTGCCACCACACTTGGTACAAATACACTTGCAATCTTATCTGCAAGCTTTCCAATAGGGGGCTTTTGGCTTTGAGATAACTCTAGCAAATCTAGCATTTCATACACAAAAAATGCATTAGCGTCCTTAGTTGCTTGAATGGTAAGCTCCCCATTTAAAACCAAACTTCCCCCAACAACTTCCGCCCCACTCTCTACAAGCTTTGGCAACTCTTCTCCATTAATATGCGCGCTACTCACTTCCGCCTTGCCACTAAGCACCACACCATCTAGAGGGATTTTCTCTCCACCTAACACCAAACACACATCGCCTTTTTGGATTCCATCTATTGCAACCCATTTTGTGCTTTTTAAATTAGATTCCAGCTTTAATCTTGCTTGTGCAGGCAGCAAAGATGCGAGCATTGCCACACCATCGCTTGCCTTTTTTTTTGCGCTTGACTTTAAATACTCCCCCACAAGCACAAAACAAATCACCGCGCTACTACCTTCAAAATAAAACCCACTCTCTCCCAAAGCAAACAAATACAAAGAATACGCATACGCTACACTTGTGCCAAGTGCAATTAGCATATTCATATCCGCTGATTTTGTTTTAAAAAAGCTCTTAGCTCCCACATAAAAAGGATACCCACAATAAAATTGCACCACACTTGCCAAGACTAGCTGAACAACGCCGCTCCAAGCACTATGGAATCCCCCCATATGTAAAAGAAAAATCCCTAAAAAAAGCGGAACTGCGACAAACAAGCGTTGCTTTAACCCCTTGATATAAGCCACTTCTTGCGCCTTAGAATCATCTAAGCTTGCAGGAAATCCATAAGAAGTAATTAAATCCATAATTTCTTTAGAAGAAATTTTTGTATTCTCATAAGCAATTTTCGCGCGCCCGCTAATTGCATTAATTTTAATATTTGTAATGGCTGGAATCTTTTGTAGATTTTTTTCAATCGCAGAAGAACACGCGCTGCAATGCATCCCGTTAATATTTAATTTCACAATCTCCATTTTTTATTCCTAAAAAATCTATTTAATCAGTTTTAAACTATAAAGCTTTATAATACTGCTCTTAAAATTTTATCAATTATTTCATTTTTTTTGCAAGGCGTGACAATGATTCATCGTAAAAAAATCTATAATCCAAACTCCAAAGAAAGCGTTAATGAACGCCGTATTTTTGGGGGAAATCCCACAAGTATTTTTGAGCTTAACAAGATTAAATACCAGTGGGCTTATAATCTTTGGAAAGTAATGCTTGCAAATTCCTGGTTTCCAGAAGAAGTCAATATGACGCAAGACAAACGCGATTACTCTGATGGCTTAACGCCAGAAGAAAAAATTGGTTATGACAGAGCTTTAGCACAACTAATCTTTATGGATTCCTTGCAAACGAACAATCTTATTGATAATGTTAATCCCTATATCACAAGCCCAGAAATTAACTTAATCTTAGTGCGTCAAGCTTTTGAAGAGGCTTTGCACTCCCAAAGTTATGCGGTAATGGTAGAATCTATTTCTGCAAACACTGATGAAATTTATGAAATGTGGCGCACAGATATTCAACTAAAAAGCAAAAATGATTATATTGCAAATGTTTATGAGGAGCTTTCTGTTAATCCTACAGAATCTATACTTCTAAAAGCGATGTTTGCTAACCAAATCTTAGAAGGGATTTATTTTTATAGCGGATTTGCCTTTTTCTACACACTTGCAAGAAGTGGTAAAATGCTAGGAAGCGCTCAAATGATTCGCTTTATACAACGCGATGAAGTAACACATTTATTGCTTTTTCAAAATATGATTAATTCCCTTAGAAAAGAAATGCCTCATCTTTTTACCAAAGACTTAATTGAAGAAGTGCTAGAAATGTTTAGAGAAGCGGTACGCGTAGAATCCACCTGGGGGGAATATATTACACAAGGGCAAATTTTAGGACTTACTAGTGAAATTATCCACGAATATATCCGTTATCTTGCAGATAATCGCCTAACGCGTGTTGGCTTACCGGCACTTTACAACGCAAGACATCCAATTAAATGGGTGGATTCTTTTAGCTCCTTTAATGAGCAAAAAACAAATTTCTTTGAAGGAAATGTTACAAATTACGCAAAAGGGAGTATTAATTTTGATGATTTCTAAAACGCTTTATTCTTTACAAGTTAAAACTAAGCAAAATTTCTTAGAAAATTTAGAGCATTTGCGCAATCTTATTATCCAGTGCAAAAGCGATTCCATTATTGTAGCACCAGAAGTGTGCTTGACAAATTTTTGCTATCAAAGAATGGATGAAGCCAGTGAGTTTGCAAAAGAAGCTACAGAAACACTACTTACACTCTCAAGCGATCGCACAATTATTGTTACAATGATTGAAAAATATCGCAATGGTTTCTATAACAATTTAAAGGTTTTTCACAAAGGTGAATTACTCCACAAGCAAAGCAAGCACAAGCTTTTTCCGCTAGGCAATGAACATTTGCATTTTCAAAGTGGCGATATTGCCGAGATTGCACCTTTTAAGATTGATAGCTTAACTTGCGGTGCGATTAATTGCTTTGAATTGCGATTTATTGAGCTTTGGCAAAGGCTAAAGAGTTGTGATTTAATCTTTGTTCCAGCACAATGGGGGAAAGAGCGCAAAGACAACTTTGAAACTCTAACAAAAGCCTTGGCAATCACCACACAAAGCTTTGTTATCGCAAGTAGTGGCGCAAATGATACTTGCGCTAAAGGAAGTGGAATTATCACACCTTTTGGCACTGCAATAGTAGATGATAGCAAAGAAATCATTAGTCTAGAAGCTGATTTTAACGCCATTGCACAAGTGCGCAAATATATTAATATTGGATTAAACTAAAGGTGCAAGCGTTAAAAACTGCAAATATGGTGCTTGAGATTTCTAAGCACTTTCCACTTAGCCCACCAACTGAAAAGGCATTTTTAAGTATCAATAGAGAGCTTTTTGTCCCTAATGGCTTTAAACACTTAGCATACACTCTTGACGCACTTCCTATGGGAGCAAGCCAATGGATTAGCTCCCCCTTAACCGTAGCAAAAATGACAGAATATTTACAATGTCAAGGTGCAGATTCTGTGTTAGAACTTGGCTGTGGAAGCGGTTATCAAGCAGCAATTTTAAGCAAACTTATACGCCGTGTTTTTAGTATTGAACGCATTGAAAAACTCTGGCTTGAAGCAAGAGATCGCATTAAGCTTTGTAATATCTACAATATCAATACAAAGCTTGATGATGGACAAAATGGTTGGACTACCTTTGCGCCTTATGATAGAATTCTATTTTCTGCTTCCACAAAAGAAATTCCGCAAAATCTTATTGCACAACTCAATGAAGGCGGAATTCTCGTTGCTCCAATACTCACAAATAATAAACAAATCATTACACGCTTTAAAAAACAAAATGGAATCTTAACGCAAAAAGAAGAACTTGAAAGCTGTGTGTTTGTGCCTGTTTTAAATGGGTTAGAAAAAACTTAAGATTTATAAAGAATTTGAAACCTTCCATATAAGAAAGTGTCTTAAAAAGGGGGATAAACAGAAAAACTCTATTCTTAATATGGAAGGAGATTGCAATTATAACAAAACATAAACTAAAATTACTATAAAAATAAATTTTTGTTATTTAAATTGAATTCTAATTTCATAACTTTTAATTTTTGGCGTTTAAAAACAAGCTTTAAAGCAATCTTGGCTATAATCAAATAACAATTCTTTTTAGGAAAACTATGCTAAATAATATCAAAGTTTTAGAACCTAGACGCATTTACACAGCCCTTATTATGCTTATCGCCATTGTAATAATTGTGATTTTTCATAGCCCTATTTTACTATGGAGCGTGCTTGGTGTAGCATTTTTAATTGGATTTTATGAAAGTTGCAAGCTCTACAACGCTTCTAAAGATTCTTCGCAATCAAACACTCCTAAGCTCATATTTTGGGTATTAGCAATTTTAGTTTGGGTAAGTGTTTATCTCTATGAATCTCCTATAGGCACATTTGTAGCTCTTGTTATCTTAGGTGCATACCAAAGTTACACAAAGCGCGGAAACTTAGAGAAAATGATGCCCTTTATCTACCCTACAATCCCCTTTATTTTTTTATATTTACTCTATCTTGAATACTCCATTAACGCTATCATTTGGCTACTTTTTACCATTGGATTAACTGATAGTTTTGCCTATATCGGTGGCAAAATGATAGGTGGAAAACTCTTTGCAAACAGCGCGTTTTGCCCCACTTCGCCAAACAAAACTAAAGAAGGGGTGCTTGTTGGCGTAAGCGTTGCAACCATTGTTGGCACGCTTATAGGACTTGGAGTTTGTGGCTTTTTTACTGCATTTATCCTAACTCTTCTTACAAGCTTTGCTAGCGTGTTTGGCGACTTGTATGAGAGTTTTTTAAAACGCCAAGCGGGAGTAAAAGACAGTGGAACTCTCTTTCCCGGGCATGGTGGAATCCTAGATCGCTTAGATGGATATTTCTTTGGCGGAATCATTCTTTACGCGCTTTTAGGGTTAGTTAAACTATGATTATTCTAGGTTCTAGTGGCTCTATTGGCGTTAATGCTCTTGCTATTGCCGCACGCTACAAGCTCCCTATTGAAGTGCTAGGCGTTGGCAAAAATATCGCCTTGCTTAATGCGCAAATTTTACAATTCCACCCAAAGTCTGTAATCATTGCTGATGAAAATGATAAACACCTTATCACACCTGCATTTAAAGGCAAGATTTATAGCGGAGAAAATGGAATCTTACAAGCAATCCTAGAAGCGGAATCTAAGCTCGTAATTAACGCACTTGTGGGATTTATCGGACTTGCACCAACGCTTTGTGCAATCTCTTGTCAAAAAAAGGTCGCTCTCGCAAACAAAGAAAGCCTTGTTGTAGCCGGTGATTGCGTAAATAAAGAATATATTATCCCCATTGATAGTGAGCATTTTAGCCTAAGTTATCTCTTGCACTTTAGCAAATCACCCCGCCCATTCAAGAATCTCTACATTACTGCAAGTGGTGGTGCATTCCGCGACACTCCCCTAAAAGAGATTCCACAGCAAAACGCCACAAACGCGCTCAAACACCCAAACTGGAAAATGGGACGAAAAATCACTATTGATTCTGCCACAATGGTCAATAAACTCTTTGAAATTCTAGAAGCCTATTGGCTTTTTGGTTCAAAAAACCTTAATGCTTTCATAGAAAGAAACTCTCATATACACGCGCTTGTAGAGTTTTGGGATGGAAGTGTTGTAGCGCATTTTGCAAATGCAAATATGCAACTCCCTATTGCCTATGCGATTTGCTTTGGACTAGGCTTAGATGAAGCATTTTTGCAAGATTTCAAAAGTGATTCTATCATTGAACGCTTGCATTTTCAAAATATTAATTATAGTTTAAAAGACATTGATAAAGCACGCTATCCGCTATGGGGGCTCAAAGATACTCTCTTGGAAACCCCAAAATTAGGGCTTGTTCTAAATGCGGCAAATGAAGTGGCTGTGGAAGCGTTTTTACAAGATTCCATTGTTTTTGGCAAGATTGCAGAGATTATCCAAAACGCATTAGAAAAGTTTAAGAATCCTAATTTTAACGACTTAGAAAATATTAAAGCCTTAGATTTAGAGGTAAGAAATTACACAAAAGCTCTATTATAAACGAGCTTAGAAGCCTTTTTGGATTTCACATTATTACACTGATTATTTATTGATTTACATTTTTTTGAAATAATACGCACAAAAATTTAAGGAGTATTTTATGAAAATTAAAACCTTGCTACTTAGTGCGCTTGTTGTAAGCAATGTTTTCGCCTTTGAAGTGAGCGAATTACCAAGCGTAACAAATCGCCAAACCCCTGATGTTTCACAAACCAAAGTGTATTCTTTTTATGATTCCATAAAAGAAGCCAAAAATGCTGTTGTAAATATCTCCACACAAAAAAAAGTCAAAGCACAAAATCTCCAAAATCACCCCTTTTTTAACGATCCTTTCTTTAGGCAATTTTTTGGAGATTCCTTTGGGGCAATAATTCCAAAAGATAGAGTGGAGAGAAGCCTTGGGAGTGGTGTTATCATCTCAAAAGATGGCTATATTGTAACAAACAATCATGTAATTGATGGAGCAGATAAAATCCTTGTCGCACTCCCAGAATCCAACAAGGAATTCGAAGCAAAGGTTATCGGCAAAGACGCAAAAAGTGATTTAGCAATCATTAAAATCAATGCAAAGGACTTGCCATTTTTGAAGTTTGCCTCCAGCAATGATTTGCAAGTGGGCGATGTAGTCTTTGCAATAGGCAATCCCTTTGGCGTAGGTGAGAGTGTAACACAAGGAATCATCTCTGCACTTAATAAAAGTGGAATTGGGATTAATGATTATGAAAACTTTATCCAAACTGATGCTTCTATAAACCCAGGAAATAGTGGTGGTGCGCTTGTAGATAGTCGTGGGGGGCTAATTGGAATTAACACTGCTATTCTCTCACGCACAGGAGGCAATCACGGAATCGGATTTGCAATTCCTTCTGAAATGGTAAAAAAAATCGCTAAAGCACTCATTGAGGATGGTGTAATTGAACGCGGGTATTTGGGCGTTAGCATTCAAGATATTAATGAAGATTTAAAAGATGTGTATAAAAACCAAAAGGGAGCAGTTGTTATCTCTATTGAAGAAAACTCACCAGCGCAAAAAGGTGGCTTACAAATTTGGGATTTAATCATCAAGGTAAATGGCATTAATGTAAAAAGTGCAGCGGAGTTAAAAAATATCATTGGCACACTTAATCCTAATTCTAAAGTTACACTAACACTTTTGCGCGATAAAAGCGAAAAGACACTCACCCTAACACTTGCTAAAGCAAAAGATGAAACAAATCAAAAAGCCAACGATAGCACAAAAGGTGGAATCCCTGGGCTTGAAATACAGCCACTAAGCCAAGAAGCAAAAAATCAATTTGGAATTTCAAATAATCTTGAAGGCGTGCTTGTTAGTCGTGTAAAACAAGGTTCAAGAGCCGATGAACTCGGCTTTAATAGTGGAGATATTATCACACAAATTGAAAGTTATCGTATCACAAATCTTAAAGAATTTAATCAAGCAATGCAACGCTACAAAGGACAAACCAAGCGAATGCTTATAAATCGGAATGGAAGAATCTTTAGCATTGTAGCAAAATAAAGGTGCAAAGGCTTTTTTAAGCCCCTAGCTCCTTTAACTTCTCTTTAATTGCTTCAATGTGCCCATTAATTTTGACATTTTTCCAAAAAAACGCTATCTTGCCTTCAGGGTTAATGATAAAAGTGGAGCGAATCACACCTTCATATTCCTTACCATAGAGCTTTTTAAGACCCCAAGCACCATAACTTTTTAGCACCACTTTTTGATTATCACTAAGCAGAGTAAAATTTAATCTTTCTTTTTCAATAAAACTTTGGTGTGACTTTACACTATCTGGGCTAACTCCTAAAACTACGGCATTTAGCTTGTTAAAACTTTGTATAGAATCCCTAAAATCACAAGCTTCTGTGGTGCAACCTGGCGTTTTATCCTTAGGATAAAAATACAACACAACAAAACTTCCGCGAAAATCACGCAATGAAATCTCGGCGTTATCTTGGTTTGGAAGGCTAAATAGCGGGGCTTCTTCATTAATTTTTAATTCCATAATTACTCCTTATAATAACTTGTAATTGAAACTTTGCAATCGCTAAAAATTTCAAGCTTGGTAATTTTAATCCAAAATTCCTTGATTTGTGGAAACTCTTTAGGAAGCGTGCTTAAAAAATATTTATGTGCTTCTTCTAATAACCCAAACTCTCTTGCAAACGCGATTACAATATGTTCCCTTAACAAACAATAGTCCAAATACTCACCCTCTATCAAAAATTCCGCATTGACACGAATTTTTTGTTTCTTTTCTCGCTCAAACGGCAAGATTCCAATAATACATTCTAATTCTAAATCTTCTAATGCTATTTTCCACACACTTTCTCCTAAAATTTTGTAAAAATCTCTGCAAATCCAGCATTTAGCGCACGCTCAAACCCTTTAATGATTTGAATAAATCCCCCACTCTCCACTAACTCCACCTTCTCTATAAAAACACTCCCTTTGCTAGATTCTATAAAAAAGCGTATAAACACACTCTCCCTTTGCGTATCAAAGTAGCAATCTAGCACATTAATTTTTATATGTTCTTTACTATCTTGGCTTACTTGGGAGTTTAAGATTCCATAGTTTCCGGCAATCTTTAGCGCAAGTGAATTTACCATTACAGAAAAAGGCTCAATCCACGCATTTTTGGAAAAATACGCAATACTATTTGCATTATTTTTATAAGCGATTTTTTTGCTAGCAATTTTTGACGCAACACTAATCTCCCACACAAGCGTGCGCGGCTTGGAATCTTTTTTAGATTCCAACTTGACACCATTTAAGGCTTCAATCTCATAATATTGTATCTGTGGCATTTTCCCAAAACAGCCACTAAAAACTAAAATAAAGCTAGCAATCCACGCAATTTGCATCAAACCCCTAAACATTTTTACTCCCTTGGTCCCAAAATCTCTCTTTGCCCACCAAACAAAAATCCACTAGGCGAACTTGAAAACTCTTCTAAAGCACTCTCTGTGTTTTGCAAGATTCCATCTAGTCGCATAGAATTTTGCTCCAATTGAAACAAAAGCGGTGTTAAAATAGAGCGCAAATTATAATCCCCACGCTCTAAAGATGTGTTAAAAAGCATACTGCTTTTTTGGATTCCATTCATTGCATCTTTTGTGCTAACAAACACTCCATTTAAGCCACTCAAAGCCGTTTTAAACTCCACAGAAGCGTGCTTAATATTCTCTAGTGCAATTTCTACATTTGTAAGATTTTTCTCACTTAAAAGCATATTTAAGCGATCAAGGCTTACTTCAAGCCTATCAAAAACAACTTCTGTTTTGCTCCCCAACTTTTCAATCCAATTTTCTTGAAAATCAATGACCCCACCTTTAGTTAAAGGCGCGCCATCTCCCTGTGTTAGCGCGATATAATTTCCCCCTGTTAAGCCCTGTGATTCTACAATTGCACGCGTCCCTTCTTTTAGCATGATCTCCTTTTTTACCCAAAGAACAATCTCTACTTTATCTTGTGCTGTGCTTAAATCATAACTCTTTACAAATCCCACAGGAAGCCCAAGATAACGCACTGGTGTCTCTATGCGAATCCCTTTTGGCAATTCCTTGTTATATAAATAATACTCCACATAAGCCCCAAGATTCCTATCATACTTTCCCATCCAAAATACAAATCCCGCCAATGCTACCAATGAAGCAACCAAAAACACGCCAAGCAACACATAATTTAACCGCGCTTCCATACTCCCTCCTATATTCTCTCCAAAAACGCATCTAGCGATTCTACTTGTTCTTTTAAATCTGTCAAACTTCCCTCAAAAAATACTTTCTTATCTTTTAGCACAATCATTCTATCCACCACTCCCTTAACAGATTCCATATCGTGCGTTACCATCACCACACTAATACCCAGTAAATCCCTAAGTTGCGCGATTAGTGTGTCAAAATGCCTTGCACTTCTAGGATCTAGCCCACTTGTTGGCTCATCTAAAAATAATATTTTAGGGCTTAATGCCAAAGCCCTTGCAAGCCCCACGCGCTTAACCATTCCACCACTTAGCTCATTAGGATACAAACTTGCTACTTCTTTTTTAAGCCCCACGCGCATAAGCCACATAAAAGCCAATTCTTGCATATCCTTTTGGCTAAACTCCGTGTATTCCCTTAAAGGAAGCATAATATTTTCTAACACACTAAGTGAGCTAAAAAGCGCGCCAAACTGAAACAAGACGCCTAAATTCAACTTCATATCCAAAGAATCTCTAGGATTTAGATTCCATATATCCTTACCTAAAATCCTAACTTCCCCTCCACTTGGAGCTTTTAAAAAAATCATTGTGTTAAGCAGTGTGCTTTTTCCGCTTCCACTTCCCCCAAGTAATGCAAAAATCTCTTTTTTATAAATCTTAAAAGAAATATTATCGTGGATAATCCGCTCCCCATAACCTGTAGTTAGATTACACACTTCCACAACAGATTCTTGTATTTTAGATTCCATCTTTACCAACCTATTTGCGTAAAAAGCACAGAACAAAGCGCATCAAAGGCAATCACGCAAAAGATAGATTCCACCACGCTTTTTGTTGTATGCACACCAATGCTTCTTGTATCTTTTTGAGTTGCAAATCCGTGATAACAACCAATTAATCCAATAATTAACCCAAAAAATGGAGCTTTTAGCATTCCAATCCAAAAATGACGCATCTCCACAGTCTGTAAAAAACGCTCTATAAAATGCTCACTACTAATTCCAAGCTGCAATTGAGAAATCAGCATTCCCCCAAGCAATCCAAACATATCCGCCACAAACACAACCAAAGGCAAGGCAAATAGCAGAGCAAAAATACGCGGAAAAATAAGAAAAGTTACAGGATTAAACCCCATTACACGCATTGCATCAATCTCTTGTGTGGCACGCATCATTCCAATCTCTGCGCTAAATGCCGAAGCACTACGCCCAGCTACAATAATTGCTACAATAATAGGTGCCATCTCACGCAAAGTTAGCATTGCACTCATCTCTACGATTAACACGCTAGCCCCAAATTGCCGCAATTGCAAACTTCCTTGATAGGCAATCACAATCCCAATTAAAAAGCAAGCAAGCGAAATAATAGGAACAGCCTTAATCACCGCTTCTTGGATTTGAAAAAACAACGCTCTAATACGAAAATCTCTAGGATTTAACACACTATGATAGAGTAAATACACAATCTCACCCAAAAAACTAAGCGTAATTACAAGGCGACTTCCCCACACCTTTAAAATCTCTAAAGTATCCTTGTGTGCTTGAATCACATCTTGTGTAAATTCCTTTTTCTCTAGCGTTGTTTTGCTTTGTAAAATCGCGAAAATCTCCGCTGTTTTAGAATGCTCTAAAAGCGTGTTTTCTATGGTGCAACACTCACTTAAATGTTCAAGCCAATTTATTAAAACCTCCCCTCCACAAAAGTCTAAATCAAAACTTGCATCTTTTTGGATTCTAACTTTTTGTGGGGATTTTTTTAGAGTGTCAAGCAAGGTATATAGCGCGTTTAAAGTGGATTTCGGGACACTTCTATCCCACATTCCAAAAAGAATAATGCTCTGATTTTCTCGCTTAAACTCTACTCTAGCTAGCATTACTTCATTTCAAAAATAAAAGGCACGCCAGTAATCAAGCCGCTACCAAAAATTTTTTCTGTGGTAAATCTCACTTGCTTAATATCTATCTTTTTTTCTTTATCACTTAGTTTAATATCCTTGTAATATTTGCGTAAAATCGCAATCTTTTTTACATTATCTTTTACTTTTGCACTTTCATTTAAAATAAGTTGTGCTTTGATAAAGGCTTCTTCTTCATGCACTGGCGCAAAGATTAGCTTTAAATTTGCTTCTTTAAGTTGTGCTTCAATCCCTTCAAGATGCTTGCGACAATACGGACAATCAGGATCAGTTACTACAATCTTTGTAGGCAAATTCTTCCCCTCACCTTTCAAAACTACAAAATCACTCTCCTTAAAAGAGCTAAAAAGCTTTTTTAAGCCTTCTGCGTCGGCTTTCATCTTGGCTTCACCTGCTTTATTAATCTCTTCTGTAATCATCTTAGAGTCTTCTTTGCTAAAATTCATCACACTGCTAAGTCCGATAAAATGCTTACCATCTTGGCTAACAATTACAGGAAAAATATCTCCACCGCTTGTGCGACCAATCACAAAATATTCCCCATTAAAACTTTTGAGTTGTTTTTTAACTTGCACTTCTACATCAACGCCTGTGAGCTCTTTAATACCTTGTTTGAAGTTTTTCTCAAAGTTTCCAAATGCAAAATTAGCAAATCCTAGCACAAACAATAATCCTAATGCAATTTTTCTCATCACTTGTCCTTAAATTTTAGTAATCAAAGCGCATTGTATAATAATCTCCCATCAAAATCAAAACCACCAAAATAAAATATACCGCAAATGATTCTTTACAAAGTGCAACATAATGTAAAAAATTCTAAAAAGTAAAACAAATCTTGACTAAAATAATTAAATTTTGCAAGATTCTTTGCTATACTCTAGCCCAAACCCTACTTTAAAGGAATCCAAAATGAAAATCACTTACACATTAACTGATGAGTCTCCAGCACTTGCCACTTACTCTTTTTTGCCTATTGTACAGGCATTTTTAGGTAAAGTTGGAATCCCAATTGAAACTTCTGACATTTCACTTGCCGCACGCGTTTTGGCGCAATTTACAGAAAATCTATTAGAATCTCAAAGAGTTAAAGACTCCCTAAAAGAGTTAGGCGAGCTTGTCAATACTCCCAACGCAAATCTAATTAAAACGCCAAATATCTCCGCTTCTATTCCGCAGCTTAAAGCCACCATTAAAGAATTGCAAGAAAAAGGTTTTGCAATTCCAGATTTTCCTGATGATCCTAGCAATGCTAGCGAAAAAGAAATCAAAGAAAAATACCAAAAAGTGCTAGGTTCAGCAGTAAATCCCGTTTTAAGACAAGGAAACTCCGACAGGCGTTGCACAAAAGCAGTAAAAGACTATGCTAGAAAAAATCCTTATAAAATCACGCCCTTTAATAAGGAATCCAAAACCCGCGTATCTTACATTCAAAAGGGCGATTTTTTTGACAATGAAAAAGCAATTTTGATTAAAGACTCCACGACAGCCAGCATTAGCTTTATTGGAAAAAATGGCACAGAAGTGCTAAAAGAAAATTTAAAATTAGATAAAAATGAGATTTTAGATGCAACTTTTATGAGCGCAAAAGCCTTGCGTGCATTTTATAAAGAACAAATTGAAATATGTAAAAATGAGAATATTTTACTCTCTTTGCATTTGAAAGCCACAATGATGAAAGTTAGTGATCCTGTAATCTTTGGACATGCAGTAAGTGTGTATTTCAAAGAGTTATTTGACACCTTTGGCGAAGAGCTTCACAATCTTGGAGTTAATCCAAACAATGGTGTAAGTGAGCTTTTAGCAAAAATTGAAAATAGCTCCAAAAAGGCTGAAATCCTAGAAAAATACAATGAAATTCTAGCAAAAGGCGCACCACTTTCAATGGTAAATTCCGACAAAGGAATCACAAATTTACATATCCCAAGCGATGTTATTGTAGATGCTTCAATGCCAGCAATGCTAAAAAATGGAGCGAGATTATGGGATAAAGATGGCAAGGAATGTGATACAAACGCACTAATCCCTGATAAAACCTATGCTACCATTTACGAAGCCGTGCTAGAATATTTACGCGCCAATGGCACGCTAGACCCTAGCAAACTAGGGAGCGTTTCAAATGTAGGCTTAATGGCAAAAAAGGCTCAAGAATACGGCTCACACGATAAAACTTTCATCGCAAAAGAAGATGGAATCTTTAAAATCACAGACGCACAAGGCAACACACTACTTGAACACAGCGTGGAAAAAGGCGATATTTATCGCGCAAATACCGCGAAATTTGATGCTGTGCAAAATTGGATTGATTTAGGAATTGAACGCGCAGATTTAACAGGAAGCAAGGCGATTTTCTGGCTAGATTTAAAACGCCCAAGCAATAAGATTATGGCGGATTTAGTGCAAGAAAGACTTAAAGAGAAGGGCAAAGATCTTGCGATTTTAGCCCCAAAAGAAGCGTGTTTAGAATCCTTAAAGCTAATCCGTGACGGAAAAGATGCAATCTCTATTACAGGTAATGTTTTAAGAGATTATTTAACAGATTTATTCCCTATTTTAGAGCTTGGCACAAGTGCAAAAATGCTTTCAGTCGTGCCAATGTTAAATGGTGGGGCGATGTTTGAAACAGGGGCTGGTGGAAGTGCGCCAAAGCAAGTGGAACAACTTGTAGAAGAAAACCACTTGCGCTGGGATAGTTTAGGCGAGTTTTTAGCCTTGCAAGCGAGCCTAGAATTTTACGCACAAAAAACAGGTAAAAAAGAAGCACAAATCCTTGCAGACTCTCTTGATATAGCAATCGGTGAGTGGCTAAATAATAATAAAGCCCCTTCACGCAAGGCAAAAGAAGATGACAACCGCACAAGCCACTTCTATCTAGCACTCTATTTTGCAAAAGCCCTAGCAAACAATTCTCAAAACTCCACACTTCAAAACTTTTTTAAAGGAATCTTTGAAGAGCTTAATGCAAATTCTGATAAAATCCACCAAGAATTTATCAACGCACAAGGTGTTAAAGTTGATTTAGGCGGCTATTACAAGCTAGACGATAAAGCTTGTGATGCTATTATGCGTCCAAGTGCTACCTTTAATGCAATCCTTGCAAAAATCCATTAAAAACTCTCTTAGGCAAGAACTTCTTGCCTTAAAGGATTTAAAGCACCAAAACTTTTGTGCAAAACTTCTCCCAAACCTAGAAAAACCTAAAATTATCGGCGTAAAGACAAAGCCCATTAGAGATTTGGCAAAACGCGTTTTTAAAACTTCTCTTACAGAGTATCTAAACGACTCTAGCCCTAATGTTTATTTTGAAGAAAATCTTTTAGAATGCTATATTTTGGCACTTTATTTACAAAAACAATGGAATCCAAAATTAATCCATACATTTGTTTTGCGCATTGACAATTGGTGGGTTTGCGATTCCTTTTGTGCCGCTCTTAAAGGATTAGATGAAGTGCGTTTGTGGGAGCTTGTTATGCCTTATTTAAATACACAATCCCCCTATGTTTTGCGCTTTGGCATCGTAATGCTTCTTAAAACACAAGAGATTCCAAAGGCTCTTTTATGCTTAAGCAAGATAAAACATAAGGATTATTATGTCCAAATGGCGATTGCTTGGGTAATTTCAGTGCATTTTATTTACGATTCCAACATTGTTTTGGAGTTTTTAGAAAAAAAGAGATTTACAACTTGGATTCACAACAAGGCAATCCAAAAAATCTGTGAATCTCTGCGTGCAAGTATAGAAGACAAACAACGCGTAAAAGCTCTATTTATCCAATCAAAAAATGCCAATCGCTAAACGCTTAAGTAACAAAAAAATCTCTCACATCGCATTCAAAAAGACGCGAAAGTTTGAATAAATGCAATAAATTAAAATGTTTTCCGTGTGCGTTGTTTTCCATATTTGCATAAAATCCACCTGATGATTGCCCAATAGATAGCGCAACTTCTAATTGACTAATGCCTTTTTCTAAGCGTTTTGTTTTGATGTTTTTTGCAATATTGTCTAAAAATGCTTTTTCTTCTTCTGGTGTTGTGATACTCGGTAGATTTAGCATAATTATTCCTATAGAAAAGTTTTCTATAAGTTTATTTTGATTAAAATCTTAATGCAAATTTCTATTGAGATTATTTTTAAAGAGATTATTTCTATAGATAATATTTAAGGAGGAATATATGAAACAAAATAAAGCGTTAGAAAAAGATAAATGGAGAGAATTAACTTTCTCTAAATTTAGACCTCTCAAGAAAATAAATGACAATAAATATGCAATACCAAAAAGACTTTGTGAAATTCTAAACAACAATGAATTGCACTGCTCTAGTTTTGAAGATTTTAATGATATTGATGAATGCAGATATTCCTATTTTACAAACAGTAACAGCGAAAATATTATTAATGCGATTAAGCTTCAAAAAATGACAAAGAATATTTGCTCTTTTTCAAAGGCGTGCAAAAAAAGGAGTGGGATTTGATGTGGACGCATTATGCCAACTCTCATAAAGGTGTGCGGATTGATTTTAAGATTAACCCTAGCTATCAAGGAGAAATCTATCAAGTACAATATGGGAACCTTCCAACCTATGAAATTAACGAAATTGAAGCCAATCTACCAACAATTATGACAACAAAAAATATTGTTTTAATTATGAGCGCGAATACAGGGCAATTTGTGAAGGATGCAAAAAACTACCTATTGAAATAAAAAAAATCACTTTAGGTAGAGGTATTTCCACAAAACAATGGAGCAAAGATATAGAAAATGGAGAATTTGAAAATAAAATTTTAGAAATTGCAACAAAAATCTTAGAAGCAAGCACTACAAAAAACATTGAAATTTTTGCTTACAAAAGTATATATTCCAACAAACCACAAAAAATTGAAAATTTATTACTAGGAGGTATATATTAAAACTATAAAATCAACATAAAAATCTTAAAAAACAAAAAGGAGTAAAAATGAAAAAATTGTTATTATCAATAATGATATGTGCTAGCTTTGTCAGTGGGGCAAATGCGTTTTTTGTGAATAATTGTAACAGTACGAGTGCTTTAGCAACATTACAATTTCTGCATTTAAGGCTTCACCAGGCAATAACTAGTTGCGACATGATGGGCAGAGCTGAAGATTACAATAAAGTTTACATATTACAAGTTCAACATGAGAGATGCATAAAGGCGATGGAAGCAAATGGAATAGAAGTGCCTGCTAAATACAGATATTAGTCTATATAGCTCAAAAGTTTTAACAGGAAAATTTGTATATGCTTTTAATTGTTAGTATTATTAGCGGTGTTATCTATTTAATTACTCGATTAATTTGTTTAGATATGGCTTATAGCGGACAATGGCTAAACCCAAACAATCATATCGGATTACTTTTTCTTATCAATAGATTTTTTAAATGGACTGCAATCATCACATTTGTTATTTTTATTATAGGGCTTATATTTTAGCCCTATAATACCCTTTAACAACATACAAAAGCCCTGCTTATCCTCCTAAATAACGCTTTTTAATCTCCTTATCTTCTAGCATATTTTTTGCCAAATCCTCCATTGCGATCTTGCCATTTTCTAGCACATATGCACGATTTGCAACTTTAAGTGCAGCAAATGCGTTTTGCTCTACTAATAAAATTGTGATTCCATTCTCTCTTAAATTCAAAATAATCTCAAAAAGCTCACCGACAACTTTTGGCGCAAGCCCAAGACTAGGTTCATCAAGCATTAAAAGCTTTGGCTCACTCATTAATGCCCTAGCAATCGCAAGCATTTGTTGCTCTCCCCCACTCATTGTGCTAGCAATTTGCTTGTAGCGTTCTTTTAAACGGGGAAAAAGTGCATACATTTTCTCACGCATTACAGAGAAATTCTCATCATTATTATACGCACCCATTCGCAAGTTTTCATCCACACTAAGCCCAGTAAAGACACGCCTCCCCTCTGGCACAAGAGCGATTCCACGCTGGATAATCTTATGTGTGGGAACTTTTGAAATATCTGCCCCAAAAAACCGCACCTTGCCCTTAGTTTTGACACTATGCACGATTCCATTTAAGCTTGAAGTCTTGCCTGCTCCATTACTCCCAATTAGCGTGATAATCTCGTGTTCTTCAATATGAAAACTCACCCCCTTTAGCCCAGCAATCAAGCCATAATGCACTTCTAAATTTTCAACTTGTAGCATAGAAATCCCCTAAATACGCGGCAATCACTTCTGTATTATTAATCGCTTCTTGCGGTGTCCCACAAAAAAGTTTTTTACCATAATCAAGCACTAAAACCTGCTCACACAAGGCATTTACAAAAGGCATATCGTGTTCAATTAATAGCACACTTAAATCAAAATCCTTTTGCATTTTAAAAATTAGCTCGCTTAATTCTTGCGTTTCCTTTGGATTCATTCCTGCTGCTGGCTCATCTAGCAATAATAATTTTGGATTTGTTGCTAACGCCCTTGCAATCTCTACCTTACGACAATTCCCATAGCTTAATCCACTTGCATTTAGATGCATTTTATCACCCAATCCCATATAATCTAAAAGCCACTTCGCACGCTCTTTAATGCGCCTTTCTTCTTTAAAGTATCGCCCAACACGAAACGCCGCTTCAAAAAAGCTATATTTTGCGTCATTGTGCAAGCCAATTAGCACATTATCAAGCACACTCATTGAACTAAAAAGGCGGATATTCTGAAAAGTTCTTGCAATTCCTAAATTTACAATCGTATTTGGTTTATAGCGTGAAATATTTTTACCAAGGAAAGTTACCTTTCCAGAATTTGGCTTATAGTTTGCAGTAATAATATTAAACATTGTGGTTTTACCCGCACCATTTGGACCAATAAGCCCAAAAATTTGTTTGGATTCCACCTTAAAGCTCACATTGTCAATTGCCTTTAGCCCGCCAAAGGCAATGCCAACATTTTCAAGCTCTAAAATTGCCATCATTGCCTCCTTTTAAACCATCTTGTTTTTGTAGGATTTAAATCCCAAAGCTCATTTTTTCCCATAATTCCCTCTCTTGCAAAAAGCATAATAATTAGTAAAATCACAGAGAAAAACACCATTCTAAGTCCAGGATACGAGCCAAAATCCGCACCAAAGAAAACCAAAGGCTGATCTAAAAATCTTAACCACTCGCCTCCACCAATCACTAAAATTGCCCCTAAAATCGCCCCAGTTGTGCTTCCTAAGCCACCAAGCACAATGATAATTAAGAGTTGAAAGGTGAGCTCAAATCCAAAGATTTTTGGATCAATTGTTGTAAGCCATACCGCCATAAGTCCGCCACCCACACCTTCTAAAAAGGCACTTGTGCTAAAGGCAAAAGTTTTGATTTTAAAGGTATTAATTCCCATTGCAATGGCAGCATCTTCATCATCACGCACTGCCTTCATCGCGCGTCCATATTTAGAATACACAATTTGCAAAATTAAAATCACAGATGCAGTAGCAAAAATCCCACTCCAAAAAAACACTGTGATGTTTGCGCCACCGGTAAATGCGTGCGTATAAAGTAGATTAAAAAACCCACTCAATACAGAATCTCCACTGCTTAACGAAAGTAAAGTTTGCTCAATATATCGCACAACAGAGTCTTGATTGTTTGGAATCTCATTTAAGCCAATTGCTCCATTTGTCCATTGTGGATTATTGATTGCTAAAATCTTAATAATAAACCCAAACCCAAGTGTAACAATCGCTAAATAATCCCCACGCACGCGAAAAACTGGAAAAGAGAGTAAAACTGCAATAATCGCCGCTACAACACCACTACAAAAAAGAGCGGGAAGTAGCTCGCTATACATACTAAGCACAAAAGGATGCGGATCATTTAGTTGAAACATACTCCATTTTAAATCTTCATCCAAGAGCATTAATGCAGTGATATACGCACCAATGGCGACAAATCCATTTGGCTCTAAAGAAAGCTGCCCTGTAACGCCATTAATAAGGTTATAACTTACCGCCAAAATCACAAAAATTAAAATGTTATTAAAAATCCTAAGCGCATAATCTCCAAGCAAAGTTTGCGCAGCAAACACCACGCAAATTGCGCAAAAATATAGGAAAATATGGAATCCAAAAGTCGTAGTTGTCGGAGCTTTTACATATAAAGTTTTTACCATCATAGACCCCTAAAAACGACTTTTTTCTAAACGCCAATCGCCCATAATTCCAATAGGGCGGAATAGCAACACTAAAATCAGAAATAAAAATGCAAACGCATCTTTATAGCCACCAAGTTCCGGAAATAACGCAACTGCCATAACTTCCGTAAAACCTAAAATGAAACCTCCAAGCACAGCACCACCAACACTTCCAATCCCCCCAAGCACAGCAGCCGCAAAAGCTTTAAGTCCTATTAGCACGCCCATTAAAGGATCAATAGTTGGATAAGAAATCGCATAAAAGATTCCACCAATTCCAGCAAGCATACTCCCAATAGCAAACACAAGAGCGATGATATTATTCACATTTATCCCCATTAAACGCACAGTGTTGATATCAAATGCACTTGCACGAATCGCCATTCCTTGCTTTGTGTAATGTAAAAAGCGCAAGAGCAAAACGAGCAAAACGAGCGTTACCACAGGTACAATAATAGTGATTGCCGTTAAACTCACGCCAAAAATTGCGATAGGTTGCATAAAAAACTCAGGCGCACTAAAAAATCTAGGTGTTGAACCAAAGAAAACATTAAACACATTCTCTAAAAAGAAGCTCACGCCAATTGCAGTAATTAGCATTGAAATTCTAGGCGCACTTCTCAAAGATGTGTAAGCGATTTTATCAATCAAAACCCCTAAGATTCCACAGAGTATAACTGCAAGAATTGCTGAAACATAAAAAGGAATCCCAAAAGCATTCACTGCAAAAAATACTAAAAATGCACCCACCATCATAATATCTGCGTGTGCAAAATTAATAAGACGCAAACAGCCATACACCATCGTGTAGCCAATAGCAATGAGCGCATACATACTGCCTAAACTCAAACCATTAATACACTGTTGAAAAAAGGTTAAAATATCCAAATTGATAGCCTTAAAAACAGCGATTAAGGATTAACTGTTGTTTTATAGATTAGTTTGCCATCTTTGACTTCATTAATAACTGCGCTGCGCACAGCTTCACCATTATTTAAAGACACATTACCGCCAATTCCCTCATAATTTTGAACATTGCGAATTTTTTCATTGATGCATTCTCTATCTTTGGCTCCACACGCTTCAATTGCTTGCAAAGCGATTCCATACGCATCTGCTAACATTGCACTAAATGTGCTTACAGGCTCTTTGTAAGTCACCTCATAATCTTTCATAAACTGCTCACCCTTTGGTGTTTGTTTTGCACTTGTTGAGTAATAATCTGTTACCATATAGCCATTGCCTGCATCTTTAGCAACATCAAAGAAAATCTTATTAGAAACAAGTCCATCGCCACCAATTGTTGGCACACTTAAACCAAGCTGTTTTGCTTGCACAGCAATTAATGCACCCTCATTGTAATAAATCGGTAAATACAAAATATCAGGATTTTTTGCTTTAATGCTTGAGATTTGTGCTTTAAAATCCTTTGTTCCTGCTTGCGCATTAGCTTCAATCACAATCTCGCCACCTAATTTTTTAAACTGATTTTTAAACGCACGCGCAAGACCAATAGAATAATCACTGCTATTATCAAACAAAACCGCAGCTTTTTTGAGCCCTAAATCTTTATAAGCTAGATTTGCAGCAATAATCCCTTGAAAGCTATCTGCAAAACTTACACGAGAAACAAACTTTTTACCCTTTGTTACTCTATCATTTGTCGCCACAGGGGAAATCAAAGGCGTTTTAGAGTCATCAGCAATTTTTGTCATCGCAAGAGCATTTGTAGAAATCATAGGACCAATTACAACACTCACCTTATCACTTGAAACAAGCTTTTGCATTGCATTTGCTGATTCAATCTTATCACTTTTATTATCAATGAAAATTAACTCAATGGAATCACCATTTTTTGTTTTGCTTTGTGCTTTGTAAGCTAAATCAATTCCACGCTTTCCTAACTCTCCAAAACCACCAACTGCACCACTAATAGGTAACACAACACCAATTCTAATAGTCTCTGCATTTAAAGTGCCTACCAACATCCCACACACCAAGGACATTGCTAATATTGCTTTTCTCATTCTCAAAAACTCCTAACAAAGAAAATTGTAAAAATTTTATGATTATAGAGAATTGCGACTTTAAAACAACTTTAATAGAAACAAAATGAAGACTTACACAAGCCTTGCGCAAGCTTTAAATATGTGTAGGAATGTGTAGAATTGGAATCCAAAATTTAGATTCCAACTTTTAAAAGCTTCAAAAAAGCTTTATTGTACATTTGCTTTTAGGTTTAATATAATTTCTACTTCATCACTAACTGCATTATCTTTAAAAATACTGCCCCACTCTAGTCCAAATTCTGAACGCTTGATCATAGTTTGCGCAGTTACATCAAGCGTTTTGCCGTTTAAAACTTCTTTGCTTGTTAGCACGACCGGTTTTGTAACTTCTTTGATTGTTAAATCCCCATAAATCTTTCCTGCTTCATATTTTGTCATCTTAAAAAACATTTTAGGGAATTTTTTTGCATCAAACATATCTGGAGCTTGCAAATGTGCATCACGCTTTGCATTTTCTGTATTCACAGAAGTCATATCAATTTCTCCATCAAGCACTTTAAAACTCTTAGTTGCACTATCATAATCAATATTCGCACTAAAATTTTTAAACACTCCATCAACTTTTGTGATTTTTACATGTTTCACACTAAAACCTACTTTAGAATTTGCCACATCTATTGCATATGGGACTGCTAAAGCTGGAAAACTAAGTGCTGCTACCAAACTTGAAACCAAGGCAAACTTTTTCATTTTAAGTCCTTAAGAAGAATTTAGAATCAAATTATACATAAAAATTCGCAAGAATTATTAAAAATCTTAAATAAAGCATTTAATTCCTTTTGCTATAATGCCCTAAATTTATATAAGGAATCCTATGCAAACATTCTTAAAATATGTATTGAGTTTGTTCTTCTCTCTTGTATTAAGCGCTCAATTTCTGCAAGCTGAAGACTTAAAAGAAGGAAGTGATTTTATCACGCTGCAAAAACCTCTTAATGTTCCAAAAAACAGCATTATAGAGCTCTTTAATGTAGGTTGCCCACACTGTGCTAGCATAAGCAAGGTTTTACCCAATCTTTTTTCCTTTCTTCCTAGTGAAGTTATCTTTATGCCTTATCATATTATTACAAGCGCACCCTTTAGCTCCCAAGCTTCAGAGGTGTTAGCTGTTAGTCTAAGCTTAGATAAAACACAAAAGCTTTCTCCAAAAGATTCTAACTCTAATTTTAAGCGCGTTTTGGATTCCTATTTCAATGCAAACTTCACACAAAGAAAACACTTCAAAGATGCAGGATCCTTTATTAGCTATGGTCTAAATGCAATTAATATTTCCGAAGAAGTTTTTAATTCCACATTAAAAGAATCCCACACACAAGAGCTTCTACAAGCTTGGAAAGAAGCTACACAATATGCAAATATACAAGGTGTGCCAAGTTTTATTATTAATGGCAAATATCTAATTCTAGCACAAGGCTTAAAAAGTGAAGAAGATTTCATCTATAAAGTGGATTATTTATTAGGGCTTTAATTAACAAAAATTTGGCAATATCTTCACACTTTATTGACAAAGGATTTTTATAATTGCACTTACAATTTACAAAAGGAGCAAAAATGAAAACCTTAAAATTTTTTGGAGCACTAGCGACAGCAGCGATTTTAGCAACTTCAGCTATGGCAGATTATGACTTTGATGTGCAAGGACAAATTTCGGCAGTAGATGATGCAAATAAAACAGTTACCATCACAGGACCAAGCGGTTCACTGACAATTAAAGTTTTGCCTTATACTGAAATCAAAGGGGATGATTGTGGTGCATTTGGACAAGATATATATGGCAGCTTTAAAGATTTAACCGTTGGAAAGTTTGTAAAAATTGAAGCTGTGCCTTATGGAGGTTACAACGCATATAACCCAAATAACTCCCAGGCGATCAACCCAGCAACTGGTCTTCCAAAAGATATGCAACTCACTGCAAAAGAAATTGAATGGAAATGCTATCCTAGAGCATACTAAACCCATACAAGGGCGCCGCCTTTAGGGCGCCTTGTTCTCTAGCCTTTAAATACCTACATAAAAGCTTCCATTGACTTGCGTTTTCCAAATAATGTAACTTCTAAATCTTGTATGCAATCTTGAGCTTGGTTTATATGAGCGGCATTCTTTCCAAAAAAAATGTAAATTACCCTGATAAGTCAATCCATCAATATCATAAAAGGCTCTTCCAACTACTTTTAATGGACAACTATGATAAAGCGCAGATAATCCCACCGTGCTATTAATTACCACACAACCCCTTGCATTTGCCAGAAGAGTTGGAAGATGCAAATCATGTACATACAAAACTCTTCCTTCTACATTAAATTTTAAACTTAAAGTCTCTATCAACTTTGCGTAATTTTTATATCCTCTATCCATAGGATGATGCTTAAAAACCAAATAAGATTTTGCTTTTGCGTGATTTGCAAAAGACAAAATAGTTTCTTCTATAAATCTCTCTATCGTTTTATTATAATGATATGAAATTTGTGTATCATTATACACTTGTAAAATTGCTAAAAAATATTTTTGCTTGAGTGATAAAATTTTTGTATTCACGCTTTTTTCTGTAAATTTATATTTGTATTTTCTAAGTAAAGATAAAACCCAAGGCAAAAAATCAAAAAGCTTTAAGCTTCTATGGTGCATTGTATTATTAAAATACCATCCCAATAAAAAGGCAAAAAGCCAATACAAAAATGCAAAAAAAGCCATCTTTGAAAATGTTCCTGAAAATCTCTTAGATTCAAACTCTTTTGGGGAATACTTTAGATAAAAATCTTTATCTTTTGGTAGCGTTGAATTAGCATTCACTCCATCTTTTTCAAAAGTAATAAAATTTGGACGAATATATCCCTCTTCAAAAATCCAAACTTCAATCCCCATCTCCTTAGCAACTCTAATGGCAATCTCGTGAATTCTTCTGCAGTCATTGTACATAATGATAGCTTGAATATTCTTTGCTTGAAAAATATTTTTATAAAACCCTTCAAGATGCTCTATATCACCACGATAATTTATACTTTTAAAAGGATAAAATAAAAAATCTCCGCCATTAAAATTGATTTTATAAACATTAGAGCCTGCAAGATATTTCGAAATTCTCCAAAAAAAATCTCCAATGGGACCCTGCAACAATAAAATATTTTTATTAGAAAATTGTTTTAATTTTTTTCTTAGATCCATTTTTTATAATAAACTCTAGCACTCTTCTTATTTTTCTTAAGATAAAAGTTCTAAAATCCACAAAAAGTCTCACATGAATTTTAGAAAAATAATCTCTCTGTATTTTTAGCATTATATCTAAAACAATCTCAACTTCACATAAACTTTTGCTTTTTGGATGAATATACCTAGGATAAACTATCAATGTTCCAGCAACCAACTCTTCAAGTTTTAATATTCTAGTGCGTCTTGTAACTCTATGCTTATCCTGCGTTAGTCCCCAACCTGCATAAAATGGCAAACCATACACAAAAACTTTTTTTTCTCTTAAAAGCGCATCAAATCCACTCGTAGAAGTAATTGTATGCACTTCATCACAAGCCAATATCGCACTATCTATGCTTACATTCTCTAAAATAAAATCACAATATTTTAAAATTATTTTCTTATCCTTCAAGCCTTTACGATTTCCACTTGAAACATCTGGATGGGGCTTATAGAGAATAAAAGCCTCAGGATTTTTTTCCCTGACTTCTTGCAATAACGATAGCGTCGTATATCCCATTCCACCAAGCAACATTGAAGCATCATCTTCTACCTGGGCAGGAATTAATATGATTTTTTTATCAGTATTAATTTTCAAATCTTTATGTTGCAAACCATTGTATTTTGAAAACTTATGATGAACAATATTGTCCCTAAGAGACTTTGCGCGCTCAATTAACCCCTCATTAAAATTATAATTTTGTAAAATACCTTCAAGATCACTAGGCAAATTTGGATCAACATATAACCCCTTGCTATCAACAATCAATGAAAAAGGTCTTGTCAAATCAGATCCCAAAGACACAGAACGCAAAAAACCATCCTCAACAAAATAAACTTCAGAATTATAAACACCTAGGTTTTGCAATACTCCTATCAGATCTTCTTTGGCAAATTTCCCGCCCCATATAAAAAATTTATCCACTTGAGTCAATGGATATTTTTCTAAATCTTCTAAAGAATTTAAGAAAAAAAATCTATTATTTTTTGCTTTAAAGAATGGCTTTATAAACTTTCTTTTCCATTTGGAGAAGCCAAGAAAATATAAATTTCCAGAATTATTTTGCTCTATTTTTTTATATTTTGACAAAGCACTAATTGTATCAAAAATATCACTTTTTTTTCCAAGATAAGGATTAAAATACTCACTATAAAGCATATAGCTTGCTGCAAAAACTTCTTCTAATGTTCTCTTTTTTGTCCTTCTATTGCAAATCAATTTATCTTGTGTTAGCCCCCAACCTGCATAAAATGGCAAACCATAGCAAACACACTCACAACCCATCATCAATGCTTCAAACCCCATACCAGAAGTCTTAGTATAGACTTTTTTAAAATATCCTAAAAGCTCTATGGGATTATAATTCTCCTTTAATAAAACGCACTCTTTAGGAATCATATTAACATCTATATCGCTTGTTTTTTTACCGCTTAAAACATCAGGATGAATCTTAATATAAATCCTGCTTGTAGGATTTTCTCTAATAGCATCATCAATTAAATTCAAAGTAGAAAAACTATCTGCTAAACCATATCTTAAAGAAGCATCGTTGGCAACTTGAGTAATCACTAAAATCCGACTCTCATCCCCTACAAAAAAATCTTTAGGAATAGCAAGATTATTATTATACTTACTAAGCCTTTCATGTTTAATCCGTTTTATCGCCAAACTTGCTTTAGTCAAAAACCTATCATCAAACTCATAAGTATTTAAGATTCTCTCTAATTCACTCTCACTTGTTGCATCATAGTAGATACCAACAGCATCCTTTACAAGAGAAAAGCTAGGGCTATTTTCAACTCCTAAATCCAAAGAACGCAAAAAACCATCTTCTAACAAAAGAAAGCTAGAATTATTTTTTTTTGCTAATTCAATTGCTTTTAAGCCTGATTTCTTTCTTCCCCATCCTAAAAAAATATCATTTTTTTGAATTTTTTCACATCCCTTATACAAAATGGCGCAATAAAAATTCTTAACATTAACAATAAGTTGCCTAGAAGTAGAATAAAAAACCATACGCCTAATAATACATGTCCCTCCTAACTCTTGTTTTTAAGCCAATAATTCCAAACAATAGAAAATATGCTCTCACTCGCTCTCTAAACTCATCGCACACGCAAGAACTTATAAAAAACTAACCTATTATCCCATCCCCTTTAAACCAATACTTGCTCTCTAAATATTCATCAGGAGTGCCAAAAGAAAAATAATTATCTACTACAACATAATTTACTTTGTAATTTTCCAATAACATTCCAAAAACACTATCAATAAAAAATTCTCCATTAACTCTCATATCTTCATCAAACATCCTATTTATACTTTCCCTCAATAAAACACTATCCTTAAAATAAAAACTTCCTATCATTATCAAATTGCTTTCAAGGGTTCTGTGTTTAACATGAATTTGTTGAACTTCTCCATTATCTCCACTCACCCAAGTAAAATAATTAGGATTATCACAATTATACCTTGAAGGTCTAGAAACAAATATAATTGCATCAGATTTTTTTTGCAATTTTAAAAAATCATCATTAATATGTTTGGCAATCAGATCACAAGGTAAAATCAGCACATCTCCTAACAAATCTGAGCAAGATTCCCTATATGAATATGCTGCTCCGATTTTATTGGGCTTAACATATCTAACTATAGAATCGATACCACCCCAAAACAACTTATGGTCTTCTGCTCCAACGCATATAATTTTAGTTTCAACTCTTTTTAGTGTTGCTATAATGTTTTCAAGAACACAAGAATCCCCTAGAGGTAAAAAAGGTTTTGGCTGATCAAAATTAAGCTTTAAAAATCTTTCTCCTCTTCCGGCAGCCAAAATAACAGTATTATCTATTTTGGCTCTCTCGTTATAAATATCTTGCGAATTTAACTTTGACTTAGCATACTCAAAATCATCTGGAGTACCAAATTGATAAAATCTTTCCACAAATGGGTAGCACAAAACATTGCTTAAATAATTATTAGAAATAGAAATATAATACTCCCCATTTACCATATCTCTATTATCTATTTGCCTCTCTATAGCTTCCAACGCTATTTTTAAATTTCTAAAATAATATATTCCAGAAGAATGAAATTCTTTCAACTTATCTCGTGAATGATATTTTTCTATAACCCTATAAACTTCATAACTGTTATTATAAGTCTTACAAACGGCATATACATTTTTCTCAGGAATAAGATGAGGATGATACCCAGTGTAACAAGGAATAATCGCTTGTGCTGCATCGTTTTTCTTCACAAAATTCAAAAAATTCCTATAATCCCATTTTTGCCCAAAATCACAATAACTAATAATTACCTCTTCATATAATATATTTTTTAATTGTTCTTTGACTCCATAAATACTGCCAGCTGGACCCAGTTTATCACCTGAATAAATCAATATTTCTGCATTAAGATTTCTAGTTTGCACAAGATTATTAAATTTAGCTTTCTCGCTGTCTTGAACAATAAAGTAAAATTTATCATTATGGACATCAAAACACTCTATAACATAATCCAAGATAACTTTATTTTGCAAAACTGGAATAAAGGGTTTTAAATCCTTATATCCCGCATCCTTAAATCTCTTCCCAATCCCTGTTGCCGGAATAATAACATTCATGCTTTATCACTTTCTATTTTATTTTTTCTATACTTTTCATCTGGCAAATTTAACAACTCTTTAATTACCGACTGGCTTAAGGTAGTCAAATCCAAACCTTTCTTGCTAGCTATATTTTCGATAGAATTTCTGAACAACCATAACTCGAAACTTTCACTATCAACGACATCATCAGGAGTGTACAAAAAATTACTCTTTTCAAAAAATTCGCTTTTAACCTCTTTATAAAGATATAGCAAATCCTCTATTTTCTCCGAATATAGAACCACTCCATGATTTCTCAACATCAATACACCCTTTTCTTCATATTTATAGTGATTTGTCAATTGCCGGCACAAATCGTTTCCCGGCAAAGCAAATTCAACCACATTGAACTTATCCTTAAAGACATAATCTTTACTGCATAAATAAGGCAACACATACGCAGGATGATAATGGGCAACATATTTATTCTTAAAAACTAAATGCATCCCGACTTCCATAGATGGCTTCGTAACTCTCAAACAAAAGTCATCCCTATAAAAAGAATACTTATTAATTCCACCATATAAAATAGAGATCTTATGATCTTCCTTAAGATTCTCTCCCGAGGATTTAATTATTAAATAGTCACCATCCTTGACTGATACATTTCCCCCTTTTGAAGGCGCATCTAAAATATTTCCAATAATCCCACAAATAGCCTTGTATTCCTTAATACATTTTTGAAGAACTTTAAAATCTTCTATTTCCACTATCATAACCACCTTTCTTTAAAAATTTGACAAAAAATATCTTTGACAGTTTTAATCAAATCTTCATATCTCCCAATATATCGATCATGTAAAATCCCATTCAATAATATATCTTTTATTTCAATGACAAATTGTCCATCTCTAACAATAATTAAAAAATTAGCATTCTCCTTTTGCAACTCAACATACTTCTTATAGTCATTTTGCCTTTTTTCAATAATCTCTTTAATCTTAGAGACTTCATAATTTCTTTCTAAACTATCCCGCTTAATTTTTTGATTGTCCGATTCATCCGAATCTATATATATCTTAATTTTTACAAAATCACCTATCACTTCCTTATATAAAGTATGTAACCCCTCAACAATAACCACATCTAAATCTTTTACATAAATAGTTTCAGATGAAAAAAATGTGCCTTTTTGATGATTGTATATTGGAATTTTTAAGTTTCCTATGTCCTGATATATATTCTTTATATCCATTGCCAACTGAACAAGATTGTTTGCACTAACATTATAATGCGTTAACCTTTCCCACATCTTGGATTTTCTTTCATATTTATGATATCCATCTGCACCAATAATAAAACAATCGCAAATATCACTAATAGCCTCACTTATAGTAGTCTTTCCACTGCCACTCTTTCCTGTAATGGAAATTAAAAGCTTAGAACAGTTATAGGGATAATATCTCGCCCCCCCCCCACGCATAAGCAAGAGATTCATCAATATCTGAATCACCAATAACCAAAACATCTCTCTCTTCAATTCTCTCATTGACTAACTTAAGAGCCCTGTCAATTAAAGCATTATTCGGCTTTTCTAATTCAAATTCCTCAGAACAAACTAGATAATCAATTAAATGATCCAATTTCGCTTTTTTTAATTTATTAATCTGCTCAATAAAATAAAAATTTGTGATAGCAATAACATTTTTATTTAAATCTTTGGCATAGGATAAAAAATTAAACAATGTTTTATCCACTTTCAAGTTTTCAATAAAACTATTAGTATAGAGTTCAAACATATCCCTAGCTTTTGAGAAATGCAGTCCATTATTCTCACAAATAACTTTAAAATATAATTCCTTTTTATGTTGATTTGCCGATAGGTTTCTTGAATGAATCTCTCTTCTAGCCAAATCATAATCTCTTGAATTTATTTGATACTTTGCCAAAACATTTTTTAATGCCAATGTATGGGCTAATGTGTAATTAAATAGAGTATTATCAATATCAACAACAATAAGTCTATATTGTTCAACTAGTTTGCAGAGATTAAACATGACAACTCCACAATTCTGGCTTTTTCGTGCAAATAGAAAAATATTTAGGAACAATATTTCGGATATGCCCTATTAATTCCAAAAAAGAAATATTATATAGCTCTGGGGAAACAAGAATTGGAATGACATCTTTCAACTTACTCTTGATACTAACAAGAAACTCTTTATAATCTTGCAAATCGAAATTATTAAACCTAGAATAATCAATCCAAACATATTTTGGCTTGCTAATTTCTATAAGCCTCTCATTAAATGACTCAACATCGGAAATTCTAATAATAAATCTCCCCGGAATAATCTCTGATAATCTTAAAATATCTGGAATTTGAGAATCCAAAAAATAAAAATCATTTCCCTTAAGAAGCTCCATCGCTTTCTCTTCTATTCCAGATTCTTTGATATTACAAATAATAGGTATATTCTTCATTAAATTTACTTTATCTCTCAGTAAAGGATATATTTCGCCATATTCCAGAATATCATGGTTTAATACAATTTCTCCATTATATCGTAAATCAATCTCAACACCATACTTTTCAATATTGCAATCCAAGGTATTTTGCCTATGTAGGAAAATCATTTTAATGCTCTCTCCTTTGCTTTAAAAATTCCTTCCTTAACTTCCAAATCTCAAGTGGCAACCCAATATACCCCCCCCCCCGCCAATAAATGAAGTATTATTTGCTTTAATCAAGGCCTCTCCTAGTTTATAAGTCAAACATTCTTTTTCTTTTAGTGCTTCTCTATAATCTGGATAAGATTCCAGTGGAGATAACTTTTTGGAAGGATCTTTTTTTATTTTTTCTTGATAGACTTTTTGATCCCGTCGATGCTTGCTGGCAATATACCACAGCACAAATGGCATTCTAATATAACCAAACAAAGTTTTCGAGTTCAATATCATTGCTTGCCCTAATTTGTAGGAGAGTTGATTATGAATTCTAGATTTGGCTGTAACAAATTTTTCATTATTACATATAAAAAATCTATCTAATGCATCAAGTCTTTTCCATACATTTTCTTCAGATACAAGATTAGAACGACACACATAGAAATGGCAGTGCATCCTATAATCAGTCAATACGCATAATACATTTTCAAGATGTGGTCTCTTTGAACTAAAATTAGCAAACCATATCAAATCGCTTTCATTCGGATACCTTGGATCAGCAATCTTAAATCTAACAAAAGCATTATTGCAAGAAAATAAAATTTTTTCTTTTTGTTTTGGCGCAAAATGTCTAAGTTCTTTATTTTTATAAGAATCCAAATACATATTTATTTTAAAAGGGTATAAGAACATAATGTCCATTCTAGTATACAAAATATACTCATAACATACTCTCTGTTCTTTTTCATAAGATTCCCTTAATTGATTAACCCTATCAAGAGAAAAATCCGCGGCATACTTAAGATGAACACCAATAAAACGCGAAGGTAAATTTTCTTGTCTTTGCTTTTCTATAGCATATCTTTTTGGCCCATAAATAGCAACAAGCCTTTTTCTGTCGACGGCATTTAGTTTAATCTTGTTTAAAAATCCATTGTAATTATGCCAGCTACTAAAAGAGTCATGGTAAACATCCCATGTATGAAAAAACAAATCAACTCCATAACCATCTTCTTGATTGGCCTCTACAATAAACTTAAAAAAATTTTTATAAGTCAGATCAAATGTCCTACAATGTCCATATAAACATATAGCTATTTTTTTCATTAATTTCTCCTTTTTTCATAAGCTTCTACAAACAACGCATAATCACTTGGGATTCCAATATCTATAAAATAATCATCAAATACCTTAGATTTAACTTTTAATCGCCCGCAATTTTCTTGCAAAAATTCTTCAAAAGAAAATTTATCTTGCAATGAAAAATTATCAAAAATATCCTTCTTTATATGATAAATACCACCATTAATAAAGCCCTTTTTTTTATAAACTTTTTCCTCAAAAGATACTACAAATCCTTGATTGTCTATATTTATAGAACCATATCTATCAAAATTTTTCATTTGCTTTAAAGCTATGCATATCTTACTTTCTTCTAGAGATAACTTTTTTAAATCAACATCAAAAAAAGTATCACCATTTAAAACATAGGCTTCATCATCAATAAACCTTAAGGCATCTTTTATAGCACCCCCAGTTCCAAGAAGATCTTTTTCTATATTATAAATTATATTAATTCCACAAAATCTATTTTTAAAATAATCTTGTATAACTTCATACTTATAAGAGACACTTAAAACAACTTCATCAACTCCCTGTTTCTTAAGATATTCTAACACAAATGCCAAAAATGGCTTATCTCCAATAGGAGCCATAGGCTTTGGAGCTTCCTTAACAATACTTCTTAGCCTAGTCCCAAGCCCACCAGCTAGAACTATAGCTTGCACTCAAATCCTTTACCAAAAAGCTCTTCTTCTACAATAGCGCATAAAATATGCCCAACAACAATATGCGATTCTTGAATTCTAGGAGTGCAAGTTGATGGAATATTAATACAATAATCGCATAAATCTGCCATTTTTCCACCACTTTGTCCAGTTAGCCCAATACTAACAATGCCCTTATCTCTGCAGACTTTTAAAGCCTCTACAATATTTGCACTATTTCCGCTCGTAGATATCCCTATAAATACATCTCCCGCCACACCCTGTGCCTGAACCTGCCTAGCAAAAAGCTTATCATATCCATAATCATTACCAATAGCGGTCAAAACACTTGTATCCGTCGTGAGTGCGATACTTGGAATTCCTTCTCTATCAAAATAAAACCGACTCACAAACTCTCCAGCTATATGCTGTGCATCAGCAGCGCTTCCTCCATTACCAGCTATTAAGGTTTTATTGCCATTTCTATAAGCTTGAGTTATCTTTAATGCAATTTCTTTAATTAATCCTATAAGTGCATCATCTTGCAAAATAATATTTTTAACAGAAATAGAATCAATAAATTGTTGTTTAATATAAACACTTAAATTGTCCATGACTTTACACCTTCTTTCACAAAATTAAATTCAGCCACATACCCCCCCCCTCTCTCGGTATTTAACTTTTTCACAAGATTATATTTTCTAATAGGATCTACCATAAAAAACATAAATCCACCAGCTCCAGCACCACTAATCTTTCCACTGTAAGCACCACTATCCATAGCTAGTCTATAAATTCTATCTACTTCATCATTGCTCACAATCTCAGAAATTACCTTTTTTGACTCCCATGATTTACCAAGTATCCTAGCAATATTTTTAAAATCACCCTTTAGTAATGCCTCTTTCATATCGCTTGCATCTTGTTTAATTTGATGCATAGCTTCTAAAGATTTGTCTCCTTGCAACTTCCCTTTCTTATGAGATTCTATATCTTTTGCCTCTCTAGTAATATTTGTAAAATACAGCACAACTTGAGACTCTAACTCGCTAACAATCCAATTTTTAACCCTAAGAGGATTTACAATCACGCGCTTATCACCATAAAACTCCATAAAATTAAATCCACCAAAAGTTGCAGCATACTGATCCTGTGCACCGCCAACTATTCCCATTTCTTCTCTTTCTATTTCAAAAGCAAGTTTGGCGACATCATACTCCCCAAGTGGCAAATGTAACCATTCTACAAAAGCAGCAATGATAGCAACAACTAATGTGGAACTTCCCCCCAAACCACTTCCACTAGGAGCATCAGAATAAGTGTGTAAAGAAAAACTAAGAGATTTCTTAATAAAATCTCTCACTAAACGATTATAAATACATTTATACAAATCAAGCATTCCATCAAGCGCTAAAGACTCTGCACTTTCATACTCCACAAGACAATTTGTATCAGGAGAATCAAAAACAATCTTGCCATCATCTCTTTCTTTAATAGTACAACGAATATACATGGAAATTGTTGCATTTAAAACATACCCGCCATATTTTTCACAATACAAATCAATATCTGTTCCACCACCTGCCAAACCTAATCTCAATGGAGCTTGCGAACGCACTATCTTCATTATTTTACCTATTCAATGGGATTCTACCCCTAGAGATTTCATCTCTCCAATGGTTTAACAAATCTTCAAACATTTTTCTAGCTGGAATCTCTGGCTTCCAATTAATAAAACTTTTGATTTTTGTATTATCAAACATTTGATAATCAGCATCAATGGGTCTCATTCTCTCTTCATCCTGCTTGATTTCTATATCTTTTCTTGTTGAAAATCCTAAAAGTATTTCTATCACCTCAGGCAACTTAAAAGCCTCTTCTCCAGCAATATTAAATGCCTCACCACAAGGCACATTCCCTTTCTCGCTTTCAAGAGATAGCAAATAATATGCCCTAATAGCATCACGACAATCCTGAAAAGTCCTAACACTTGATAAATTTCCAACCTTAATCACAGGCTCTTGGAATCCCGCTTCAATCAACGCGATTTGTTTAGCAACAGTACTTTCAAAAAAGACATCACTGCGTCTTGGTCCGCTATGCGTCCCCATTCTTGTAACAAAGGTTCGGATTCCATAAGCCTCACCGTAAAATCTTCCTAGATAATCTGTTCCAATTTTGCTGATACTATATGGACTTGCCCCATGAAATGTTGTCTCTTCATTTAGTTTCACACCAACTTTTGCACGCCCATAAACCTCACTAGATGAACAAATATGCACCACAGGATCATAACTATCTTTATTTCTAAGATTTCTAATATTTTCTAAAATATTTGCCGTACCTATAATATTTGTTTGCAATGTCTCTATGGGAATATCAAAAGAAGTTTTTGGATAAGATTGTGCTGCAAGATGAAAGACAACATCTGGCTTCTTGCTCTCAAAAAGTTTTTGGATACTAGAATAATCATTTAAATCTGCATAAAATACACTAATTCTATCTTTTTTATTTATCCTATCACTTAAATGATAAATATTATCCATAGGCTCTTGCCAACGCATCATTCCAATAACTTCATAATTTGTATGCTCAAGCAAATAGTCTGCCATCTGCGACCCAACCTGCCCTGTAAAACCTGTAATTAATGCTGTTTTCATTGTAGTCCTTTATTGTTTAGTATTATATCATAACAACATTAAATCATTAGCTACTTAATTATATATTTACATTTATTCCCAACAAAACTTAATAGGAATTTCAGGATTAGAAGGATGCACTGGAAAATCAAATCCTTCCACAATACCTTCTTTTCTGTATCCATATTGCATCAAATTTTTAGAAATATCTTTTCTCAAATAGGAAACCTCCAAGGTAACACTAAAAAATAAATTCCTACAATAAAAGATCTTTCCGTGATTGTTAAAATGAAAATGTATTGGTTGATAATATTGATTTATTCTCTCCAAAATCTCAAATCTTCTCTTTGCTTCAAGCGTTTCTTCTGAATTACATCCGTGAAATTCAAAAATAACTTGTTCAAAATATCGATTAATTAATTCCATATCTATTCTTTCAAAAATATCCCATTCGGCATTTTCAATATCAATTTGCAAAATATTTGGCAGAGCGGAATTTAACTCATTGCTCTCAATGATTGCTTCTAAAGTCGTCATATTATCACTATTTTGCAATCCTACAAACTTCTTATAAAAACAAATATTTGGATGATCGTATGGTCCTTTATCTATGCTAGCATCGTATTCTAAAACCTTATACCCCCTTTGCGCCATTTCTAAATCCCAAGGAGAATAATCAGAAACGCCAAGAGAAATCGCTTTAGGAGATAATGCCACCCCCCCCCCGATACCAATAAATCATTATACATAATATACCCGCCATCACCGTTACCACCAATCCTAACAAGCTTATCATTTGGAATATTTAATGGCTTTAATATTTCTAAATATTTACAAATATTATTAAAGCATTCAGGGTTGTTATTAATTCTAATATAATTCCTGTCCCTATCTTGCAATAACAGCAAAAGAATCTCTTTCTCTTTTTTGTTAATATCTAAATTTGCAATTATATTTGACATTAACAGGCGATAACTACTTAATAGAATTATTTGCTTGCAGAGATATCCCTCTCTGATAAAATGGGATTCTCAACTCCCCAATCAATACCTATGCGTGGATCATTCCAAGCAAAAGTGAATTGTTCATCAGCATCAACATACTCCCCCAAATAAGCACATTTATAGTAATAAACTGCGCTTTTGCTCCTCACACAATGTGCATTTCCAAATCCCGCTGGCACTAAAATAATTTGTTGATTTTCTTGATTAATTGTAAATTTCTCCCATTGAAGATATGTTGGAGAATCCTTTCTGCAATCCACAACAACTTGATGAATCTCACCATAAACGCATGTTGCAAACTTATATGTTTTTAAATCCCCGTGGATTCCACGAATCACATTGTGATGAGAGTAAATAAATTTATCGTGAATAAATCTCAAGCCACTTGGCAAAAGTTTATCAATCTTTTCACTAGTAAATGCAGTCCAAATCTCCCCTCTTAAATCTTGAAATTTGTTAGGGGTAATAATATAAACGCCTTTTAGCTTTTTAGATTCCTTAATATCAAACTCTATTGCCATACTCTCTCCTTATGTAGCTTTTGTTGTATAAGCAAGGAGTTGTTTTTCAAACTCTGCAACCTTCTTGCCCATTGTAAACATATCACTTTTGATAACTTCTTGAATTGCTTGTAACTCTTTTTCATCCCAAGTAGATGAGGCAAAATATACCTAGTTTTTACATCATCAGTCTGCGATTTCTTCATTTCTGTCTCCTAATAAATATTTTTCTTTGATTTTTTTAGCTAAATCTATACTTCTCTTAATGCATATATCCATATTATAATATTCCCACTCACCAAAACGCCCGTGAGAAATAATGCCCAAGGAATCCAAATATTTTATTGCCTTTTCTTTAGAGTCTTTGTAATTCAAATCAAACAAAACATAAGCATGATCGGTAATATTATGTCCGACAATTCTTTTTAAGAATGGAAGTTTTTTACCTTCTTTTTCAAAATAATCTACACTGCACACACCAATGGACTCAGTAACACAATAATTTTTCTTAGGAGTCACCCAAAATCCAGTATTTGACAACCGATGAATACCAATCTCCGGAATTGGGATATATGCCCAAGTCACATCCAAACTACCGTCTGTCTCCCAAAGCGCATTTGAAACTTTATTATACTTTAATTTCTCAAAATATTCTTTTGCATCATTTGCAACATCACCCAAAAGCCCAACAAACAAATCCAATGGAGTAGTATTAATAATCACATCATACTCTCTCTCTCCATTTATAACCCACTTTTTTGCATTTTTCTCTATGCTTTTTATAGGATAATTTAAAATGATATTTACTCCATTCCCAATTGCTTCTATAAAGGTATTTTGATTGTTAGTCTTTGGGTAGTAAAAATGCTGGTGTGCCATGCCATCATTCACATTTCCAAATAGCGACTCAAAAAATCTTACTTTATCTGGCACAGGAAGCTTCATCTGTTTATCATCTATAGTCCAAACGCTATCCATATTTTTGGGTTCAATACCCCAAATTTTAGTATTATAAGGTATAAAATACTCTCTTGCTAAAGTTGGTCCAAAATGATTTATGAACCATTCTTCTAGATTTTTTCCTTTTTCATAAGATGCATTAAGCATTTCATAAGTAATATCAAACGCTAACTTTGGATCAATATCATTAATCTGTTTTACAGAAAATTCTATCGGATACGAAATCCATTTGCCCCTAAAATAAATTCTTGCTTCTCTTTTTATACCGTTCCACTCTGTTTTGGGCAAAACCTTATTAAAAACAAACCTTTTTACATCTTCATATTTAGATTCAAAGCAATGTCCTCCATTTACATGGTATGTCATCCCATCAACATCTTTGGTTCTAGCTATACCTCCAACAACAGGCTCTTTTTCTAAAACTTCTACTTCAAAATCATCTTTTAAAAGCCTTGCGATAGATAATCCAGAAATTCCAGCTCCTAAAACTCCAATTTTCATCTTATACTCCTAAATTTAATTAATAAATACAAATCATTTATTTAATGATTCATATACCATTGACACATTGCTTCTAATCCTTTTTCTAATGAAATTCCACTTTCAAAGCCAAGTTTATTAAATTTTTTTCTACTCATACTTTTATATAATGTTCCATCATTGGAATCCACCTCCTTTTCAAAAATTAACTCTCCCTTATATCCTATAAGCTTTGCCATTAATAAAGAAAGCTCTTTAATGCTAACGGGGGATTCGTTAGCGAAATTCACAAAAGAGCTTAATAAATTTCCGCCTTCATCATATTCACACAATGCCTTAAAATCCACATTATTTGCTAAGTAAATACAAAAATTCGCAAGATCTCTTGCATTTGCAAACTCCCTAGCAGCCTTTCCTGTGCCAATCATCTTTATATAATCTTTAAAGATTCCATATTTTTCACAAAATTGAATTGCGTCTTGCTGGTTAAGGTTTAAATCCATACATAAAGCTTCAAAATTGTTTTCATTTAAATGTTTTGCCAAGAAAATTTTTCTAAAAATTCCAGCTTGCACATGGGAATCTTCTATATCAAAATTATCATTTTCTCCATAAATGCTAGTTGGAGCAACACATAAAAAATTAGTTCCTTTCTCTAAGTTTAAATATTCACACAATTTAATTCCAGCCACCTTGCTAATCGCATAGCTTTCATTGTTTGGCTGAAAAGATCCGCTTAACATATATTTTTCCTCCAATGGTAAAGGAGCATCTTTAGGATAAACACACGCAGAAGCAAGATAAATTAGCTTCTTAACATTAAATTCTGCCGCACAATAAATCACATTATTTTGCATCATCAAATTGTTATATAAAAATTCAGCAGGATATTTTCTCTGCTTAATAAAGCCACCTACAAATGCTGCACAAAAAAACACATATTCTGGCTTTTCTTTTGCAAAAAACTCTTGCACTACTTTTTGATTGATTAAATCAAGCTCTTTATGTGTTTTATAGATAAGATTTGTATAGCCTTGCTTTTGAAGCTCTTGCAAGATTGCACTCCCTACAAGCCCTCTATGCCCTGCTACATAAATTTTAGAATCTTTTTGCATTTAAAACCCTTTTGTATGATCTTGTGTCATAGCTTCAATATCTCTATTTGATAAAATAGGATTTTCAACTCCCCAATCAATGCCTATGCGTGGATCATTCCAAGCAAAAGTGAATTGATCCTTTGCATCCATATACTCACCGTCATAAGCCAATTTATAACAATACATAGAATCACATTTTGAGCTGACATATTGCGCATTACCAAAATATGGGGGGATTAAAATTAATTTTTGATTATCAGAATTAATTATAAACTTTTCCCATTTTAAATATGTTGGAGAATCCTTTCTGCAATCCACCACAACTTGATAAATCTCTCCCGTTATACAAGTTACAAGCTTCCAAGACTTATGATCTCCGTGTATCCCTCGCAATACATTAGGTTTAGATAGAGTAAATTTATCAAGCACAAATTCTAAACCATTAGGCAAAAGATGGCTAAGGGCATCTTTGGAATAACTTGACCAAATCTCCCCTCTTAAATCTTGAAATTTGTTGGGAGTAATAATATAAACGCCTTTTAGCTTTTTAGATTCTTTAATATCAAATTCTATTGCCATCCCTTCCCCCTTATGCAACTTTTGTTATATAAACAGGAGAAATAGCTCTAGAACTTTTAAAGGCAACTAGGTTATGCCCCCCCCCCCGACTACTAGATTTTAATCCTTGTGTTAAATACCATTG
>Oklahoma_p1__coassemble_272_pt1 | contig 32747 bp, 33 predicted proteins | sample Oklahoma_p1__metabat2_high_PE_001 | metagenome-assembled genome bin Oklahoma_p1
TTTTATAAAATTTTAACAATAATTGCATCGGTATTAAATTATTATAAGGAAGCAAATGGAATCCGCATTAAAACTCCTAAAAAATGAAGTTTTGTTAAATGATGACACACTAATTACTTCTAAGACTGATTTAAAAGGAAAGATTATTTATGGAAATCTTGATTTTATTAAATATGGTGCTTATAGCGAAAAAGAGTTTCTAGGGAAGCCACATAAACTTGTGCGCCATCCTTTTATGCCACGCGCCGCTTTTAAGCTTTTATGGAGCACAATAGAAGCAAAACGAGAATTCTTTGCTTTTGTTTGCAATTTTTCTAAAAATGGTAAAACTTATTGGGTTTTTACAAATGTTACCCCTTCCTATGATGAAAATGGAAAGGTAATTGGTTATTATTCTGTGCGTCGCAGACCAAGTAAAGCTGGAATTGAAACAATCATAGAAATTTACAAGCAGTTGCTTGTTATTGAAAAGGAAAAAGGTTTGGATGCTAGTGTGCAATTTGTAATGGAATATTTACAACAAAATAAAATAGGCTGGAATGAATTTATTATTAGTCTTCAAAAACAAGCTGAAGTAGGGGGATACCGATGAAAAATTTACTTATTTTTGCAATTATACTTTGTGTGATAGGCGTTGGAGCAGAGGCGTTTTATCAGGGAATTAGCGTGTATTTGGCTATTTATGTATTAATTGCTATTGTGCTTGGATATGGCATTATGAAATTTACGGAGCGTGAGCGTATTATCCAAAATATGTTAAAAGTAACAAGGGAATATCAAAAAGGGCAGTTTGAACGGCGCGTGTTGCATATTGAAGGTGATGCAGATTTGTGCGAAATGGCAAACAATCTTAATACAGTGGCGGATAATTTAGAAGCCTTTATGCGTGAGATTAGCACTGCAATCCACAGCTCCCAAAAAGGAGAATATTATCGCTTGGCATATGCACAAGGGCTAAAGGGTGCATTTATCCAAAACATTAATAATATCAACAAAGCATTACTCAAAATTGAAGAAAATGCAAAGGCAAACATTCAAAATGCACTTGCAAAGTCATTGCTTGATATGAGTTTAGGTAGCCAAAATGAGAATTTAACAAAAATTTCATCAGATTTAGATGGAGATATGCAGCAACTTGATGTGGTGAATGATAATGTTACAAATATCACAAAAAGTGCGAAAGATTCACAAAAAGATGTGGCAGGCATTACAGAATCTATTGATGCTCTAATGGCAATTATTAATGATAATTTAGCCACCGTGGATAGCTTTACGCAAAAGTCAAAAGATATTAGCTCTGTTGTAGATATTATCGCTGATATCGCAAATCAAACAAATTTATTGGCATTAAACGCTAGTATTGAAGCAGCTAGAGCAGGGGAGCACGGAAGAGGATTTGCTGTAGTCGCTGATGAAGTGCGTCAACTTGCAGAAAAAACTCATAAGGCAACAAATGGAATCTCAATGGTAGTGCAAAATATGCAACAAGAGATCGCTGAAATTCAAGATAATTTTGCACAAATTTCAGATTATGCAAACTCAACACATAGCAATATCACAAACTTTAATGAAGTTTTTGGGAGAATGGAGCAGACTACAGCAACCCTACAAGAGGTATTTAACAAGCTTTCTTCTCGTTTATTGCATAGTATTTCAAAACTTGAGCATATTGTATATAAATCTAATTTATATTTAAGTTTTAATTTAAGAAAAGAAACTTGTGATTTTAATGCGATTAATCCGATTTCTAAATATTTAGATGATGAAAAGATGCTTCTAAAGGTTGGAAATCTTGATATTGAAGGGTTAAATCAAACAAAAATTGCATTGCTTAAGGATACAAATTCCGCTCTTGATAAACTAAGTCAAACACTTACGAAAGAGAATGTGGATTCCATCATTGAAACCTTTGAAGATATTGAAGAATCTTCTAAGCGTGCAATTTCTCTTTTAGATTCTCACTAATTTATAAGCACACAGGTGCTTATAAATAAAAACATTTATTTACTATTTCCGCTTATAAATAAAACATATTGAATAGAGCAGGATTTTACTCCATTTTCAAGCACTTTTTTAAAAAGAAACAAAAAAAGTTTGAAAATTATAGTTTTCAATACAAAAATGATAGATTTTTTGATACAATACGGATTTTTATTTATATTTAATAAACTTTAATAAAGGAATCCTATGCGTTATGTACTTGATTATTTTGATAATTTCAATAAAAACCTTTTGTTTTGGCTAGAACGATTTATTTATAGTAAAATCAATAGTCTGTCAAATCATCAAGTAAGAAACAAAGATGAGATTTTAAAGATTTTAGCAAGATTCCGTAAAGGATTTGATTCTATGGAATCTTTACAAGATACCTGCAAAGAATGTCGTAATATTGGCTTAATTGGTATTAACACTTATATTTTGCCACTAAGCAAACTCTATGAATATCTTACACAAATAGACTTGGAGAGCCTAAAAAATGTTGATGAAGAGCTTTTAAAAGAATTTTTGACAATCCACACAAGCTCATTATCGGATGCTACCAAAAAAAATTATCGTATGGCTTTATTGAATTTTTTTAGCTTTATTGATAAGCAAAATGAAGATGAACAAGGCACTTCGTATAATTTTCGCATTGAGCTTAAAAATTGGGGTGGGTTACGAGGAAAAAGCGGACAAAAACTACCTTCTTTTATGAATGAAAACGAAGTGCATCGCTTCATTGATGGAATCAATAATTTTACCTTCAAGCACAAAGATTTAGGGGCTAGAAATCGCTTAATACTAAAGATTATCATCTATACTGGAATTCGTGTTGGAGAAGCTTTAGGGTTAAAATTAAAGGATATTATGCAAGATGGGGAATTTTATCTCATACAAGTGCGCGGAAAGGGTAATAAACCGCGTGTTGTGATGCTAAAATCTAAAAATATTCACACTGATTTGCAACTTTGGAAAAGCACACGCGACACAATGCAAGCTGAAGAAGATTTGCTCTTTTGCAATCACAAAGGAAAAAAGCTAACACAAGCTTATATTAGCCGAATCGTGGAGCAAGTTTTGGTTGCAAATGGGATCAGAAAAGAAAAAAACGGCGCACATATGCTTCGCCACAGCTTTGCTACCCTACTCTACCAAAAAAGCCAGGATTTAGTGCTGGTGCAAGAGGCACTAGGACATGCAAGCCTAGATACTTCACGCATTTATATGCACTTTGACAAACAAAAACTAAAAAATACTACAGAGATTATGGATTAAAAACACCTTTGCTAAGGCTAGTTAGGCAAAGCCCCAGCGATAGCGCTACCAATCCAAGCGACAATATATGCTGTAATGCAAGTAAAGAAGAATAAATAAATAATATATTTAAACCCACCAGCTTCCTTACCAAATACAACAGTCGCTGCAAGACAAGGATTATAAATCATTATAAAAAGAATAAAAGCTACCGCATTTTGTAATGGAATCGCATTTTTAATCACTTCCATAAGGTTTTCACTCGTTTCATCAACTTCTCCACCAAGTGTGTATAACACTCCCATTGTAGAGATAACTACTTCCTTTGCTGCAAGCCCACTAAGCAAAGACACACTCATTTTCCAATCAAACCCAAGAGGCGCAAAAATAGGCTCTATCGCCTTTCCAGTAATTCCCAAATAACTATTTTCAATAAGTTGCTCTTCCAAAACAAGCTCAAGTTCCGCCCTACTCTCTCCATTTGTGGCAGCTTCAATCTTCTGCGCAAAGGATCTTTCAAGAGTTTCTTGTTTAGGATAAGTGCTTGCAAACCAAATTAAAATGGATGCAGCAAGAATAAAAGTTCCAGCTTTTTTAAGATACATTTTTGCTTTTGCTACGATAGAAAACCACACGAGATTCCAATTTGGCATACGATATTTTGGCATCTCCATTACAAAGGGCTCATCAGGTCCCCTAAAGGCAGTCAAGCGCAGAATTTTTGCCATTATAAGTCCAATAATTGCCCCTAAAATATAGATTCCAAATAACCAATTTCCAGCTTCATTTATTGGAAAAAATGCGCCAACAAACAACACATACACAGGCAGTCTTGCTCCACAACTCATAAAATTAATAATAAAAAGCGTTAAGAGCCTGTCTTTTTGGCTTTTTAGCGTGCGTGTTGCCATAAAAGCTGGCACAGAACAACCAAAGCCAGTAACAAGCGGAATAAAACTCTTGCCATGCAATCCAAATTTATGAAAAAATCCATCTAACAAATACGCAACACGCGCCATATAACCAGTTGTTTCAAGTAGTGCAATCCCAAAAAATAAAATCACAATATTTGGCAAAAATAGCACAACTGCCCCAACTCCTCCGATAATTCCATCAGCCAATAAAGAAGCAAGAGAGAGATTGCTAATATTTTCTTTAATGCTCTCCCCTAACCAGCTAAAAAAGCTTTCAATGAGATCCATAGGCAAGGCACCAAGTGTAAAAGTTAATTGAAAAAGCACCCACATAAAAAATAAGAAAATAGGAATTCCGGCATATTTGTGGATTAAAATCCTATCAATATTGCTTGTATGGTTGCGTTTTGGGGTATTTTCATAATGCACAGATTCCGCAATTAAACCACTTACAAAGGCTTGCAAATCATTTAAGAAAATCTCTTGCGCACTTTGTGAGCCAAATGTTGAATACAAAGTGTTTAATGAGCTTTGTAGAAATTTTGAGAGCTCCATCCAGATTGGCTTTTCGTGCAAAATTTTAAACAAGTATTCATCTTGCTTAAGAAGCAATATTGCAATTTGGCGCATATTTAAGCCTAAAGATTCCACACTTTTATCATTTTTTGCTTTTAAAAATTTTTCAAGGCGCAAAATTTCATTTTCAATTGCATCACTATAAATGCGCTTATTACTTTCTTGCTCTTGTCTGTAAAGCTCCACAACACTATCAAGAAGAGTGGTTAGATTTTCTTTTGTGTGTGCGGAGATTTGCACGCAAGGGATACCAAGAAGCTCTTTTAATGTTTTGGTTCTAATATTAATCCCTTCATTGCGTGCTTCATCACTCATATTTAAGGCAAGAAGCATTTTTTTTTGCACATCAAGCAACTGTGTGCTAAGTTGCAAGTTGCGCTCTAAATTTGTAGAATCTACAACATTAACAATTACATCATATGCACCATTTTCTATAAATTCTCTTGTAATTTGTTCTTCTTTAGAATAGCCATAAAGAGAATAAGTTCCAGGGAGATCAATAATTTGAAGTGTATAGCCTTTATATTCTGTTTGTGCCTGAGCTTTTTCAATTGTTACTCCAGTGAAGTTACCTACTTTCATATTTGTATGACACAAAGCATTAACCAAAAGACTTTTGCCTACATTTGGTTGCCCAATAAGGGCGATTTTAATGATTTTTTGCATTACTTTTCCTTCTCTATCAGAATAGATTCTGCTTCTTCAGCGCGCAATGCAATGCAACTTCTATCAATTTCTACTAAAATTGTAGAATTTCCTAGGGAGCTCTTAATCCGCTTTATATGCTTTGATTTCGCAATTCCAAAGCTAAATAATCTTTCACGCATTCTAGAATCTGCCTCAATGCACGCAATGATACCTTGTTCACCATTCTTTAAGGAATTTATTGTCATTTTAGAATCCTAAAAAATAAAAATAATTCTTAAAATTATAGCAATTCAAAGTTTATATTAGTATTAAAATCTATTATCATTTTAAGAGAATTTATATTGTTAATATTTTCAAGTTGTTATAACTTTAGTAAGTTAATACATAAAGCTTAACATAGGAATCTACAAAATAATAACCAAGCACTATATTCCTACTAATAGTCCCTAGCAGCTTAAAAGAGTCTGTCTTTATTTTTTTAATTATGTGGTTTGAGACACGCTTTTCAATCAAAGCAACATTGTGGCTAAATAAATGATTTTCACTTTCCTTTATCCATTTTTGATTAAATTTTATTGCTTCAATGCTTTCATCAATACCGATGAATTTTCTCCCTAATTTTAGGGACTCTTGTAAAAATCCCCCACCACCACAAAAGCAATCCATAACCCTAGAATCCATATTTGATGACATAGCAATAATACGCCCTAGCATTGCTCTATTTTTCTCGGTAGAATAGGCTGGATTTTGAGAGTCTTTACACTCCCAAATATCTTGTATCTTTTTGCCTTTGCATTCATCTATATAAACTTTCTTGCGTGGATTGTTGTTTTTACTCCATTTAATTAGCCCTGCTTCTTGCAGCTTGTCAAGCTCTTTTAGACTACATCGCCAATGTCTGCCATTAGGTGGTTTTATACCATTCCACTCTTGCCCACTCTCTCCATTTTGTGTAATGCCCGGTGCGTGCAGGGGAATAGTCGTATAATAGCCTTTGCTATCTTGTTTATTAAACCTCTTTTTCAAATCAGATTCTAGCACTTCATCTTTTATCTCATTCCAAATATATTGACTACCTTTAGCATAAAACAAAATCATATCTTTGATATTGCCATACGCTTTACGCTTGAAATTCTTAGGATTACATTTTATGCGTGTAATATCATTGATGAAATTTTCCCTACCAAAGACTTCATCACAAAGTATCTTAACATAATGCCCCATTTTGCTATCAATATGCAAATACAAACTTCCTTTTTCGCTCATTAGTTCCCTAATCCAAACAAGACGACAATATAAAAACTCTAAATAAGATTCTAAACTAAATTTATCTTTATAAGCGATTTTAGAATCTTTTTCCGCACTCATTGTGCTACCGAGTTTAAAAATATTATTTGTGCCAAAAGGCGGATCAATATAAACTAAATCAATGCTATTTTTATAATCTAACTCTTGTGCTAAAAATCGCATAGCATTTAAATTATCATCATAAATAAGTAAATTATCCGCATTAAAATCACCGCTTAGTCTATACTTATAGGTATCTTGCAAAATACTTTTAGAATTTGGCAATTTTTGAAACATTTCTATCATACAACCACCTACAAAGAATACAAAAAATCTCGTAGAAGTAAAGCAGATAAAATGTTTTCATCGCCATATTTTTGACACAACATAGCATTCATTTTGCTTTTTTTTTGGATATAGCATACTCCATCTAAAATAGCAATTTTTATAACATTTTCTTTTAAAGGACATTTTAAAAGCTGCAAGGCGTCTTCAAGCTGAGCGTTTTGATGTCCCCCAAAATCTGTCAAAAACTTCGCTTCACTTATGACAATCTTTCCATTAAATCGTGCAATAAAATCAAGCCCTTTTTCTCTCTTATAGCCTAAATATTCTTTTGCATAATGCTTCATTACAGAATCAGAAGCATTTAAAATTGCATTATCTTTTGTGTGTAAAAAATCATTGATACTAACAGATTCTAATCCCAAAGCCCCACTATTTACCCAACGCTTAAAAAGAGGACCAATTTGCCTGTTAGTTTCTTTTGGTTGTGAAAGATTTTCATAAATTTTATTTAGCCTCATTTCTTTTAATCGCCCACAGATTCTAGCAATTGTCAGTGGATTTCTCTCAATCGCACTTTTATCACGTCTCAAATAAGCAATATAAGAATCTTTGATGGGGAAAAGCTCAAAATCAACCAAAGATTCTATGATTTCATTTTGTTTATTTTCAGCAAAAGCCTGTTCAAATCTTTGCCATTTTATAGAATCTATCTCTCTAATATTATCTGATGACATAGGATAAACCCTAAAAAGCTGGTCTAAATAGTCCCTTTGATTAGCTAGTTCAATACTTTTGATTTAAGAAATAATTCATCCAATACCTACAATTCATTGATGAGATTTAAAATTCTATCAAATTCAACAAAAATATTATTTCCTTTTTCCAAATTAATCTTATATTCTTTATCGCCAACAATAATTTTTTGCTCTATACTATTGCACAAAACTTTTGCATTATTTAAATAAAAATGCGACTCAACAATTTCTCCATATTGCTCCTCTTTACACTCGTAAAAAGATAATCTTATTTCCTTTTTCTTGCTACAATAACAATAAAATCCATAATCAAGCAAATCTCTTACATTGGTTCTATTTCTTAATCCGGGTAGAAGTTCAACCTTGCCAATATTTTCTAATTTTTTTGTAATTAGTTTACGATCTCTATCAAAATATCGAATTCTACGATATCTTTGAAAGGCTTCTTTTTTACCATTAATAAAATCAAATATTTTTTGTTCGCCAATCAGTAACTGCTTCCACCATTCTATTTGTGTTAAATCAGTTTCGTCAATAATTCTTTGCATTTTATCAACCAAATTCTCACCTTCAATTTCTAACAAGTTATCCAAAAACCTCTTAAAATAAGGATATTTCAAATCATTTTTATTTCCTTTAAGTAACCAATTTAATGCCTCTCTGTCCCTAAAAATATCAGTGGGCAAATTCCCATAAAACCAATTTGTGCTATAAAAGCCAAAATTACCTATACATAAAAAAGCCCTTTGAAAAAAAGTAAGATTTTCATCTAGGAAATCTTTATTTAAAAGCTCCATTGTTACAATGGTATATCGCTTAAACTTTTCGAAATTTGGCTTTTCTAAAGTCTTACCATTTTGATTATATTGCTCATACACAAAAGATTTATCACTAAAATCAAGAAGAAAATCCACCCAACCATTTAAAACACGATGTTCGCTTGTCTTATTAAGGATTTCTTCCCATTTTTCTCCATTCTGGCGACTATCTAAAATAAGCTTTGCTTTTCTTGCTTCCAAATGATAAATATTAGAGTGAAAGCTATATGAATCATTCTTCACCAAAAACTGATAAATATTATTGTGTCCTTGCGAAAGATGCTTAAATAATTTAAAAAACTGATATATATGTTCTTCTGGTTTATCCAAACGATGATTTTCAATAAAATGCCTACATACTCTCAAATAATCATTTAATGCATTTTTGTTAATTTTTTCTATTTCTCTATTTTCTTTTACAAAAAACAAAATAGAGAAAAAAATAGCAAATATCTGGATAACTCAAAGTTTCTTTGTTTCTACTAACAAAAAAAGAAGAATCTTTTATTTTTAGAATTTCAGTTATTTGAAATTCATCAAACAACATACATAATTCCACCACTCTATCAAGTAATTTTATATTATCAATGTTTTGTAGAGGTAAATAAAATTCATTTACGGGTTGATCTGGCTTGTCAATAATCTCCTTAATATTTCCTATCTCTTTACCTTCTTCTAATATAAAAAATAAAGTAGCATAGTGCAAAAAATTATTCCCTTTTTTATCAAAATATTTGATATTTTTACTGTCAAAAAAATAATCGCTCCATTTAGTATCAATACTCTCTAAAAGTTTAGACTCTTTAGAAATTCTAGAATCTTTTTCAATGAAAGATTTAAGGTTCTCATATTTACTAAGCTGCCTACCTCTTGCGTTCATTTTAATATATAATTCCTCGCCTAATCCAAACTCCCCCATATCAAATAAATCAAAAGTGATATTATCCAAATTTGCTATAAGTTTTTTAAAATCTTTTACATTTTTAATTCTTTCAAAGATTAAGTCAAGCATATGAAGTATTGCCTTGATAGTAGGATCATTGTTGAGATTTTCCTCCTTTTCAAATTCTCCCCCTTTAGCTTTGATAGCATCACTTGGATTTTTCTTTATATCAAAATCTTCTTTTAATAAATTTTTGCAAAATTTTGCAGAACTTTTACGCGTGTTGTAAGAAAAATTCTTCAGCAGCTCTTTAATTTCTTCCAAAGAGTCTGCATTTTTGTAAAGATAAAAATGTAGTAGCCAAAGTGTTGTAATGCGTTGCTGTCCATCAATAAGCAAAAATTTGCCATTTTCTTTATAGCCATAAATAAAATCGATATGTAAAAATTGCTTTTTGCCATTAAGCACACTAAAAATTAAATCCAAAAACTCGTTGGCAACTTTATTTTGTGAGATTCTGCCTTGTGCATAATCTCGCTGAAGTATAGGGATTTCAACCTTATTGTTCTCTAGTAATTTTTTAAGATTATACATCTCTCTCTCCTTTAATATATCTTTCCAAATGTTTTTTAATCTCCGCAAGATAATCTTTTTGATCTTTTTCTCCAAAAACATTTGGGTTGCTTTTATCTGTAGAAAATACTTTTTCAAATACTTTTTTTGTGGCAATAGGGATTAATTTATCTTGCTCACCAAGTTTTTGTATTTCTTTACGTTTTCGACTAAATATTTGGTTGCCAATTTTACTATTGGATTCTTTATCAAGCAATGTGAGATTTTGAATTCTATGTAAAGCTTCATTATTTTCAAAACTTTCATTAATCCTATCAAACAATCCCTTCTCAAATTCTTCTTTTTTTATACTTTGTTCAATTTCTTGCTCAAGCAACGCATCATTATCATCAATATGCTGCAAAACCTGCTCAAGCCACCTAATAATGTCCTCATTATTTTTAGCCCCTATGGATTCTTTAATGCTTTTAGAATTCTGTGCATAAATATGTTCTAAACTCCATTGTTCCAATACAAAACGATTAAATTTAAAGTATTCATTTGATCCTTCATCGCAAATGAGATACTCCAAATTAAAAAGCAAAAGAATATCTTTTATTTTTTCTTTATCAGGTTTATAATGCAATTCTTCTATATTTTTAATCTTTGAAATTTTCTTTTGAATTATTTCTAAAAGTTTTTTTGCGAACAATTCCTTATTTGTATCGTTTTTCCACTCCCTATATAAAGAATCTATATTTTTTCCACTCAAAATTAAAAATCCAAGATAATGAAAAATTTCTCTATCTATCTTACCATTAGCTTTTCCACCAGCAAAACCAGAGAGAGTATTGATTGCTTTTTCCAATTCTTCCCATCTATCATTTAAGGTTCCATCTCTATAACTTTTATAAAAATAATCAAACAAATAATATTATTCTTTCGAATAAGGAACAATTGCCTTTAAGTATGCATCAATTCTTAAGATATCGTCATTGATACTTTTTTGTTCAATATTTTTCTCATCAACTTTATTTAACACACAATATCTAAAATCCCTATTTTCTCTTGCTTCAATTTCACTTTTATACCAAAGCTCCGCCCTTTCCTTTAAGTCTTCGCTATCTAATTCATCATTTTTGCTCAAAAATAAAGCCTTAATATTTTCTGCTTCAACAAGCGGGATCTTACCAATATTTAGACGAATAAAAACCTGATTTTCGTTTTCCTTTTCGGCAATTTCATACCAAAGAACCTTACACTTATCGATTACAGTGTTTTCAAATTTCTTTTTGTCTATATCATCATTTTTAAAAAATTCTTTAATATAACCATAAGCTTTATCAAAATGATAAAAATCTATATTTTTGTCCTTATCCGCATTGCTGCACTGAATATTTTTTAAAAATTCAGCACTCTTTAGTCTGCTTTGATAGTCAATTGTAAAATAATCTCTGTTTTGAAGAAATTTAATCATTAAAAATATTGTCGTCAGTCTTTGTTGTCCATCAATAACATTATATTTCTCCCTATTCTTTTTTACCACTATGGGTTGCAAGCAATAAAAATCGGGTTGATTTTCCATTTTTGTAAAATCCCAAATATCTTGCAACAGAGCTTTAACCTCCTTGCTTGTCCAGCGATAACCTCTTTGATAGCTGGGAATGACAAAATTTTCGCCTTTTAAATCCCCAATTGCCCTTAAATATTGATTTTGACTCATTTTGTCCTCTTTTCAGTTTTAAAAATTTTACAAAAATACAACACTTTATACCTAACTTTCTTACTCCCACTCAATCGTTCCTGGGGGTTTTGAGGTGATGTCATAGACTACGCGGTTAATCCCTGCTACTTCGTTGATTATGCGATTTGAAACGCTCTCTAAAAATGCGTGAGGTAAGTGTGAAAAGCTTGCTGTCATTCCGTCCATTGCCTCCACAGCACGCACGCAAATGGTATTATCATAAGTGCGGTTATCGCCCATTACACCCACACTTCGCACATTGAGTAACACACAAAATGCCTGCCACACGCTATCATACAAGCCCCATTTATGCAGCTCTTCTATAAATATAGAATCCGCTTCTTTCAATAGCTCTAAATCCGCCGCATTCACCTCGCCCATAATGCGTATGGCAAGTCCGGGTCCGGGGAAGGGGTGTCGCATAAGCATAGATTCAGGCATTCCTAGCTCCCTGCCTAACGCCCTTACCTCATCCTTAAACAGCTCTCTTAAAGGCTCGATTAGCTCAAATTTCATCCATTCAGGCAGTCCGCCGACATTATGGTGGCTTTTTATCGTCTTACTTGGTCCTTTTACACTCACAGATTCAATCACATCAGGGTAGAGTGTGCCTTGTGCTAGGAATTTTATCTCGCCTTTTGTGTTGTGCTTTTTAGCTTCAGCTTCAAAGACTTCTATGAACGATTCGCCGATGATTTTTCGCTTCTTTTCTGGATCTGTTACGCCCTTTAATCGCCCTAAAAATAGCTCTCTCGCATCGGCTACAATCAAAGGCACTTTTAGATTCTCTCTAAACATCGCTTCTACCGCTTCTCTCTCGCCCTTTCTTAAAAGCCCAGTATCGACAAAAACAGGGATTAGATTCTCTCCTATGGCACGATAAAGGAGAGTTGCCACGACGCTAGAATCAACTCCACCACTCACCGCACACAACACTTTGGAAAATTCAGCTTTTTGCGACAAATGCGGGAGCTGCGAAAAATCACTGCGGTCATTTATGTTTAATAAACTCCCTTGTGATTTTCCTTGCAACCCACATTTACTAAAGAAACCTGCTGCGGCTTCGCCTTGCACCGCTTCGCTAGTTTTCTCATCAAAAATCTTAGAATTTTCTTGCATTGGCTTAGAATCTTTAGCAAATCTCTCCATATTAGATTCTACTCTTGCCTCACATTTTTGATTAAAATTTTCGCCATTTGTGCATAGCACTAGTTCATTTGTCTTTAGCACAAAATGTGCTAATTCCTGCCCTTTGTAATGCTTTAGATTTTTTCCCACGATACGCATTCCAAGCTTCTTAGCAAGTTTTAGCGATGGCTTATTATCTTCTTTGACTAAGCAATAAAGCTCCTTTACACCAAGTTTGTTAAATGCATACTTCGCACACACACTTGCCACTTCAAGCCCCAAGCCCTGCCCCCAAAAGCGATGATTGATAATATAGCCAAGCTCTAAAATTTCACACTCTTTAGATTCTGCACTAGAATCTACCTCATCTTGTACTTCACCCACAAGCGTAATGCTTTCATAATTTAGCCCCGCATTACCGATAATCTCACCACTTGCCTTATCTACCACAGCCCAAAGTCCAAAGCCATATTTTTGATAGCGTTGCAGTTGTTGTTCTATCCAATCCTTGCATTCTTGCTTACTAAAAGCGTGTCCCCACGCATACATTGTTTTCTCATCTAAAATTTTTTGCAAAGCCTCCAAATCATCAAGGTGATATGGACGCAAATAAGTGCGTGGCGTTTCTAAGATGGATATAGAGTCCGCCCTATTTTCGCAAATCTCCCCAAGCACCTTTTCACGCAGTTTTAGAATCTCGCTTTCTGCAAAATTTCGCATATTCCAACTTGTATCTGCCCCACAAATCCCCACAGCAAAGTTTTTTAGAATCTCTCCACCATACTCACTATGCACGACTTCCGGGTGAAACTGCAGCGCATACACTCTCCGCTTAAAATCTGCAATAGCACAATAATGCGTATTCCCACTTTTAGCCAATTCCACAAATCCACTAGGCAGAGACTCCACCTTATCCGCGTGGCTCATCCACACGATAGAGTCTTGCTTCACATTATGAAATAAAATATTATGCGATCGCAAATTGGATTCTAACTCTTCACTAGAAACTTCCAAATGCATTATTGGAAAGTCCCTACCCTTAGAGTCTTTTTGGCTTACGCCTATTTCTCTAAAGCCAAGTCGCTTATAAAACCTAAGCCCCCTAGCATTTCCCACATTACAATCCACAACAATATTATTATGTTGCCTTAAAGAACGCACAAATGCTTCACGCAAAAGCGCAATTCCAACTCCGCGTTTGAAAAATTTTGGATGAACAAAGAGCATTTCAATGCGATTATGCTCCACACCTAAAAATCCTAAAAATGTCTCATCATCTGTGGCAACAAGTGTGTTTTCTGAAGCCTTTAAAAGTTCGCTTACTTCAGGCTTCAACGCAACGATGTCATTTGCTTTTAAGAAATCATGGCTCTCCCTTACAGAATCTTCCCATAAATCCACAAGTGCTTCTAAAGCTTGTGGCATAGATTTGTGGCTAAATTCACTAAAAGTCAAACTCTCTTCTAGATTTAAAATTTCAAGCACCGCTTTGCCAAACTCCTGCGCTTCTGCCCTTACCACACTTCCGCCAAAAAAATGCGCGATATACTGCATGCCATAGCAGATTCCAAGCACAGGCACACCCAAATCAAACACCGCAGAATCCGGCTTATATGCCCCATCTTCATACACACTCGCAGGTCCGCCACTAAGAATTATACCCTTAGGATTTTTTGCTTTTATGGAATCTATTTTTTCAAAATAAGGCACAATCTCGGTATAAACCCCATATTCACGAAGTCTTCTAGCAATTAATTGTGTATATTGTGAACCAAAATCTAAGACCAAAATTTCAACAAAATGAGAATCTAATCGCATAAAAAACGCCTTGTCAATGTAAGATAAAAAGATTTGACATTGTAGCAAAAGAAGTTTAGAAAGAAGTTAGTTAAGAATCAAGCCCCAACACATTTGGGGCTAAAGCTAGATAGATTTTACCTTACGACAGAATCTAAAAACTAAAACCAAGGCATCACATCATTTTCTATGCGTTTGTGGATATTTTTCATTTGATAAAAACCAATAATCCACAACACAAACGCCGCAAAAATAAACAGCCATCCGATGAAAATAAACATTGTCAAGCCTCCAAGAATATTCGCATATAAACCCCAAAGCAAGAACTTCTGTTCGGTGACGAATGCCAACTCTCTAAAGAATAAAAGCTGATACACAAATGCTGCAATACCACCAACAATAAGCAACATTATCGCTACAGTAATGCCAAATCCACCAGCAGAATCATACCCAGCAAGCATACCAAACAACGCAGTTCCACCAAACATCATAGCCAAGATAAACGCTATCGCAAAAACCACGATAGAAACAATGAAGTTTTTAAATAAGCTCTTACTTTCACTCACACGACTTGTGCCAAGCACAGCTATTACAAAGAGTGCAATAGCAACAATCCATAAAATAGGTCCAAGCACCCAGCCTAAAAATGGAATCAAAGAGATAAAGCTCCCACCAAAATAAAGCCCAATAGCAAGTAAAAATTTAAAGCGAATGCTTTGCGTATCATTTGCCATAAGCTGCGCTTGAATATTTGCCATATTAATGCTGCCACCTGTGATGAAAATATTTTTTGCCATATTTTCATTCACTTCAAAATCCACATCACAGCCCGTGAGATTCTCTATACTTCTACCCTCTAGATTTGACACATCACTTGCTTCAAAAGTATAGCGATTGCCATCTTCACCACTGATTAAGCCCACTGTTAGAACCTTACCTCTCATAGTTTTCCTTTTATCATTTAAGATTTTAAAGTTGGGATTGTAATAAGTTAACATAAAATTAAGTTTAATTTTTATTAAGTAATTTTTCAACTCTTAGCATATAAAATCCTATACCCCAACACCCAAATCATAAGCCCAAAAGCCGCCACAAATGCCAAAGCCAAATACGCATAAAAATATCCAAAATACTGCGCGACAAATCCCCCCAAACTCCCGCTCAAAGCCCCTCCAACTCCACCAAATGTCATCACACAGGCAAAAGCAGCGTTAATATGCCCACTCCCACGCATAAGCATAGCCACCAAAAGTGGCAAAATCACGCCAATAATCCCAGCTCCCACACCATCTAGAATCTGCACAATCACCATTCCAAAAATCCCATCAAAATGTGCTGCCACACCACCACGAACAATAAGCTCAAAAAGCGCAATTCCCATAAGATAGACATAGATTTTAGATAATGCAGTTTCTTTAGCAAAATGCGGAGTGCCTTTTGTCCGCAAGAGCCGCATACATAGCAGAGAGATTCCAATCATTGTGCATTGTGCGATAAGAATCGTAGCTGCCGCATACGCACCGCTAGAATCCACCCCAAGTGTATGCGCCCTTTGACTAAGCAGAGGGAGCATATAGGCATTACTTAGATGAAAGCAAAACACCACCACGCCTAAAAGCAACACTCTAATATCGCTTAGCACTCTCCATAATGGAATCTCTGCATTACCCTCCCTTCCACAAGCCACCGCGTGATTAATCTCCGCACTTTTAAGCAATGCTAGAAATACCAAAGCAAGCACACCCATAAGAGCCGTAATGACAAAAATCGCTCCAATCCCATAATACAACGCAAATACAAAACTAAGCCCCGCGCTAAAGGCTGTGCCCGCGTGTTTGTAGGCTTCATTTAGGCTTACTTGTTTGCTATACCCGCTCTGCCCAACAATCCCAAGTGTAATGGCGCTAAAAGCAGGAGCAAGACACACCGCACATAACGCAACGGCAATTTGTGCCATAAGCGTAAAAATAAAATGTGGATAAAAATAATTTGCCCCTGTCGCTAGGACAATTCCCACAATACACAATGCGATAATCCCACGCTTAAAACGCGTTTTATCAATGAAGATTCCAAGTGGAATCCCAAAGATTAACGCACACAAAGACGCGCTTGTAACAATTAGCCCAATTTGCGATTCGCCAAATTGATATTCCTTTAAAAACACGCCAAGATAAGGACCAAGCCCATCATTAACATCAGCAATAAAAAAGTTTAACAAAACAAGATAAGTGTTCATAATTCTCCTAAAATTGATAATCCAAACAAAGCTACACATAAAACAGGCAGTGCAATAAGGCTTGCAATTAGCATATATTGCAAAAAGCTAATATAGATTCCATAGCGTTTTAGACTGGAGAGCCAAAGTAATGTTGCTAAAGAGCCAATGGGTGTGAATTTTGCTCCAATATTACAGCCTAGCAAATGCGCAAAAATCAACTCTTTTGCGGAATCTAAAAGTGCTAAGTCCCCTAGTATGACCATAGGCAAGTTGTTTATCACACTTGAACCAAAACTTGAGACAATGCCTATACCAAAGATTCCAAGAAAGCGCGGAAGCGTATTGAAAAAATGGATTCCTTCTCTTAAAAGATCCACAAGTCCCATATTCTTTAATCCAAATACTACAACAAACAATCCCAAACTAAAAACCACAATGCCCAAAGGGGCTTCCTTTAGCGTTTCTTTAAGTATAAGTTTTTGCGTTAGAATTCCACACAGCACGCTTAAAAACGCAACCAAAAGAGTAAAAACACAAAGTGGAATCCTAAATTTCTCCCCGCTAACAATACCCACAAGCAAAAGCACAACTAAACTCGCACAAAAGATTGTGATGCTAGGCTTAGGAAGTGCTTTTGTGCTAACCTTAAACTCTAAAGTTTTTGGCAACTTGCGCGCAAATAGAATCCAAAATAGCACAAGACTTGAAACAATAGCAAAAAGTTGTGGCAAAGCCATAACAAAGGCAAATTCTAAAAATCCGATTCCAAAAAATTCTGCTGTAATAATGTTTGTAAGATTGGAAAAAACAAATAAATTAGAAGCAAAATCACTCATAAAACCCATAAATAACAAAAAAATAATTAATGGATTGCGCGAAAACTTAACATTTTCTATATGTGTTAAAAGCGCAATCACAAGGGGAGTTAAAATTAAAATCGCTCCATCATTTGCAAAAAAAGTAGCAAGCAAGCTAGCAAGTAAAACCATAAAAATATAAAACTTCCAAGTCTGCAGACTTAAAGTCTGTTTATTTGTAGATAGCTTCAATGTGTAATGTGCTAAAACTTCAAAAAATCCTAACTTCTCTAAAGACAACGCAAAAACAATTAGTCCAACAAGTGCCAAAGAGCTATTCCAAACCATTCCCCAAACAAATGTAATATCATTCAAACTCACGCTTCCAAATATTAAGCTAAACAACGCTCCAAGCGCGCTTGTAAGCCATATAGGAATCCCAAATGGACGCACATAAATGCCAAGCATCACAAGGCAAAAAATTACAAATGCCATTAGTTTTAAAGTTTTTTAGCAAGAAAGAGCGTGCAAACACCTGCGGAAAATGCTTTGGTATAAAGTGGCTTAAAGCCTACTTCACTAAGTTCAGTGTTTAATTTATCTGTGGTCAAAAACTCTTCAATAGAATCTGGTAAATAACGATAGGCGCGGTAATTCCTTGAAATAATCCCCCCCACAAAAGGTAGAATCTTTTTTGTATAAAATCCCATTAATTGTTCTATTAAGCTAGGATTTTCACATTTTGTAAATTCTAAAATTACTAAGATTCCATCTTTTTTAAGCACCCTTGCAAACTCATTTAACGCCTTTTTGCGCTCTACCACATTACGGATTCCATAGGCAATACTTAAAATATCTTTGCTTTCACTCTCTAGTGGTAACTCTGTAGCCTCACATTGTATAAAATTAATTTCTGGCATTTTTTTACGCGCAACACTTAGCATTCCCTCACTTGGATCAAACCCTATGATACTTTGAATCTCTACACCTTCTTTTTGTGCATTTTTTTGCCAATGGCTTATCATATCCCCTGTACCACAAGCAATATCAGCAATTTCTAAGCCTTGATTCTTTGAGAGCTTAAAGGCTTGCTTGCAAGCAATTTTGCGCCAAGTTATATCAATCCCGCAACTCATTACGCGATTTGTTAAATCATAACTCCCTGCAATATCATCAAACATTGTAATAATTTCTTGCTGTTTTGACATCACACATTCCCTAAAGTTGTTTTAGCAAGCTCTAACCACGCATTTAGGCTTTCAATCTGCGCCAAAGTGGCTTGCGTAGAAGTCCCGCCATAAGAATTACGACTCTCCATTGAAGCCTTTAAATCAAGGCTGCTATGCGCTTCTTTTGGAATCCTGTAATCCACAGCACAAAGCTCTTCTATGCTTAATTCACTCAAATCTTTTCCTAAAGATTCCGCACTTGCAACGGCTTTTCCAGTAATGTGATGGGCTTCCCTAAAAGGGATTTCACAATTTTTAACAAGAAAATCCGCCAAATCTGTCGCGCTTAAATGCCCTACTCTACACGCCTTTAGCATAGAATCTTTATGGATTGTCATAGTCTTTAGCGCGTCATTTAAAATTCTTAAAGAAATCTCAAGTGTTTCAAAACTGTCAAAAACCCCTTCTTTATCTTCTTGAGTGTCTTTGTTGTAAGCTAGTGGTAAGCCCTTCATCACCACCAAAAGTCCCATTAAATTCCCATACACGCGCCCACTTTTACCACGCAAAAGCTCCGGTACATCGGGATTTTTCTTTTGTGGCATAATAGAGCTTCCCGTAGAATACGCATCGCTTAATGTAATAAACCTAAACTCATAACTACTCCACAGCACAAGCTCTTCTGCAAAGCGTGAAATATGCATTGCAAGCAGACTTGTATCATACAAAAAATCTAGCGCAAAATCCCTATCACTTACAGAATCTGTTGCATTAAGCGTTGGCGCGATAAACCCTAACTCTTTTGCTACAAAATACCTATCTGTGCTATAAGGAGTGCCAGCAAGGGCGGCAGCACCAAGCGGGCAATAATTATTACGCTTAAAAGTAGATTCCAACCTTTTAAAATCACGCATAAACATACACGCATACGCACAAAGCAAAAAGCCAAAATTAACAGGCTGTGCGTGCTGTAAATGTGTCATTCCCGGAAGCATTGTTTGCGTATGTTCTTTTGCAAGGCTTAAAAGTGTGGTAATGAGATTTAATACTAAATTGCGTAAATGTTTATTAGAATCTAAAACAAAAAGTCTAAAGTCGAGAGCAACTTGATCGTTACGACTTCTTGCAGTGTGGAGTTTTTTACCTGCTTCCCCAATGATTTGCGTTAAACGGCTTTCTATTGCCATATGAATATCTTCATCACTAAGTTTAAACTCAAAAACACCGCTTTCAATTTCATCTTTAACTTGTTCTAATCCCTTACAAATCAAATCTGCTTCATCTTGGGTTAGGATTCCACATCTTGCTAGCATTTTTGCGTGCGTTTTAGAGCCTAGAATATCTTGCTTATAAAGCTTTTTATCAAAAGGCAAAGACGCATTAAAAACATCTAAAATCTCTGCCGCACTTGCGCTAAATCGTCCGCCCCATAGTTTTTGATTTGCCATAATACCCCTTTAAAATGGTTTTAAAATCACTAAAATTGTAATAAAAATTAGTACGATAGTTGGCACTTCATTGTATGCGCGAAAAAATTTGCCACTTTTAAAACAACGATTCTCCCTAAAAGCAACCATATAACGATATAAACTAAAGTGATATGCCAATAAAAGCACCACAAGCAGAATCTTAGCGTGCATCCAACCACCACCTGTTAAAAAACTAGGCTCTAAAACAAGTAGCCAAACCCCAGAAGCAAATGTTGCAATTAAAGCAGGATAACCAATGAAGTTATAAAGTTTCTCTTCTTGGATTTTTACCACTTCCACAAACCCCATATTATCAAGATGTTCAGCGTGATAAACAAAAAGACGCGGTAGATAAAAGAGCATTGCCATCCAAGACACAAAAGAAATAATATGAAAAATCTTTACATAATAAAACAACATAAACGCACTCCAAAAATTCAAAATTAAGATTAAATTCTATCAAAATAAACTTGTAAAATAGGTAAATATTAAACCTTAAGTTGCAATAAGGCAAAATTCGCAAAATTTTTATTTTATACTTTGGAAGTAAGCTTGTCTTTTAATTTTGATATTTTATTTATGCAAAATGCGATTCCAACTTTTTTAAAAGCCCTGTGGCTGACATTGCATTTATCATTTTTTGGAATCGTTTTCTCTATAATTTTGGGATTTTTTATTGCACTTATACAATTTTATAAAATCCGTTTTTTAAATGCCGTTGCACAAGGTTATATTGAACTCTCACGCAATACCCCTTTACTCATTCAACTTTTCTTTTTATACTATGGTTTGCCACAAATTGGGCTAAAGTTAAATAGCTACATTTGCGCATTGATTGGCATAACTTTTCTTGGGGGAAGCTATATGGCAGAATCTTTTCGCGCTGGATTAGAATCTGTGGGAAAAATCCAAATAGAATCAGGGCGAAGCTTGGGACTTAGTGAAAAACAGCTTGTATTTTCTATCATTTTGCCTCAAAGTTTAATGGTAAGCCTTCCTTACATTGGTGCAAATGTAATTTTTCTTTTAAAAGAAACTTCTGTTGTTAGTGCAATCGCCCTTGTGGATGTGCTTTTTGTTACAAAAGACTTAATTGGAAGCTATTACAAGACAAATGAAACCTTGCTTCTTTTAGTGCTTTGCTATTTAGTTGTCTTATTACCTTTATCTATTGTCTTTTCAATGCTAGAAAAACATTACAAAAAGTTTCTAGGGTAAAATTATGGAAGTCTTACTTTTGCCACAGAATATTTTAAGAATCTTGCAAGGTGTTTTTGTTGCTTTACAAATCGCACTTATTGCAATTATATTTTCTTGTCTTTTTGGCTTTATTTTAGGGTATTTGATGACTTTAAAATCTAGGCTTTTAAGAGGAATTTGTCGCTTGTATTTAGAATCTATCCGCATAATCCCCATTTTAGCGTGGCTTTTTATTATTTACTTTGGTTTTTCAAGTGTGATAAATCTCAGTGGAGTTGGGGCTTGTATTTTAGCTTTTAGTCTTTGGGGTATTGCTGAAATGGGAGATTTAGTGCGTGGTGCAATCTCAAGTTTGCCCAAACATCAAGAACAAAGTGCTAGAGCTTTAGGTTTAAAAGAGTGGCAAGTGCAGGTTTTTGTTGTTTTCCCGCAAAGTTTCAAACGCCTACTTCCAAGTCTTGTAAATCTCTTTACTAGAATGATTAAAACAACTTCACTAGCCGCACTCATTGGAGTTAGCGATATGTTAAAAGTTGGACAACAAATTATTGAAGTTAATCTCATAAGCTACCCTACGGCTAGTTTTTGGGTGTATGGTGGAATCTTTTTTGTGTATTTTGCGCTCTGTTATCCGCTCTCTGTGTTTAGTCGCTACTTAGAGAAAAAACTCATTTAAGGACAATGATGGTTTTATTAAGATTAGAAAATATTGTAAAAAAATATGCAGATAATCTCGTTTTAGATAGTGTTAGCTTAGAGGTTAAAAAGGGGGAAGTTTGTGCAATTTTAGGACCTAGTGGGTGCGGAAAAAGCACATTTTTGCGTTGTATTAATGGATTGGAATCTATTCAAGGTGGCGAAATCTACTTAGATGGAGTGCAAATTAGCGGTGAAGGCGCGCAAACAAAATGGAGCAAAGTGCGTCAAAAAATCGGAATGGTTTTTCAAAACTATGAGCTTTTTCCCCATTTGAGTGTTTTAGAAAATATTACTCTAGCTCCCATTAAAGTGCAAAATAGAAGTATAAAAGATGCGAAAGAACAGGCACTTAGATTGCTAGAGCGCGTTGGGCTAACACACAAAAAGGACTCTTACCCTAAAGAATTAAGTGGCGGACAAAAACAGCGTGTAGCAATCGTGCGTGCTTTATGTATGAATCCAGAAATTATGCTCTTTGATGAAGTTACTGCTTCATTAGATCCTGAAATGGTAAAAGAAGTCTTGGAAGTTATTAAAGAGCTTGCAGAGAATGGAATGACAATGATTCTAGTAACTCACGAAATGAAGTTCGCAAGGCTTGTCGCAGATAGAATCGTGTTTTTTGACCAAGGAAAAATCGCAGAGATTGCAACACCTCAAGAGTTTTTTACAAACCCTAAAAGTGAGCGCGCTAAAAAGTTTTTAAATATTTTTGAATTTTAAACTAAATCTTAAAAAAATGAATAATCATCTTTAGATTCTATATTTTTAGTTTTTCTAGGCTTCTTTTGAATCTCTTCTAAATCTCTTAGAAGAGTTTTTCTAAACTTATCCATTGTTACATTTTCTTGCTTTCTTAATAATTTATTTTTAAATTTATTGCGCAATCGCATTTTGTTTTTCATCGTTTTTCCTTTATTCTGTAAGATAATGCGCACCTATGGACGCATCACGCTTAAGTGCTGATTCTATAATATTTTTTGCAGTAAGCAAACGCAAGCGAAGCAGTCGCCCTACTCCACTTTGCAACATTACTTCCACGCCTCCTAAGGCTTCATTAAGCCCTGATTTATTACGCATAATACCAACTTTGCTCCACATTAAATGACGCAAAATTGCCTTAAGATTCTCATCTTGTGGATTTTGTAAAGGCTCTGTGTGGAGTAAAAACTCTCTAGTTTTTTGCTCGCTCTTCACACAGCCCATAATATCCCTAGCACTACGCCTTGAAAACACTAAGCCTTCAAGTAGGGAATTAGAAGCAAGGCGGTTTGCTCCATGAACTCCCGTGCAAGCACACTCACCTACTGCATAGAGATTTTCCATCCCTACAACCTTACCCACACCATCTGTTTCAATACCGCCCATACAATAGTGAAACGCAGGGGAAATTGGAATCCTATCTTTGGGTAAATCATACCCAAAGGCACTAAGATTACGCGCAATATTAGGAAAACGATTATAAAAAAATTCTTTAGAAAACTCACTTAAATCTAAATAGATTTCTTGTTCCTCTTGCTTTTTAAATTTTTCTTGTAACTTTAGTTTGTAATCAAAAATACTTCTAGCTACCCTATCTCGCGAAGCTAGCTCGCCTTTTTTATCATAATCAAACAAGAAACGCTTTCCAAAATAATCCACAACTTTAGCTCCCTCCCCCCTTAGAGCTTCACTAAGTAGCATTTTGCGTGCGTGATGCGTTTTAACAAAAACGGTTGGGTGAAACTGCAACATTTCCATATCTTTAAGCTTCAAGCCATTTTCAAGAATCATTCCGTGCAACTCACTAGAAATTGTATGTGCATTTGTATGATACTCAAAAAGCGCGCCCACACCGCCACTTGCTAAAATAATATGCTTGGCATAAAGATTATAGTTTCCACGCTTTGTTAGCACACTCACACCATAACAATGATTATTTTCAATCAAAAGCTCCGTAACTGTTGCATTTTTCCACAAAGTATGTGAGATTTGTGCCATTAAATGCGAATGCAACGCACGCCCTGTGGAATCCCCTCCCGCGTGGATAATGCGTGAAGTGCTATGTGCAGCTTCTTTGGTAAAAAGCAAATTTCCATTTGCGTCCTTATCAAAAGGCGTTTGACGCGCTATTAAATCTTCTAGCACCTCTAAACTCTCTTCGCTTAATGTTTTTACTGCGTTTTCATCACACATTCCAGCCCCAGCATCAAGCGTATCTTTAATATGTAACGCAATATCTTCAGTATTCTTGGCAACTGCGATTCCACCTTGTGCGTAAAAGGTGTTGCATTCCCAAGGCTGATCTTTGCAGAGAATTAAAACTTTCAACTCTTTGGGTAAATTTAGTGAAGCATATAACCCAGCAACTCCAGCACCTACAATAATTACATCAAAATGTAACATTATAATTCTTTAAGATTGTGTTTGTGTGCTTCTAAATGGATCGTCTTTAAATCCGCAACCAGCACTTAAAGCACTAAACAAAACAATCTGTGTTATAATTAAAAAATGAAAAATATATCGGAAGTTTTGACGCATCTCTTAAGCTCTCCTAGTTTTAAAAGATTCCACGAAATTAGAGAATCAGAGTATTTTATACAAATGTTACCTTTAAGCCTTAAAAACGGAATCGCTTTTACTTACACTAAGGATAAAATTCTATTTATCGCTCTAAAGCACCCTTGTTTCAAGCAAGAATTCTATCATAAAATTAGTCTAGTTAAACAACTTTTAAAACAATATCAGCAAGAAAAAAATGCACTTTTAGAAATAAAAGATATAAAAACTTTTGTAACTTATAATGCCTATCAAAAAGAAGTGAAAAAAAACCAAGAAAATAAGATTCCACTAACCTATGGTGAGTTAAGCTATGGAGAGTTTGAAAATTTAGCAAAAGATCCACAAATCCACGCCCTATTTGAATCCATACGCAAGCATATTTTAAACAATAAAGAATAGCTAAATATGGAATCTAACCTTAAGCCACTCTCACAAACACTACTAGAAACTTTAAAAAAGATTCCAAATTCTAGCGGTGTGTATCATTATTTTGACACGCAAGGCAAGTTGCTTTATGTGGGCAAGGCAAAGAATCTAAAACATCGCATTAAAAGTTATTTTCGTTTCACTCCAAACTTAGCTCCCGCACCAAATTTAAGCCCAAGAATTACGCAAATGGTTAGTCAAATCGCACATTTACGCTATATTGTTGTGGAGAACGAAAATGACGCGCTAATCTTAGAAAACTCCCTAATTAAGCAACTTAAGCCAAAATACAATGTGTTATTGCGCGATGATAAAACTTATCCGTATTTATGCGTGGATTTACAAGAAGATTTTCCGCGCATTTTACTCACTAGAAAAATTTTTAAAAAGCAAGGATTGCGCTATTTTGGACCTTTTTCAAGCGGTGCTAGGGATCTTTTGGATTCCATCTATGAAATTTTCCCACTTGCACAAAAAGAATCGTGCAAAAATGGCAAAAAAGCCTGTCTTTTTTATCAAATCCATCGCTGTTTAGCTCCCTGTGAAGGTAAAATTTCTACCAAAGACTATGCAAAGATTCTCCAAAATGCCTTAGAGTGCGTAGAAAATCCTAAAAAAATCCTAGCACCATTGGAGCAAAAAATGCTTCAACTCTCACAAAATTTACGCTTTGAAGAAGCTCTAATCTTGCGCGATAGGATTGCAAAAATTAAAAACCTAACCCCTTTATCTTCTGTGGATTTTGCAAATTTAGTAGATTTAGATATTTTTGCACTTGTCTGCGAAGATAAACGCGCTGTGCTTGTAAAATTCTTTATGCGTAATGGCAAAATTATCTCAAGTGCGACACAAAATCTTAAAAGTGAATTAGGATTTGATAGTTTAAGCATTTATAAACAGGCACTAATTAACCACTACTCTAACACCCTTCCGCTAGTTCCAAAACAAATTCTAATTCCCTTTGATTTAGGTGAAAGCACGCAAGAGTTGGAATACTTTTTGCAAGAAAAAGTTGGCAAAAAAGTCCAAATCCACTTCCCAAAAAGTGGTGATAAAAAACGCCTATGCGAGCTTGCAATACAGAATGGAAAAGAGATTTTACGCCTAGAACAAAATGATAATGAAGAAATTTTTAACGCCTTAAAAACGCTCTTTTGCCTACAAAATACGCCCTATCGCTTTGAAGTTTTTGATACCTCTCACCACAAAGGCACACAATGCGTTGGAGCAATGGTTGTGTATGATGGCTTGGATTTTATCAAAGAATCTTATCGCCATTATTTACTAGAAGGCAAAGATGAATACACACAAATGCGTGAAATGCTAACACGGCGCATACAAGATTTTCAAAAAGAATCCCCGCCTGATTTATGGGTGCTTGATGGGGGGGCTGGACAGATTAATCTTGCAAAAGAGTTGCTAGAGAGTGCGGGAGTTAATTTAGAAGTTATAGGGATTGCAAAAGAGAAGATTGATAGCAAGGCTCACCGCGCAAAAGGCGGTGCAAAAGACATTTTAAGAGATGAAAATTTAAAGGAATATCGCCTAAGTATGAGCGATAAACGCTTGCAATTTTTACAAAAATTGCGCGATGAAGCACATCGCTTTGCAATCACCTTTCACCAAAAGCAAAAGCAAAAAACAATGCAACACTCTAAACTTTTAAGCATTAAAGGCATAGGCAAAGCTATCCAAAACAAGCTCTTAGCCTATTTTGGAAGTTTTGAAGCCATTGAAAAGGCAGACTTAGATGAGCTTGAAAAAGTGCTATCAAAAACCTTTGCTAAATCCGTTTTTAATGCGCTTAGAAGTTTCCAAAATAACGCACAGCACTGATTTTTCTATCCACATTGCTAAGTAAATTCAAGTTTTCTTTACTTAAATTTGCATTTTGTAAGATATTTTGCGTTTGCGTAGAATCTAAACTTGGATTAAATTTATACAACACATCAAAACCCATTTTCTCTTCTTTGCTTAGGATTCCATTTTGCATCATCGCATCACCTAGCTCGCTTAAATTGCCATTAATGCTAAAATCTTTAGCAAAATCACGCATTTTTGTAAAATCGTGGCTAAGTGTTAAAACATCTTCAATTTCGCGCGTTGTGGTATTTGTATTTGCCGTATCAAAAAGCGCATCAATACCTTGTGCTCTTTGTGTTTCTTTGGTGGAAAAAACAGAGTTAGAATCGCTTTTATTGGTAAAACCTGTTAGATTGCTGGATTTATTTTGATCATAAGCTTGACTTAATAAGCCCCACATTTGGTTATTTTTATCGCCAACTTGCATAACTTTCCTTTATTTTAAAGTCTTATAAGTTAAAGCAAAAATTATTCCAAGTTATCCAAAAATGCGTTTTTACACCATTTTTTATATTCCCTAGAAACCTTATAAAGTTTGATTCCAACAATCTCTGGAAGTTCATAAGCGTGGTTTTTCAAAGATCTTTTTTAAGCTTCTTAAAGTCTTTTTTAAACACCTTAAAGTTTAGCAAAACTTCCGCCTCACTAACAATTTGTGAAAAGTTGGAATCCTTTTTCCACACATAGCTACTTTGAATCTGTGTTTGTTGAATGCATGGACATAAGCGTGATTGCAAGGCTATTTCAATTAATAATTTTGCGTTAGATTCCGTTGTTGTAGTTTGAAGCAACATTAGGCGCATTATTTTTCGCCACCCATTCTTTTTTTCTTTTCTTCAAGTGCTTTCTTCTTCTCTTCTTGGCGCATTTTTTCTAAATTTCTTTGTCGCTCTTTTGAACGCCTATATTTTTCTATAAACTCTTCACGCTCTGTCTGACTTTGATATGCAATAGGACGGATAAAAAAGATTCCAAGCATTAAAACAAAGAAAAAAATCGCAGTCTCTTGGTTAGCAGTGAGTTGATACCAAGCCATTGCAATTCCAAGTGAGATGATAACTTTTAAAACAGAAACCATATTACAGCATTTGTGGTTTAATTTTATGTGCGTTAAATTCTAAAGATTCCGCATTTGAATCCATAAACAACGCCAAAATCACTTGTGGCATAAAAAGTAGCGGAATCTCAGCGGTATCACGCCCAGAAACATCTTGTAAGTCCTTAATGTGCTTGTCCATAAGCTCAAAATTTCCTAAATTTGCGGTGATAATAAAATCCACTCCACAATCTACCATTTCATAATAATCCATTGCGCCCATTTTGTAAGCAAGCTTGGGATTACTTTGGAGCAAATATGCATAACTCTCTTTAAAAAATGGCAAAATCTTAAGCCCTGTAAAACTCTCAATGCGCGGTAGAATTTGCAACTCTCTAATCCGCTCTTCAAGCTCTCTATCTATTATAAAAGCGCATTTAAAGCCCTCCCAACGCCTGTGTTTTATAGCATCAAGTGGAATCCTATCCACCAGCACTTCAGGGGCAAATACAAAGCTATTTTCAAGATTTAAAATATCAATCGCACAAGCCTTTGCTAGCTCTTCTCTAAGTTCTGTATTTTCATACAGATTTTTTAAAAGCCTTGTGATAACCAAAAGACTTTGTGAATCACAAACTAACACCTTATGTCCATCTTGTTGCGCTTTATCTAATAGCAAAATTAAGGGCTTAAAATACTCCACAGGCGTAATAAATGGCAAAAACTTCTCATCAAGCGCTAGCGATTCTGTCCTAACAATAGGGATATGGATCTTCTCTAAGAGTTTCTTAACGCTAGAGATTAAAGGCTTGCAATGCTTATAAAAGTTATTATGCAAAAGGATATAAGATTCCATTATTTCTCCTAACTCTTTAAGATTTTGGCTTTAAACTTCTGAATCTTTGGATTTTCACAACGATCAAATAGTAATATTTTTAGCTCATTAATACAACGATCAAATCTATCATCTTGTGGAAAAAGATATGTTTTTAATTCTTGAGCATTTAAGACTCCATTTTCTAAATCACTTACTGATTCTAAAATAGCATTTGTTTTGTGCTTTGCATACAATGCCGCTACAAGCAAAAAATACGCTTCGCCTAAATAGCTTGGATTCTCCACACTCAAAGGCGTTGCATACGCATAGGGCAAGAAAGAAAGCAGAAATGTATTACTTAGCGTTTTAGATTCCAACTTCTCAATGCCAATTCCTTTAAAATCTGCATTTTTAAAAATGCTTAACACTTCATCACTTGCTAACTCATCTAAGCCTAATTCTCTTAGTGGCGCAAGTTTATCTAAAAATGGTTCAACATTAATCACTAAATCTTTTAGTGCTAAATGCGCATTAAGTGGCTCTACTTTCCACTCACTACCAAACCTATCTAAAAGCCTAAAAATAGGAAGCTCAAAGTCATAAACAACTACTCCATCAATCTTAAATCCATAAGCATTATAACCATACTCATACACAGAATCTTGGACGCTTTTAAGCAAATCTAGCAAGGTTTTTTCCACATTGATTTTAAGTGTTAATTTTGCAAAATAGGGCAAATAATCCGTTTTTACATCAAAACGGAACAACTCTAAGTTAATCTTTTTCTCCATTTTTTCTCCATTTGAAGCACTAAAATGCACGCAGTATAACAAATTATTTTTTAAATCTTTTGTTTTTTGGATTTGCCAAAAGGGCTTGCATTGAGCTATTTATTCCTTCATCTTCTTCCATAGAGTTTGGCTTTAACTTTGCAAAAGTTGCAAAAAGATTGACATAAATACAAAAATCTGATTGCAAACTATCGTGATTTGATAACAAAATTTGCACAATGCTATTAAGCGGAGCTGTTACAAAACTACCCAAATTCTCTTCTCCAAATCCCGCTTCAAAATACAAATTTTCTCCATCAAGCTCCAAACTCTCAAAAGTATAGCCAGCTAAAATAAACAAAGTTAGCTCTCCAAACGCATTGCGAATCTCTTGGGGCAAACTTGGCTCAAACTTCACACAATCTACATTGCAAAGAATAGAAAAGTTGATTTTTTTGCGGATTAAATGCTCTAAAATCTCATAACAATGCCTAATTTGCATTGCTTGAAACTTCTTATCCTTTAATAAAACTTCCATTTCATACCCTTTTTATAATTTCTTTTAAACCTTCCAAAAGGATTCTAACTTCTTGCATTCCAATTTCCCAAAAATCGCTACTCTCAAGATCCAATCCAAAGATTCCAACAAGTTCTTTTGGTGTTTTGCTTCCCCCAAGACTCAAAAACTTCTCGTATTTTGCCACAAAATCTTCCCTTTGCTTGCGATACACACCAAAAAGTGCAAAAACTAAAAGTTGCCCATAACTATAAGCATAGCAATAAAAAGGCGTATGGATAAAATGCGGAATATACGACCACCATAGCCTGTAATTCTCTGTTAAAATCACGCTTTTACCAAACATTTTTTGATTTTCTTCTTGCCATAGAGCATTTAGCATTTCCGTGCTTAACTCCCCATCTTTTTTATGCACCAAGCGTTCAAAATTTGTAAAAACATTTTGGCGAAAAAGTGTTGCAAATACATCTTCAAGCTTTCCTGCATAAAGAGCGATTTTTTCCTTATCATTTAGGCGTTGCTGCATTTTTTCAAATAATAACATTTCCGCAAAAACAGAAGCAGTTTCTGCTGTTGTTAGTGGAGTATCAGCGTTTAAATAACCCACAGAATACGATAGATATTGATGAATCGTGTGCCCTAGCTCGTGTGCCATTGTGAAAGCATCGCGCCTACGATTTGTGTGATTAAGCATTAAATAGGGATGCACACTAGGAACAGCACTATGGCTAAACGCTCCGCCGCGCTTATTTTCTCTAGGATGTGAGTCAATCCAACCTTCATCAAACGCACGCTTGGCAATTTCGTAAAACTTTGGCGAAAACTCCGCAAACGCTTCTAAAACAATACTTTTAGATTCCATATAACTAAAGTCCGCTTCATCATTAGCAATAGGCGCATAACGATCATAATCATAAAGGCAATCATAGCCTAGTAATTGTGCTTTAAGTGTATAATATTCTTCTACAATTCCAACATTTTTATTAATGGTATCTACCATCATATCTACACTTTTTTGCGTGGTTTGGTTAGCAATATGGCGCGATTGCTCTAGGCTTTCATATCCACGCAACTCCGCTGTAATCTTTAAATCCTTACGCACCACATTATAAATATAAGTTAGAAGCGGGAGATTTTGCGCCAATGTTTTACTTAAGGATTCTTGCGCCATTTTACGCACTTCCCTATCCTTGTCATAAAGCAGGCTTAAAACTTCTTCTTCACTAACTTCTTTGTTTGCCCCTTTAAGCGTGATTAAAAAGCGTAAATTACTTAAATGCTCATCAAATAATCGCTTAAAACTATCCACGCCCACAGGCTGTGTTTTTAGCAACACTTTTTCTTCTTGTAAGCTTAGTTGATACTTTGCGTGCTTTTGTAAAAGCTCTAAATAATACGCATATCCCTTTGCACCCTCTATAAACTCTTGCTGTTTTGCTCTTTCAAGTGCATTAAATTCTAAATCAAAAAACAGCAAAAAATCTTGCGCCTTATTGACTTCCATTTCGCATTCTGCATAAAATGCCCCTTCTTTTGTGTTAGACGCAAAACACAAAAACGCATAAGTCATAATGCGTGATAGCTTCTCACAAAGTGCTTCATATTCTTTTAAGCTTTGATAAAAGGATTCTGCATTTAGCGCATTAAGATTGCCTTTATATTTCTTCTCAAAGTCTTGCGCCTTTGTAATTGCGCTTTGCATTGCATTTTGTAAAGATTCTTTGCTATCAAATAGGGGTTTTAGATTCCATATATCTTGTGTGTTTTTCATAAAATTCCTTGTAAAACATAAATCTTAAATTCTACATAAACTACACTTAAATTTAAGATATTTTAAATTTAAGCTACAATATATTATTAGCTTTTGCAAATTATTTTTAGAGGTTTTCTGAAATGGAAAAGTTACTAATGCTTTTATTTCTCTTTGTCTATCCACTCTTCGCAAAGGAAGTGTATATTATACACGGCTTTAACTGCACAAGCAAATATGCGTGGATTCCAAACCTTAAGCAAGAATTACAAGACTTAGGATATAGCGTTAAAGCCCTTGATATGCCAACACCTGATAAACCAAGCTTAGAGCAATGGACACGGCATTTAAAGAAGCAAGTTACAACACTAGATTCCAACACCTACTTTATCACGCATTCCTTAGGTGGAATCGCACTTTTGCAATTTTTAAGCCAAACGCAATTTAAAAAAGATTCTAAAATTGGTGGTATTATCCTTGTAGCACCATTTGATAAGCCTTTAGAAATCTTGCCTATTCTTAATGGCTTTACACAAACAAAGCCCAATTACAAAGCCCTACAAAACCACCTTAACCTAGCTATTGTAATTTCTTCTAAAGATGATAAAATTGTCCCACACACTCTAAGCAAAGAAGTTGCAAAAGCACTCAATGCAAAGCTAATCGCCACAGATTCTGGCGGACATTTTATGGACCAAGACGGCTTTTACTCACTGCCTTTAGCCACCCAAATCTTTAAAGATTTGCAAGAGCAATAAAGCACTTTAAAATACGGAATCCATTTTTGGATTCCAACTATTCTTCAATATAATTCTTAAGCTTTCTTCCTACTTTTGGATGTTTAAGTTTTT
>Oklahoma_p1__coassemble_422_pt1 | contig 24172 bp, 20 predicted proteins | sample Oklahoma_p1__metabat2_high_PE_001 | metagenome-assembled genome bin Oklahoma_p1
TTCCACCCCCACTTTCTGTGCTTCCTCCTGAGCTTGTTCCACCACCTGAACTTGTTCCACCCCCACTTTCTGTGCTTCCTCCTGAGCTTGTTCCACCACCTGAACTTGTGTTATTTTCTTCTTCTTTTTCTCTAACCCCACTAGGTAGAATTGGATTAGATCTAGTTGATGGGTATTGATAATTTCCACTTAAAGTTGAGATTGTTGACATGGTTGCTCCTTAAGCATAGTATGAAAAGCTAAGTTCCGCAATGGCTAGTTTTGCATAGGGATTCTTTGCTTTTTTGTCTATGTGCAAGCTATTTTCGTTCCAATTTTCAGATTTTTTTGGATTTTGTTGTGAATTTTGTTTAAAATTTTCAGAATTTTGCTGTTGTCCTTGTTGGAATCCACCTTGCTGATTTCCACTAGAATTACTAAAATCTCCATTGCCTAGACTATTGCCTTGATTGTCTTTAAAATCAATTTCCACATTTTGGAATCCTAAATTTCCTAGTGCATTCTTGAAATCTTGCGTATTTTGCATAATAAGTTGCAAGGCGTTTTGATTGGAACTAATTTGCACAGAGAGTTTATCGCCATTTTTAGCAATGGTAAGCTCCACGCTTCCTAGATTTTGTGGATTTAGCTCTAGACTAATTTTTGTAACAGGCGGACGATAGTTTGTAATCGCATCTCTTAGACGATCGCTAAAATGCGTGAAAGTATTTTGGAGGCTGAGACGCGATTCTCTCTGTGTTTGCAAGCTATTTTGGTAGTTTTCTTGATGTGCCTTTTCACTCTCTTTGCGCACTTCTTTTTCTTTGGGTTGTTGGATTTGTTCTTTTGTTTCGCTTTGAGATTTTTGACTTGTTTTTAAGAGATTGTCTAAAAAGCTCTCTTGCTTGGTTGTTTGCTCTTGGGGTTGGAGTATTTCTTGGTTAATATTTAGCGGACTTTGTCTCGTTTCTTTTACATCTTTTAGGGTTTCTTTTGAGATTATTTGAGGCTTTTCGTTTTTGGGAGTGGAATCTTTTTTGGCTTCTTTGTGATTTTTGGCGATAAAATCCATTTGGGTAGGGTTTGGCTTGTTTTCAAATTTTGAATTTTTGGATTCCAACTTTTCTTTTATATTTGCTTCTATATTAATGGGTTTTGGGGTTTGTGTTGGCTTTGGTGCTTCTTTTAAGGTTTGCGCTTGTGGCTCTTGCACCTTTGGATCTTGAATTTGCTGTGCTTTTTGTGGAGCTTTTGAGTTCTGTAAAATTTTGGTTTTGGAATCTATTTTTGTATTCTTGGGATCTAAATTCTCTTTTATTTCTTGTGCTTCTTGCGCTGTGTTAGTTTTAGATTCTACCTTTGTTTTTGGCGTTTCTGGTGTGGAGTTTTGCACCTTTGTTTGAGACTTTTCGTTTTGAGACTTCTCGTTAGGTTTGGAATCTAAAATTATAGAGTCATTTTTAGATTCCAACTTTTGAGTGTGCTTTGTATCATTTGTGTTGATAGGTTCTTTTGTATCTGTTTTTTTAGATTCCTTGTTTTGCTTGATTTCTTGTGCTTTTTTTTGAAAACCTAAAGAGTCTTTGGCGGTCAAATTTTTATCTTGTAAAATCGCATTAAACAAAGGCTTTTTAGGATTATTTTTAGGCTCTGTTTTTGGTTCAAGTTTAGAATCTATTGTGTTTTTGGATTCCGCATTTTCTAACTTTTCATTTAATTTGGCTGTGGTTTGTGTAGAAATTTTTTTAAGATTAAGCTGCAAATTTTTAGCAACTTCACTTAAATCTTTGAGAGTTTTTTCTTTGTTTTGTATGCTTGAAAATTCTAGTAAATCCTTAGCGCTTCTTGGCTGAGGTATTTTTTGAGATTTAAAATCTTTGGTGAGATTATATTTTTCATCAAGAATTTTTAGAAAATTGCTTTTGCTGGGCATTAATTTATCATCTTTTTGAGTGCTTAGCGGAATTTTTAGAGTGGAATCTTTTTTTATATCTTTTTTTGTAGCTGGCTGTGTTAGTGTATTAAAAATTTGCGCAAAACCTTGAGAATCTTCCGTTTGGGTTTCAAATGGATTGTGTTTGGTTGTATTTTTTGTGTGGATAGCAGATTTCTGATTAATAGATTCAACTTCTAAAAAAGGAAGCATAGCAACGCCTTTTTGCAAATAAGATTCCATATTTAAAGCAAAAAACATTCCATATAAAGCATTTTATGTTAAGAATAATTTGAGTAGAATCCGCAATTTATTTTACAGATTAAAATCCTAAGGAAACAAATGCAAGAAATTAGAAATATTGCGGTTATTGCGCACGTAGATCACGGAAAAACAACACTTGTAGATGGGCTTTTGCGCCAGTCTGGCACATTTGCAAGCCATGAACAGGTTGATGAGCGCGTGATGGATAGTAATGATATTGAAAAAGAGCGTGGAATTACAATTCTTTCTAAAAATACGGCAATTAACTATAAGGGTGCTAAGATTAATATTATTGACACTCCCGGACACGCGGATTTTGGGGGTGAAGTTGAGCGTGTTTTAAAAATGGTTGATGGAGTCTTGTTGCTTGTAGATGCACAAGAAGGGGTGATGCCACAGACTAAATTTGTAGTGAAAAAGGCGCTAGGGCTTGGAATCCGTCCTATCGTGGTGGTAAATAAGATTGATAAGCCTGCGGCGCAGCCTGATAGGGTGATTGATGAAGTGTTTGATTTATTTTCTGCAATGGGAGCAAATGAAGAGCAATTAGACTTTCCTATTGTGTATGCCGCTGCGCGTGATGGCTATGCAATAAAAGAGCTAGATGATGAAAAAAAGAATTTAGAGCCACTTTTTGATGCGATTTTAGAATATGTGCCATTGCCTAGTGGTAATAAGGAAAATCCTTTGCAGGTGCAAATTTTTACACTAGATTATGATAATTATGTGGGCAAAATTGGAATTGCAAGAATTTTTAATGGTAAGATTAGAAAGGGTGAGAATGTAATGCTTGCTAAGAGTAATGGAGAGAAAGTTACAGGTAAGATTACAAAACTCATTGGTTTTTATGGGCTTGCAAGAACAGAGATTGATGAGGCGCAAGCAGGAGATATTGTGGCACTAGCGGGATTCCATTCTATTAATGTTGGGGATTCTATTGTAGATCCTAATAATCCTATTCCACTTGATCCTATGCACCTAGAAGAGCCAACAATGAGCGTGAATTTTGCTGTAAATGACTCTCCATTTGCTGGGCTAGAAGGTAAGCATGTAACAGCAAATAAACTAAAAGAGCGCCTTGAAAAAGAAATGCAAACTAATATTGCTATGAAAGTTGAAGAATTAGGTGAGGGCAAGTTTAAGGTTAGCGGTAGGGGAGAGCTACAAATCACAATTCTAGCAGAGAATCTAAGAAGAGAAGATTATGAGTTTAGTATTTCGCGCCCTGAAGTGATTGTGAAAGAGATTGATGGACAAAAATGTGAACCTTTTGAATCTTTAGTTGTAGATACGCCACAAGATTATTCTGGAAGCGTGATTGAAAAGCTAGGACGTAGAAGAGCAGAGTTAAAAGCTATGAACCCTATGGGAGAAGGCTACACAAGGTTGGAATTTGAGATTCCAGCTAGAGGACTTATTGGATATAGAAGTGAATTTTTAACAGACACTAAAGGGGAAGGTGTGATGAACAATAGCTTTTTAGAATTTCGCCCTTTTAGTGGAAGTGTGGAGACTAGAAGCAATGGTGCATTAATCTCTATGGAAAATGGTGAGGCAACGCCTTTTTCATTGGGAAATATCCAAGAGAGGGGTGTGCTGTTTATTCCACCACAAACTAAGGTATATGTGGGAATGATTATTGGAGAGCATAGCAGAGAAAATGATTTAGATGTTAATCCTGTTAAAGCAAAGCATTTGACAAATATGCGTGCAAGCGGAAGTGATGATGCAATTAAACTAACACCGCCTAGGGATTTAAATTTGGAGCGCGCATTGGAGTGGATTGAAGAAGATGAGATTTTAGAAGTTACGCCAAAGAATATTAGAATCCGCAAAAAAGTGCTAGATCCAACACAAAGAAAAAGAAAAGCAAAATAAGGGGGCAAAATGCTGACAGTTGTTAAGAGGAATGGGAGAATTGAACCACTAGATGTTACAAAGATTCAAAAGCATACAAAAGATTCCGTTTTGGGGTTAGAAGGTGTTTCGCAAAGCGAATTAGAAGTGGATGCGAAGTTGCAATTTCGCGATAAAATCACCACACAAGAGATTCAACAAACGCTGATTAAAACAGCAGTAGATAAGATTGATATTGATTGTCCTAATTGGACTTATGTTGCGGCACGCTTGTTTTTATATGATTTATACCATCGTGTTAATGGTTTTAATGGCTATAAAAGCCTTGCAGAATATTTTGAGAAAGGGGAAAGAGAAAATCGTATTATTGGGGGCTTAAAAGAGAAATTTAATCTTGATCGTTTAAATAAAAAAATTGTTCCAGAAAGAGATTTGCAGTTTAATTATTTGGGTGTCAAGACGCTTTATGATCGCTATTTACTAAAGGATAAGCAGGGTAATCCTATTGAATTGCCACAGCATATGTTTATGGGGATTGCAATGTTTTTAGCGCAAAACGAAAAAGATCCTAATTATTGGGCAGAGCAGTTTTATGATTTGCTTTCAAAGTTTGAAGTGATGGTAGCAACACCTACGCTTTCAAATGCGAGAACTCCACGCCATCAACTTAGCTCTTGTTATGTAGGAAGCACACCTGATAGTATTGAAGGAATTTTTGATTCTTATAAAGAAATGGCACTTTTAAGTAAATATGGCGGTGGAATTGGCTGGGATTTTTCTAAAATCCGTGGGCTAGGAAGTTTTATTGATGGGCATAAAAATGCTGCAGGCGGAGTGATCCCTTTTTTGAAAATCACAAATGATATTGCCATTGCTGTGGATCAGTTGGGCACTAGAAAAGGTGCAATTTCTGTATATTTAGAGCCTTGGCATAGTGATATTTTTGATTTTGTAGATATTAAGAAAAATAGTGGAGAAGAAAGAAGACGCACGCACGATTTATTTCCAGCGTTATGGATTCCAGATTTATTTATGAAAAGAGTAGGCGAAGATGGTTTGTGGAGTCTGTTTGACTCGCTTGCTTGCGCGGATTTAACAAATTTGTATGGGGAAGCTTTTGAGGCGCGTTATATTCAATATGAACAAGATGAAAGCATCGTTAGGGAAACTGTTAAAGCTAAGGATCTTTGGAAGAAAATTTTAACGAGTTATTTTGAAATTGGTTCTCCATTTTTATGCTTTAAAGATAATGCAAATCGTGCCAACCCAAATGCACACGCTGGGATTATTAGAAGCTCAAATCTTTGCACAGAGATTTTTCAAAATACAGAACCAAACACGACTTTTATTCGTGTAGAATTTGAAGATGGCACAATTGAAGATTATCCAGAGTATCAGCCTATTATTACAGATTATGGTATTGAAAAGCTTTCTAATAAAATCACTTCCACAGATAGTATTGGTGGTAAAAAGGTTTTTATTGCTCAAAGAGAATCAAAAGATGGTAAAACTGCTGTGTGTAATCTAGCGTCCATTAATCTTTCAAAAATTCACACAAAAGAAGATATTGAACGCGTTGTGCCAATTACAATTAGAATGCTTGATAATGTGATTGATTTAAATTTCTATCCAAATCGTAAGGTTAAGGTTACAAATTTAGATAATCGTGCCATTGGACTTGGTGTGATGGGTGAAGCACAAATGCTTGCAGAATCTCGTATAGAGTGGGGAAGTGATGCACATTTGCAAAAGATTGATGCAATTATGGAATCTGTGAGCTATAATGCAATTAAATCTAGTTGTGAGCTAGCGCAAGAGAAGGGCGTTTATAGCGACTTTGTAGGCTCTGAGTGGTCTAAGGGGATTTTTCCTATTGATAAGGCAAATAACGAAGCAAAGGCTCTTGTGGATCGTGGTGGATTGTTTGCGTATGATTATGATTGGAATGCATTGCGTGAGGAAGTCAAAACTAAAGGAATGCGCAATGGTTATTTAATGGCGATTGCTCCAACAAGCTCCATTTCTATTTTAGTTGGCACAACACAGACAATTGAGCCAATTTATAAGCGCAAATGGTTTGAGGAAAATCTTAGTGGCTTGATTCCAGTTGTTGCGCCAAATTTAAGCTTGGATAATTGGAATTATTATACTTCAGCTTATGAAATTGATCAACGCCTACTTGTTAAAGCTGCCGCTGTGCGTCAAAAGTGGATTGATCAGGGGCAAAGCACAAATATTTTTATGGCTCTTAATTTAGCAAGTGGAAAATACTTAAATGAAATTTATACGCTAGCTTGGAAGCTAGGATTAAAATCTACTTATTATTTACGCTCGCAAAGCATAGAAGCAGAAACCTCAACAGACACGATGGATAGAAGTATTGAATGCGAAGGTTGTCAATAGGTGAAAAAATCCTATCTTATTGATACTTCTATAATCTTAGATGATGTGGAGAATCTATTTTTTCTCCATCAAGATGGTGAAAATACTATTTTTATTTGCGATGTAACCTTAAGTGAGCTAGATAAGAAAAAAGACTTAAATAGCGAAACAGGATTTTTTACAAGGGAATTTTTTAGAAGCATAAATGGCGATAATGCTAGCATTTCAGAATATATCGCGATAGAAAACGACAAAATCCACACGCTATATTTTAGCAATAACGCTAGAGAAATTCCTTTACAAATTATCCATCGTCCCATTTATAAAACTAAATTCCAAGATTATGGGCTAAATGATGCGCGTCTTTTAGAGATTGCTAAAGATTATAATCTCACGCTTTTAACAAATGATATATCTCTAAAGATTTATGCACTTTCTTTAAGTATTAACTCGCAATCCTTAATGCGTGATCGCATTGAAAATCCACAAGAAATTGATTTTTTAACACATTTTAGTGTGCATAAGAGCAATATTAAAGTAAATATAGAAAAAGAGCAAAGGTTTAAGGCTTTAAAAAACTGGAGTTTGCTTGCTATTGATGAGCTAGATAGCACAGAAAACAGCCTGTATCAAACAGGCAAAAAACATTATGGAATCAAGCTTGATGGAGTGTTTGAATCTTTGGATTTTGACGCACTTTTAGAAGAATTTGTGTTTTATGTTAAGCCTATTAATTTGGAACAAAAATTCCTTTACGCACTTTTAATGCACCCTAGAAATAAAATTACCATTTGTAGTGGTGCAACAGGCAGTGGAAAAACACTAATTGCTTTGCAAGCGGGATTACATTTGCTTAAAAAGGGCATGGTAGATGGAATCGTATATTTGCGCAACACCGTTACAGCAAATGACAAAGAAGCAGAACTTGGATTTCGTAAAGGCGATGAGAGCCAAAAGCTAAATTATTTTATGTATCCACTCTTTAGTGTAATTAATTTTATGATTACTAAAATGCAAAAGGAATCCCTAGCAAAACGCATTGAATATCGCGGAGATGCAAACAGCATTGAGAGTAAGGAAGCCACAGAATATTTTATCACAAAGCATAATATTGAAGTTATGGATATTGCGCACGCTAGGGGGGTTAGCATTGCTAAGAAGTTTGTGATTTTTGATGAAGCGCAAAATGCGTCAAATGCGACAATTAAGCTCATTGGCACAAGAATGGCAGAGGATTCTAGGATTGTGTTTTTAGGCGATCCTATGCAAATTGATCACCCCTATCTTAGCAAGTTTCGTAATGGGCTTGTGAGTCTGCTAAAAAAAGCAAAGCAAGATAATTTTCTCTCTGCCATTGTGCTACACCAAACAATCCGAAGTGAGATTGCAGGCTGGTTTGAGGATAATTTTTGAATTACGATTCCGCTTTTTGCGTGTTAATGTGGATTAGCACACCTTCTAAAATTGTATCAATATCGCCATCTAAAATCGCATCTACATTAGTGTAAGCAAGGTTTGAGCGTAAATCTTTGACTTGCTGATAAGGCGTTAAAACATAGCTTCTAATTTGATGTCCCCAGCCATTATCACCTTTATCAGTGTGATTGGATTCTGCCTCACGCTTTAGGCGTTCTAGCTCATAAAGCTTAGATTTTAGCATTTTTAACGCGCTTGCTTTGTTTTTGTGTTGGCTTCTATCATTTTGGCATTGCACGACAATTCCGCTAGGCTTATGCGTGATGCGCACAGCAGATTCTGTCTTATTTACATGTTGTCCGCCAGCCCCACTAGCACGATAAGTATCAATCTCTAAGTCTTTTTCGTCAATTTCAATATTAATCTCATCATCAATTTCGGGGCTAACCTGCACAGAGCTAAAACTTGTGTGGCGTTTAGCATTAGCATCAAAGGGGGAGATTCTAACAAGGCGATGCACGCCATTTTCAGCCTTTGCATAGCCATAGGCATTTTCGCCCTTTATAATAAAACTCGCATCTTTAATCCCTGCTTCATCGCCTTCTTGATAATCTAGTAATTCCACTTTAAAGCCCTTGCGTTCCGCCCATCGTAAATACATTCTATAAAGCATACTTGCCCAATCCTGTGATTCTGTTCCACCAGCACCTGGAGTAATGGTAAAGATTGCATTGTTGGAATCTAGTGGATCACTTAACATTACTTCAATTTCAGCATTCTTAATAATAGATTCCAACTCTTCAGATTCTGCAAACAGCACTTCAAGACTCTCTAAATCATCACTTGAGAGTTCAAAAAGTTCAATTGCATCATCAAGGGCAGATTTTGCGTTGTTGTATTTTTCAAGTTGTCGCTCACAACGCTTTTTTTCTTTTTGTAACTCTCCAGCTTTTTTTGCATCTTTCCAAAAATCCTTTGTTTGCTCTAGTTCCGTAATCTCTAAAATACGATTTTTTAGGGAGCTAGGTTGCATAATTTTTTTGATATTTTCACATTTTATATTAAGTGTTTTTAAAAGTTCGCTATAAGTATAAGTATCCAAAAGTTTCCTTTATTTATAATATTCTCTTGCAAGTGTGCAAATCTCGGTGTGTGCTTGCTCTAAAGAATGATAAGAAATAGTGTAAGCATAAGATTCTTTTTTATAGACCTTATCATAATATTCTACAAGTAAAATCTCAGCCACACTCTCTAAATCACCACAATTAAAGGCATCTTTAGCCTTTTGCCAAAAGTCCTTTTTCATAAAAGGAGAGATTTTTTGCATTGCGTTTTCAAAAAATGCGTGTGAGATTTTACCATATTGCTTAGTAATTCTCTTAATTCGATCTTCAAGTGGAGTTTGGATAAAAATCTTTGGAGCGTTTTGGTAGGCGTTATAGAGCACGCTAGGAAGGATTAAATTGCCAATCCTTTTACTCTCACCCTCTACCAAAACAAAAGGTGCATTTTCTAGCTCCCTAAGTCTTTCAAATAGCACGTTTTGAAAGCTTTTTACACTAGGTTGTGTGCCACAAATCCCACCAAAGCTAGAGCCTAAATGCTTTGCAATCCCTTCTAAATTTAAAGAATTTTCAAAAGAAGCAATAATCTCACTCTTCCCGCTCCCTGTTTGTCCTATAAGAGTAATAAAGTGGTGTGGTAAGGGGGATTGTAAATAGCGCGCCACTTCCTTGCGATAAGCTTTGTAACCACCTTCTAGTAAGGCAACTTGATAACCAATTTGATAAAGTATGATTCCAAGTGCTTGACTGCGCATTCCTCCACGAGCACAATGGATTCCAATAGATTTTTTTGGGCTGATTTTATCTTGCAGTTTTAAAAGATGCTTAGAGATATTAGCGCTCACAAAGCTTGCCCCTAAAACTTTGGCTTTAAAAGAGTTTTGTTTATAAAGTGTGCCGATATACTCAAACTCATCATCATTTAAAACAGGGTAATTTATGGCATTTGGAATGTGTGATTGCTCGTATTCTCTAGGAGAACGCACATCTATGATATGAGAAAAATCTGTTTGTAAAAATTGCTCTATGGGAAGTTTTTTTGTCATTTTAAATCTTTAAACCCCTTTTAAGATACTTGCGGCACATAAACTTTTTAGAGGCTCTGCTGTGTTCCCACCCTGAAGCATTATCCAAAAAGCCTATTGCACAAGTCTCAAAAAGGGCAAATGAAATTTTATCTCATCTTAAATAAAAATAAATTGAATTTTAGTTAGCTATTAAAATGCCGTATCATTTTTATGGTATTTTTATCAAGTTCTGTCCCCCTCTTTTCTAAATCTTTAATAATTTGTTCTCTAGCATTTGCTTTTAGATTCTGTCCAAATTTTGCTTTAATGCTTTTGCTAATTATTTCTATTGTTCCTACAAACACGCCTTTTTCTTGCCCTTCAAATTGTCCTAAATCCATATTTAAAGACTGGTGAGAAGGTTCATATTTTTGAACAAGAGTTTTTAGAATATGTTTTTTTCTTTGTGCTTCGGTTATTGTTTTGAAAATGCCACTTAAATAAATTGAAAAGAAAAACTGCGTTGGGATCATAGTATTATTTAGAAAAGTAGAGGGGATATAAGAATAAACTTTTGTAGCAGTAAAAGAAACTTTAGGATTCTCTTTTAAGAGATGGTATTTTCTACCATTCTTTGCGCCGTGTAAGTAAATTTCATTTTCACAATAGCAAAAGCTAACTGGAACTCCATAAGGTTCAATATCCGGAATAATTATTACTCCAAATTCAATTTTTTCTAGCATAGATTCCATCAGCTCGGAATCTATGCATTCAAATTCATTGCGTCTCATTTTATACAGGGAATACCCTAATACTAGAATCTAAAGATTCTTGCAAGACAGATTCAATGGCAAAGAGCGTTCCAGTAGCACTGCTAGCACAACCGCTACAAGCTCCTAAATATCGGATATAAACATCAGTATATCCATCACTTCCATTTTTTAAATCGATGATTTCCATATTTCCACCATCCATCATTAGCATTGGACGGATTTTTTCATCAATAGTGTTTTCAATGGCTTTAATCTTTTGCACCATTGTCATTTCTGTAAATTTCAAATCCCCTTGACTTTGTGCATCTGCTTTTTCTCTTAGGGATTCCTCTTCCATTTCAGCACGCACTTCCTTTAAAATATCAACTAAATAATATTCTCTCTCTTCGTGCCCCCCAGGCTTAATACAGCTTTTGCAAAATGCGCCTGCTTTTGTATATTCTGTGATTTCTTCTACGCTTTTTAAATTATTAAGTTTAATCACTTCTTTAAGCGTTCCAAGACTTACTCTAGCGCATTCGCAGACAATAATCTCATCTTCAAAATCTCCAGGATTTTTTCCTAGATAAAGTGCAGCTGCTTTTTTAATTACATCATATGCCATTACAGAACAATGCATTTTTTGTCCCGGAACTGCTGGAGTATCTGGATCGTCGCGCAAGGCTTTTTCTACATCAATATTTGTGATTTTTACGGCTTCTTGCACTTTTTTGCCCAAGCAAAGCTCAACCATCATATCACTGCTTGCAATTGCGGTTCCACAACCAAAACTTTTAAATTTTGCATCTACAATTACATCATTAGAATCCACAAGCCAATATAAACGCACAGCATCGCCACACGCTTCTGCACCATAATCTGCAACAATTAATTTTAAGCCCCTCTTATCGGCTTCTTCTTGTGTGATAACTCCTAAATGCGTGGGATTGTCCATTCTATCGCTAACTTTTTTAGAATATGCGTCCCACAATGCTCCACCTAATAATTCATTTTTTGCCATATTTTTTCCTTTAATAACTGCTTGAAATTGTTCTTAAGCGTTCAATGGATTTCTTAAAAACTTCAATTGCATAGTCAATTTCTTCTTCACTTGTAAAGCGACTAAGTGAGATCCTAACTGCCGTGTGTGCCAATTCTTTATCTGCACCAATAGCACTCATTACTGGATTCGCTTCTAAATCCTCACTTGCACAAGCGCTGCCTGTTGAACAAGCGATTCCATTTTTATTTAAATCCCAAAGCATTGCTTCACCTTCAACACCGCGAATGCTAATTAAAATTGTATTTGGCACCCTTAAAGAGCGATCTCCTACCACAAAAGTATCTTTAATCCCTAAAAGCGCGTCTTCTAATTTATCGCGTAATCTTCTAACATTATTGCGTTCAAAGTCAAGATAGAGTGTTGCTTGACGCATTGCTTCACCCATTGCTACAATATAAGGCACATTTAAAGTTCCGCTACGGCGTCCGCCCATATGTTCGCCGCCGTGGAATAGGGGAGTGAGTCTCACATCTTTTTTAATGTATAAACCACCAATTCCTTTTGGTCCATGGAATTTATGCGCACTAAAGCTTAATAAATCAATATTGCACTTTTGCACATCTACGGGAATTTTACCAATAGCTTGCACGGCATCTGTATGAAAAAGGATTCCATATTTTTTGCAGATTGCTCCGATTTCTTCAATAGGAAAAATGATCCCCGTTTCATTGTTAGCCCACATAACACTAACAAGAGCGGTTTTATCCGTAATTGCAGCCTCAAGATCAGAGATATTGAGTGTTCCATTTTCTCCAATGGGTAGATATGTAACATTTACGCCTAAATCCTCTAAGAAGCGACAGGTTGCAAGGATTGCTGGATGCTCAACTTCTGTTGTGATAATATGGTTTTTCTCTCCAAAACGTAAAATATCAAAATATATGCCCTTTAAAGCCCAGTTATTGCTCTCTGTTGCACAAGATGTGATAATAATATCATCTTCATCGCGTGCATTAATACCTTCATAAAGAGACTCAAAGGCTTCTCTAATTGCTGGATGTGTTTCTGTGCCAAAACTATGCAAAGAGTTGGGATTGCCATATTTTTCACAAAAATACACTTCCATTTTCTCTTTTGCTTTTGGATCTAACATTGTTGTGGCATTGTTGTCTAAATATACTCTCTTATTAGACTTGTCCATACTTATTTGTCCTTTCTTTAGTTTAAAATAAATAATATTTAGTTTATGCTGTCAATGTAAATTGCGTTTAGCTTTTACTCTAAAAATGCTTAGATTATTTTTAAGCTTAAAAAGCAAAAGTGAAAATGGAATTTTATGGATATAGCCAAATTAATTAAGATAGGTTTTTAAAGCGCGTTCTAAATCTTCTTGGGTATCAATACCAAAAGATTTTGATTCTACCTTTGCCATTGCGATGGTTTTACCATTTTCTAATGCGCGGAGTTGTTCTAGCTTTTCAACAGATTCTAAAGTGGATTTTGGCAAGGTGCAAAACTCTTGCAAACTCTCTGCACTAAAGGCGTAAAGCCCTAAATGCCCATAGTAAATCACGGAATCCAAATTGTCTCTATTGTAGGGAATTTTAGCGCGTGAAAAATAAATTGCTTCGTTATTTGCATTTAGCACAACTTTGACAAGATTAGGATCTTGTGCTTCGTCTTGTGTGATGATCTTTGCGCAACTTCCCATAAATGGGGTTTTAGTGTTATGCATTAAGTGTTTTAGGGCTTGTATCACTTCAATTTCTAAAAAAGGCTCATCAGCTTGTAAATTTATCACAATTTCAGAGCTTCTAAGCTTCAAAATACGCGCACATTCAGCGATTCTATCTGTGCCACTTTCGTGTGCATTGCTTGTTAAGACAGAAGGAATCTTGTATTGTGTGCAAATATCAACAATACTAGAATCATCACAAGCTACCACAGTATCATCAACTTTTTGAGCGAGCATCGCGGTGCGAATCACCATAGGGATTCCATTAATTTGCGTTAAGACCTTGTTAGGAAAACGCGTAGATTTAAGTCTTGCTGGAATAATAATCATTGCTAAAAATCAAAGAGTTCGCTAAAGAAACTTTCGCGCTTTTTGTATTTATAATCTTTATGATGGCGGTAATCTTGGGGGTGGTGCTGTGTGTTTTGGTAGTTTGGTTGTGGGGCTTGCTGATAATTTTGCCTTTGCTCTCCTTGATTATTGGAACGCTCAATAATTTTATCTAACTCTCCACGATCAAGCCAGACGCCGCGACATTTTGGGCAATAATCAATCTCAACGCCACTTCGCTCACTCATTACTAAATCTACACCGACACAGACAGGGCATTGCATAATCACTCCTTTTAAAATTAAAGTAGCATTATAGCAAAATGAAGTCAATTATACAGATAAAAAAATATTTTTTTAGAATAACTTGCAGAGGGTAAAAATCAATGCAATATTTATTGCATTGATTTTTAAGAATTAAAATAGATTAGAAGCTTAAAATTAATCCTTGTTTGAGTTTAGAAGTGTTTGGTAAATCCTAAGTAATGCAATAAATAGTGCAGTAATTGCAGGTCCAAGCACAATTCCCCAAAATCCAAAGCTTGTAAGACCAGCAATGATGGCAAAGAATATTAGCATTTCATTAATTTGCACAGGGGTTTTAATTAACACGCGGTTAATAAAAGCAATGATAAAGGGTTTTATGCCATTATCAGCAAGGGTTGCAATGATAATAATAGAGTAGAGTGCAATAACAATAGCATTTGTGTAATTACCAAGATAAAGTTCATACCCGACAATAGGAAGCCACACAAGAGAGCCGCCAACAACTGGAACAAGGGAAGCAAAGCCATAAAAAACAGCAAGTAAATAGGAATTGTAGCCAAAAAAAAGCATTAGGATTCCAAAAAGCGTGCCTTGTAAAATCATTGAAAAAATAGAGGAATAAAACACCACGCTAATAACAGCACTCACTTCATTGTAAAGAGATTTTGTTTGTGTGGGATTAAAAGGAATTAGTCCTAAAAAGTAACTCCCCAAAGTATTTCCATAATAATAAAAAAAGAAAAGAAAAACTAGGATAAATAGCGTATCACTAACAAAAGAAATGCTATTTTTTGAAGCTTTGGCAATGAGATTTAGTCCTTGCTTAAGAATATCTCCCCAGTTTATTGCGTGAAATTGCTCTAAATAGGTATTCATTTCATTTTGTATAATATCAGGCAAATATAAGATTAAATCTTTGCTAAAAAGTGTTAAGCGAGCTTGTGTATCTAGCAAGAAGTTTTGAAAATTGCCTAAATCTAAGTTTGTTGCAATATTTGCAAGGCTTAGTAAAATATAAAAAATCGGCACAAAACAGAGCGTGATAAGTATCAAAACCATCAGCGCAGAAACAAGAAGTTGGGATTTTAGGCGTTTTAACAATGCACAATAAATACCTTGTGTAGCAATAAAGAGTAAAAATGCAATTAAAAGATTCATTAAAAAAGGCGCATAAAGCCTAAAGAGTGCTAAAAGAGTTAGCACAAAGGCGATAAGAAAAAAATAGATTCCACTATTACGCATTTATCTATTAATCACTTTGCTGGGTGGATAGATAAATACGCTTTTTCTATGCACTTCAATAGGTTCTTTGCTATCTAGCGCGTAGGCTTTGATTTGAAGTTGAATATGCGTGTTTTTTTGCGCATCTTGTGCGAGATTTTTGTCTGTATAGAGTGTAACAGGCTGTTTTTGTTTCTCACCAGCTTTGATTAAGAAAGGCTTGCTAGGGCGTTTAATCTTAATTGCATCGTTATTTTCAACTTCAAAATAGAATTTATAATCTTCATTGCTTGTGTTTTGAAATAAAAAGATATAAGAGTTTTCTACAATATTATTATCACGGATTGATAGCTCGCCACGATTAATATTTAAGAGCATATTCTCTTTTGTAGAGCTCATTGCCAAAAGTCCTGCAAAAACGATTCCAAGCGCAACCACATAAGCAATGGTTTTAAAGCGCACATAACGCACTTTTTGGCGTTCTTCAATACTTTGCGGACTTGTCCAAGAAATCAGCGTTTCTTTACCAAGTTTTCCCATTACACGCGTGCAAGCATCAGAGCATTCAAGGCAGTTAATGCACTCTAACTGCATTCCTTTTCTAATATCAATGTGTGTGGGGCAGATTTTCACGCATGCTTCACAGCCAATACATTCAGCATTTGGCGTTTCAGGCTTTTTCCAAAGCTTGATACCTTTAGGATCAAATACAGCTCCACCACGCTTATAATCATACACAGTCATAATTGTATCATTATCATATAAAACACTTTGCACGCGGCTATAAGGACACATATAAATACAGAAATTTTCCTTGATAAATACAATATCAGCAATTAAAAAAAGTGCGATTCCAAGTAAGAAAATCAGCAAATACTTATGCTCTAGTGGATTTTGGATATAGGTAAAAAAATCCGCTGGTGGCACGAAATACCACATAAAATTTGATGCTGCAACCAGCGCCAAAAGCGACCAGATTAACACCGCCACAACCTTTTTTACTTTATTAATACCTAAGCTCATATCAGGTTCTAACTGGCGATTTTCAATGCGTTTGCGTAAGCGTAAAATTTTAGTTTCTAGCAAATCCCTATACAGCACGCGAAAAATCGTTTGCGGACACGCCCAGCCACACCATACACGCCCAGCAAGCGTGGTTAGAAAGAATATGGATAAAAACATTAAAATTAACAAAAAGGGCATTAAATACAATTCCTGCATATCAAAAGCAACGCCAAGCAAATGCAATTGTTTGTGATCAAAAGATAAGAGAAAAATTTGATTGCCATTGATTTGGATAAATGGAATCGCAAAAACAATAATTGTTGTGATAAGATACATTACATAGCGTTTTTTGAAATATTGTCGCATATTGCGCACTTGTTCCATAAAAGCTCCTTGAAAATATGAAAATTTTGCCACAATACTAGCGCAATAAGTGTAAAAAGTAGCAAAAAATAAATTTTTTTGTGTTTGTTATGTGATTTTTTCACATTTTTTACTTGCTTTATGCTAGAATTACGCGCTTTAATTTTGAAGCTATAATTTTTACACGAAGGTGGTGATTTAGATGCCAGGTATCAAAGTTAGGGAAAACGAATCTTTTGATGATGCGTATAGAAAGTTTAAAAAACAAGCAGATAGAAACCTTGTTGTAACTGAAAGTCGCGCAAGAAGATTTTTTGAACCAAAAACTGAAAAGCGTAAAAAGCAAAAAATTAGCGCACGCAAGAAAATGCTTAAACGCTTATATATGCTTAGACGCTACGAATCAAGGCTCTAATATAAAAGGATTCCATTTGGAATCCTTTTTACTTCAATATTTCTTTAATTAAATATATCTTGAAAAACCTTTTCTGCTAACCCCAAAGCTTCTTTTATCTTGTTAGAATCTGTAATCTTGCCTCCAGCAGTGGCAAAGTCATCTCTGCCCCCGCCATTACCGCCAAGAATTTGTGCGACTTGTTTTACCCAAGCTCCAGCTTTGAGTTTGGATTCTACACCTTTTACTCCAGCAGTAATTGTAACTTTGCCACTAGATTCTGTGATAAGTAGAATTGCAACTTTTTCATTTTCATTTTTTGCGTTATCTACAAGCTCTTTAGCTTCTTTTGTATCGGTATTTTCTAGCTTTAAGGCTATAAGCTTGACGCCATTTAGCATTTTAGATTCCAATGTTTTTGCACCCGTGTTACTCTTGCTAGCCTTTTCTTTAAGCTCTTTTACCTGCTCTTTTAGCTTAAAGATTCCTTGTATTATATCTTGTGCTTTAAGGGCTTCTTTTGCCTGTTTTATGGACTCTAGCGCATTTTTTCCATAGTGATACGCTGCTTTTCCACACACTGCTTCAATGCGCCTAACTCCGCTACTCACGCTACTTTCACGCACAATATAAAAGCTCCCAATCTCCGCAGTATTTTGTATGTGAATCCCTCCACATAGCTCAATAGAATCTCCAAAGCTAATAACCCGCACATTCTCCCCATACTTCTCGCCAAAAAGTGCCACAGCCCCTTTTGCTTTAGCTTCTGTAATCCCCATAGTTTCGCACACTTGTGGGGAGGATTCTGCAATTTTGCTATTAACTAAGGCTTCTATTTGCTCTAGCTCATCTGTGTTTAACGCCTTTGGATGGCTAAAGTCAAAACGCAAACGATTTGCCTCTACAAGGCTTCCAGCTTGGGCAATATGGCTACCTAGAATCTGCCTTAGTGCATAATGCAGCAAATGCGTGGCGGAGTGGTGCTTGGCAATTTCAAAGCGACTAGAATCTACTTGTGCTATAACCTCGCCATTTGTTGTTAATAGGCTTAGGGAGTGGATTTTAGAGAGATTTAAGCCAAAGTATTTTTGCGTATCAAGGACTTGTGCGATAATATTAGAATCATTTTTTAAGATACCTTTATCGCCAACTGGTCCCCCTGACTCTGGATAAAAAGGCGTAGATTCTAACATCACCCAGCCCTCTTGCCCCGCTCCTAAAGATTCCACTCTTTTAAAGCTAGAATCCAAAAGGGCTAGAATCTTAGATTCTACGCTAACATTTTCATATCCTACAAATTTGTTCTCGCCAAACTCACTCAACAGCGCGTTAAAATCGCCATCTTTGGCGCTATCACCGCTTCCTTTCCAATGTGCTTTGCTTCTATCTTTTTGTTCTTGCATACATTTTTCAAAGCTCTGCATATCCACATCTAAGCCAAGCTCACGCAACATATCTTGCGTTAAATCAAGCGGGAAGCCATAGGTATCATAGAGCTTAAAGGCTACCTCGCCACTAAAACGCGTTGCATTTGAGCGATGAATCGCGGATTCTGCATTGGATGCTCGGTCATTACCCTCTAGGTAACTCCCTTCGTCTCCGCCTTGAAAACCGCAATTTCTCATCTCAACTGCTTCCGCGTTATCATTATTTAATCCAAAAGCCTTTGTGTTAGTTTTTGCTTTTAGCGTTTGAATCTCTTTATTAAACAACGCCATTCCGCTTTCTATCGTCTCAAAAAACCTTTCTTCTTCCGCCTTGCATTGTTCTTGCACAGCATTTTTACGCTCTTTTAAATAGCCATAATGCCCCCCCATAGTATCACACACAACGCCTACTACTTCATATAAAAACGCCTTTCTTAAGCCTAGCAAATAGCCGTGCCTTACCGCTCTTCGCAAGATTCTACGCAAGACATAGCCTCTGCCTTCTTTGTCAAAATTTACCCCTTGTGCGAGTAGAAACGCCACAGCGCGCGCGTGATCGGCAATTACACGAAAGCTCGCACCACTTTCATAGACATAAGTTTGTTTGCTTAAGGATTCTACCTTGTGGATTAAAGGCATAAAAATGCTAGAGTCAAAATTAGAGCGTTTGCCCTCCAAAAGTGCAGCTACTCGCTCTAGCCCCATTCCTGTATCGATACTAGGCTTAGGTAAAGGTTTTAAGCTCCCATCGGCACTTCTTTCATGCTGCATAAACACAAGATTCCATATTTCTAAAAATCTATCCCCATCTCCGCCAAAATAGTCTTCTTCTCCATTAAAAAATTCCGCTCCTTGATCCACAAAAATTTCACTACAAGGACCACAAGGACCTGTATCGCCCATTTGCCAGAAGTTATCCTTATCACCCATTCTTTTAATATGACTAGAGTCTATATGTTTGCACCATAGTTCAAAAGCTTCATCATCACTTTCGTGGATTGTTACATATAACACAGATTTATCAAAGCCTAAAACTTCTGTAACAAACTCCCACGCATACGCAATCGCATCTTTTTTAAAATAATCGCCAAAACTAAAGTTACCAAGCATTTCAAAAAGCGTATGATGGCGTGCGGTGTAGCCGACATTTTCTAAGTCATTATGCTTTCCACCTGCGCGGATACAAAGTTGCGCGCTTGTAGCACGCCTTTGCTTAGGCGTTGGAATCTTACCTGTGAAAATATCCTTAAATTGCACCATTCCTGCATTAGTAAAAAGCAAGCTCGCATCATCTGGCACTAAAGGCATAGACTCATACACTTGATGCCCCTTAGATTTAAAAAATTCTAAATACAAAGCCCTTATATCTTTTGTTTTCATTGTGATACCTTCAACTAAAAATTCCAAAATTCTACTTTTTTTCAATTAAAAACTCGCTTTATTATGCGGTTTTTCAAGTGTTTTTTGAAGATGGCTTCAGAAATGTTTTAAAGATTAAAACGCGCCTTTCCATAGATTCTTATATGTTAATAATGCCTTAGCAATGCGGCGGTGCTTCAAGCGCAAGGATAGATTTTGAGACTTTTTGACAAGCTCTATAACGCTTTGTAAAATTTGCTCTTTTGGCATAGCATAGGCTTTTGGAAGATTTAAGGTGCAAGTTTGAAAACTTTCTAAATTTGCGCTTTGATTATCTGCAACTTCTAGCGCAATAACTGGCACTCCACAATAAAGAATCTCTCTTAAACTCTGTCCGCAAGCACAAATACAAAGATCCATTGAGCGGATACATTGCACCATTTCTTGAGCATTTAGTTGGGAGTAAGCTTTAACGCATTTTGGTAGTTGGAGAGAATCTTTTGTGATGCAATGGATTTGTAAGCTTGGAAAAGTGTTTGAAAGCGCGTAAGATATGGGGGTGTTTAAACCTAAAATATCATCACCGCCTAGCGTGATTAAAACGCGCTTTATGATAGGATTAAGTTTTTTGAGGCTTTGGTGCTTAAAGGCGCGTTGTGTTAGTGTGTATCCATTGCCTAAAAATAGCGTGTGATTAGGGTATTTTTCTTTGTATTTTTTAGATTCCATATTTGCGCTATTAATAATAATCCCTTGTGGATAATTAAGACGCAAAGTATCATCAAAAAATAAGCATTTTTTGGCATATTTTGTAGCTAAAACATAGGAATCTAAGGGCAATACATAAGAATCAATAACAATTAAATCATAAAGTATTTTTAGATTGCAAGAATCTAAAAAGTAGGAATCCAAAAAGCAAGAATCTAAAATTTTTGCTACAAAACCTTGTTCTTCTAATTCTTCTTTAAGAGCAGTGCAACGGCTAATATGCCCTAAACCTACGCCAAGTTTTTCATCAGCAAAGAGTAGAGCAGTTTTTGTGGGCATTAGAGTGTATAGAGTTTTTGTAGATTTTCAAGCTTGCTTGTTGCGTTTAATAAAAGCATATCCGCTAAAATTAATGCAAGTTGTGCTTCACAAACTACACTTCCACGCACTGCAACGCAAGGATCGTGTCGCCCTTTAATATTGCATTCTACTACATTGCCTTGAATATCTTGTGTGTTTTGGGGCAAGAAAATGCTAGGCGTAGGCTTAAAATGCACTTTAATAGCAATTTCACCTCCCGTGCTAATTCCTCCTAAAATTCCGCCACAATGGTTACTTAAAAACCCTTGAGCGTCCATTTCATCATTATTTTCTGAACCTAGCAAAAGTGTAGATTCCACACCTTTGCCAATTTCTACCGCCTTAACCCCATTTAATCCAAGCATTAATGCGCCAATGGCACTATCAAGCTTGTAATACAAAGGCTCTCCAAGTCCTGCTGGCACTCCACTAGCACAAATTAGCGCAACGCCACCTATGCTATTATGTGCGTTTTTTGCTTGCATTATGGCTTCTTTTTGTTTGGATTCCATTTTTTTATCTAGGGCAAAAATCTCGCTTCTCTTTGCGTAATTAAAATCAACTTCTTCCCCCTTAATTGCACCAATGCTTAGGATTCCACTTTGCACCTTAATGTTAAAATGTCTTAAAAACATTTTAGCAATCGCTCCAGCAGCAACGCGCGCTACACTCTCTCTAGCACTGCTTCTACCGCCACCTCTAAAATCTCGGAATCCATATTTTTGAAAATAAGTAAAATCCGCGTGTCCGGGACGGAATAAATCCTTAATAGAATCATAATCCTTGCTTTTATTAGCAGAATTTTGGACAAAAAATCCAAGTGGCGTGCCTGTGGTTTTGCCCTCAAATACGCCGCTTAAAATCTCAACTCTATCGGCTTCTTTGCGTTGTGTGGAGTAAAGATTCCTACCGCCCATACGCCTTAGCATTTCTGTTTGTAAAAATTCTTCATCAAGCACAATACCAGAAGGTAACCCATCAATCACCCCGCCAATCCCAGCTCCGTGGCTCTCCCCAAAGGTTGTAACCTTAAGCGCGATTCCAAAAGTGTTCATCTTAACCCTTTAAGACTTCAATGGCGATTTTTGCACAAATTTGCTGAGCTTCTTTTTTACTTTTGCCACTTGCTTTTGCAAACTCTTTTCCCTGAATTTTTACACCTATTAAAAAGTTTTTATTATGATCTGGTCCGCTAGAATCTAGCAAAACATATTCTGGAGTTTCTCCAAACTTTGCTTGCGTAAGTTCTTGTAAGGCTGTTTTATGATCGTAAAATAGGCTGTTTAAATCAATGCTTGGATACACCGCGCTTAAGAGATTATGCATTAAATTGCGTGCTATATCTAAGCCACTTTCTAAATAAATCGCGCCAATAACTGCTTCAAAGGCATTTGATAAAATAGAATCCTTTTTTCTTCCATTGTTTTGCTCTTCAGAATTTGAGATAAAAAGATACTCACCAATATTTAAATATCTTGCAATTTTGGCAAAGGCTTTTTCATTAACCATTGAAGCGCGCATTTTAGAGAGCTCACCCTCTCTTGAATTTGGGAATTTATTATATAAAAACTCTCCAATAATCAAATCCAAAACCGCATCACCTAAAAACTCCAAGCGTTCGTTATGTGTGCCTTTTTTTGCACTTTTGTGTGTCAATGCTTCTTTAAGCAAATTTTGCGCCTTAAAGTGATAGCCCAATGTTTTTTCAAAATGTTTTAAATCCACCATAATCCTTAAGTATTTTTGAATTTTAATGCTTCTTCTTTGGCAATCTTATCGCACCGCTCATTTTCGCAATGCCCACTATGCCCTTTGACCCATTCTACTTTGATTTTATGAGGCTTTGCAGCTTTGATGTAGCGTTGCCAAAGTTCAGTGTTTTTGACATTTTTAAAGTTTTTAGCAATCCAGTTTGGAAGCCACTTGCTAAGTCCATCTAAAACATATTTAGAATCACACACCACAAGCACTTCGCAAGGCTCTTTTAGAGCTTCTAAGCTCATAATTAACGCCGTTAATTCCATTTGGTTATTTGTAGCGACTCTTGCACCACCGCTTAAGACCTTTTCAGACTCTTTATAGCGCAAGATTCCACACCAACCACCAAAACCCGGATTTCCCAAAGAAGAACCATCACAAAAAAGAGTAACACACTTCATCTTTTCTTTCCTTTAAAAATACCAGTGTTTTTGAAGTTAATAATCCATCACAATGCGGACAACGATCAAAAGCAAGCGGGGAGGTTCCGCTACAATTTGTGCATTGATAGCTAAAGCGCAAATCCCCTTGATAGTTAGTATTTGCACGCAATAAACACAGCGTTTCTAGCTCAAAAGTTGCCTTTTTGGACACACTTAAAGGTAAGATTCCTTTTGCTTCTAAAATATCTTTTAAAAGACTTTGATTATTCTCTAAAGTGGCGCTTTCTAACTCTTTTAGCAAAGAAGTTGGAATCTCTTTTTGATTCCATATTATATCTAGGATTTGTGCGAGCGCATTATAAGGAATCTCTAAGATGCATTGCCAAAATAGCGTAGGATGATAGTCTTTTAAAAAACTTAAAATTAAACGCGTAAGCTTTGGCTCTTTTTTTAGCAAAGAAAGAAGCCTAGAGGGAAGTTGATTTTGATTGGTTGCGTTTTTATGAGTTAAAATTAGAATTTTAGCCTTTAGATAGAATTTGTGAAGCTGTGTGTTGCCTTGCATTTCTTCTAGGCAATCTAGCGCATTTAGCGCATCTTCAAAGGCGTTTAACTCTTCATAAATTTTAATAAGAGCATTTAAAACCACAGGATTACGCGGATAATGATGAAGAATTTCTAAATAAATCTCTTTTGCACGCAAGGGAAAGCCAGCCTTGCTATAAACAAGCCCTAAAGATTCTAAAATAGGAATCTTATCAAGGGGATTTTTAAGGGAGTCCAAAAGTGTGGCATAAAGACGGATAGCCTTTTCATAATTTGCACTTTTTTGATACATTTTTGCCATAAAGAGTAGAGATGGAATCGGATTTGGGCTTAGGGCTAAGAATTCCTTAACTTCCTTATCAAAACCAACATAATCAAAACTTTCTATAAATTTACTTAAAGATTTTTGTTGTTTTTGGCTAATGATATAATTCCAGTAATACCCAAAAAGACTCACAAGCCCTATACAAAAAATCAGCACTATAATGCCAAAAAGCGGATCGCGATACTCAATATTATATATTGCGTAGTCAAAAAAATCCACGCCATTCCTTTTAAAATTTAAAATATAAAAAATTTGGCAATTATACTAAAATTATTCTATCACTTAATATAAGATATTTTGAAAGCATTCATAATATTCTATTATCTGTTACTAAA
>Oklahoma_p1__coassemble_506_pt1 | contig 21338 bp, 22 predicted proteins | sample Oklahoma_p1__metabat2_high_PE_001 | metagenome-assembled genome bin Oklahoma_p1
CAATATTTATTTATTTCAACTTTTAAAATTATCTTATTTCTTACAAGTTCTAATAAGGAATCCAAATGGCGTATTTAACACAAAAAGAGCTTAAGGCTTTAGGCTTTAAAAGCTTGGGGGAGAATGTTAAGGTTTCCACTAAAGCAAGCTTGTATGATGTGCATTTAATGGAGCTTGGAGATAATGTAAGGATTGATGATTTTTGTGTCGTTAGTGGAAATGTAATTTTGAAAGATTCTGTTTGGCTGGCTCCATTTTGTCTAGTGGCTGGTGGCTGTAAGCTTGAGGATTTGCAAGAAGGTGGGGTTTTAATCCAAGAATATAGTGCGTTTTCTTATGGAGTAAAGGTTTTTTCGCGCAGTGATGATTATGTGGGCGCAAATACGGGAGTTGTTGAGAAGGTGCGGATTGGGAAGCATTGTGTTTTTGGGGCAAATAGTGTTGTTTTTGCCGGGAGTAAGATTGGTGATTATGTCTCGGTTGGGGCATTGAGTTTTGTTAAAGGGGTGTGTAGAGAATATGGCGTTTATGCTGGGATTCCAGTGCGATTGCTTCAAATAAAACCTTGTGTGTGGGGGGGGGGTAATTTTTGTTGCCCTTCTTCAAAAGGGGTAGCATAATGGGTTGCTATCTTTTTTGTTTGGGATATAAAGGATATTTTGTTTTACAAGAGCTTGCTAGACTTAATAGGCTTGGATTGATTTGTGGTGTGGTGAGTTGTGAGGATACGACTCAAGAGAGTTATTTTGAAAATATTAAGGAAATATGTTTGAAAAATAATGTTAAATTTTTTCATAAAAAAATGATAGATATGCTTGATAAAAAGAAAATAGCTATTGCTATTGCTTGGCGATGGATTATTAAAGATTTTTCACAAGTGATTGTGATGCACGATTCTTTATTGCCAAAATATAGGGGATTTAATCCACTTGTAACAAGTTTGATTAATGGAGATGAATATATAGGGGTTAGTGTTTTATATGGGATTAATGAATATGATAAGGGAGATATTATTGCACAAAGGAGTCTTAAAATTTTCTATCCTATTACAATATGGGAAGCAATTTTAAAAATTTCTTACCTTTATGCAGAATTATGTGTGGAAGTGTTGGAAAAAATTTCAAAAGGGCAAAAGATATTGGGTGTGCCACAAGAGCAAAAAGAAGCGACTTATAGTTTGTGGAGAGATGATAAGGATTATTTTATCCAGTGGGGGTGGAGTAGTGATAGGATTGTGCGTTTTGTTGATGCAGTAGGGTTTCCTTATGATGGAGCAAAGATTCTTTTTGAAGGTAATGTTCTTAGAGTATTAAAGGCAGAGATTTTTGGAGATGTGAGAGTTGTTAATAGGGATTATGGGAAGGTAATTTTTATGGATAATGGTTGCTGTGTGGTAGTGTGTAAAAGTGGGCTAGTAAAGCTCTGTGAAGTGGTAGATATGCAAGGTCGGCAATGGAGTGCTCCAAGATTTAGAATACGCTTTGAATAGGAGTGGGAAAATGATTTTACATATTTTAAGTTCTGCGACACATTCTGTTAGATTTGTAGAGTTTATGCAAGAATATTTTGATTTAAAAAAACATAAATTTGTTTATGTGCGTCCTGATGTTTGCAAATATGGATTAAGCAACTTTAAAGAAGTGGAGCATATTTCTACTTTAAAGCAGCAATTAAAGCTTATTTATCTTATGCAAAAAGCAGATAAGATTATTTTGCATGGATTATGGCGGTATGAAGTGATTAATCTTTTGTATTTTCAAAAATGGCTTTTAAAAAAGTGCTATTGGGTGTTATGGGGTGGTGATTTTTGTTTAGGTAAGGAGTCTTATAGTAAGAGACATAATGTTGTTTTGCAAAATGTTGGGCATTTGATTTCTATTGCTGGGGATTATGCGTATGTTAAAGGTGAGTATAACACAAAAGGAGAAGTGTTTTACTCTAAAAGCTTTTATGTATCAAATGTTTTTAATGGAGAGTTATGTCTGTCTAATAAGAATGAAAAACTGATGATTTTAATCGGTAATTCTGCTGATCCTTTAAATCTGCACAAGGATATATTAGATGCTTTAAAGTCTTATAGGGATTTAAATATAGAGTTAATCTGCCCTTTATCTTATGGTTCTAATAAAGAATATCAAGATGAAATTATAAAGTATGGTAAAAATATTTTTGGAGACAAATTTAAGCCGCTTGTAGAATTTATGCCTTTAAATGCTTATTTGGATCTTCTTTCTTCTTTGGATATTGCGATTTTTGCACATAAAAATCAGCAAGCTTATGGAAATATCATACAACTTTTAGGAATGGGTAAAAAAGTCTATATGAGAAAAACTACTGCTTATAATGAAGTGCTTAAAAATGGATTGAAAATTTTTGATTTTGATGGTGGTGTTGATTTATGTAGAATTGATGATGATAGTGCGATTAAAAATCATCATTTAGCAAAGAATATTTATTCTTTAGAAAATATGCTAAGTGAATTTAAAGAGTTATTTGGAGTGGATAATGAAGCATTTTAAATCACAAACTTTTAGTGGAAATTTTGTTAAGTATTATGAAATATTTTTTAGTGATAAATGTTTTTCGCGCATTGGAGATTATTTGTTGTGTTTGTTTAAAGAGTGTGTGATTGGTGATAGGATATTGGATTTTGGATGTGGAACGGGAATTTTTTGTGAATATTTTGCTAAGAATGGATATAAAGTTGTTGGTGTTGATGTAAGTTTTGATATGATTGAGTATGCTAAAAAGAATCACAATCTTCATTCCGCGCGGGGGGGGGGGCAAATAGAGTATTATTGTGATGATATTAGAAGTTTTCCAAGAGAAAATAGAAAAAAATTTGAAAATTTTAATATAGTTTGTGCATTATCGCATGTAATTTGCTATCAAGTTTCCAATGAATCTTTATTAAAGGTTTTTAGTAATGCATATTCTAATTTAGAATATAACGGAATCTTTGTTTTTGATTTTTATCATCAGGCTGGAATTTTTACGCATAATCTTAATGCAAGGATTAAAAAAGTTGCAGATGGAGAGATTAAAATTGTAAGATTTTCTGAGGCAGAGTTTGATTTGATGGAGAATTCCATTAATGTTTCCTATGCTTATTTGATTTGTGATGGTAGTCAAAAGCCCTTATTTTTAGAAAGTAATGATACAATGCGATTCTTTTCCACCAAAGAATTAGAATTTTATCTTAAAAATGTTGGCTTTAGGAGTATTGAATTTTTTGATTTGGACGATTTTTGTAAAGTGCAATTAACAAGCCAACGACAAAACGGTTATTGTGTGGCAAGAAAATGAAAAAGTATAGGGTTTATCAATGTGTAGCATTTGCGGGGGAAACTATCCTTTAGAAGCGATTAAAAAGGCGTCTAGTGTGATGGCGCATAGGGGTCCGGATTTTAGCGGAAGTTTTTATTGTAATGGAATTGCTCTAGCACATAATCGTCTAAGCATTATTGATTTGCAAAAGGAGGCAAATCAGCCTTTTGTTTCACCATTTTGTCCGCATTTAGTGCTTGTGTTTAATGGGGAGATTTATAATTATTTAGAATTAAAAGCGGAGTTAGAGGGTTTTGGGATTCCGTTTTTTACAAAAAGCGATACGGAAGTTTTGTTGCACGCCTTTGCGTTTTTTGGGCAAAAGTGCCTAGAAAAGTTTAATGGTGATTTTGCCTTTGTAATTTTAGATAAACGAGATAATAGCTTATTTTTGGCGCGCGATAGACTTGGGAATAAGCCATTATTCTATGGAATACAGGGGGATAGAATCTGTTTTGCTTCAGAGATTAAGGGACTTTTAGAGATTTTACCTTGTGTATTTGATAAAGAAGAGATTGCAAAATGGTTGCTCTTTAGCAATGGTAGTAAGGATAAAACGATTTACCAAGGGATTTTACCTTTTCCATCGGCTCATTTTGGAGTGTTTAAAAATGGTAAATTACAACTTACGCGTTATTGGAATCTAAAAATCACTCCACAAAATTACACGCTAGATTCCGCGTTAGATGAACTAGAAGATTTGCTTTTGGATTCTTTAAAGTTGCGTTTGCAATCTGATGTGCAAGTTGGGCTTAGTGTTTCAGGGGGTGTGGATAGCTCAATTTTGGCGCATTTGGTAGCGCGTTTAAATGGAGAATGTAAGTTTTTTGGGCTTAGTTTTAGAGAGTTTCAAGGTGTTGATGAGAGTGTTTATATTGATGAGATTGGTAGAGATGTTGAAGTAGAGATTTGTGAAGTTAAGCCAAAGATAGAGAATCTTAGAGATGATTTTAGAAAGCTTGTGTTGGGGCAAGATGAGATTTTTAGAAGTCTGTCTATTTATGCGCAATTTGTGTTATTTAAAGAGATTGCAAAAACTTGCAAGGTTGTGCTTGGAGGGCAGGGGGCTGATGAGCTTTTTGGAGGGTATTATCATCACATTGGACGCTATGTTTTTACACATAAAGATGCCTTTAAAGATAGGCTTAGGCTTTATGGAAAAGAGGCGTTAAATGAGTATATGTTTGGGTTAAAATGCTCTTTGGATAGGGAGTTGAAGTTACAATTATTTATGGAGGACAATGCAAAAGATTTAGAAAAGTTAGAAAAAATGGGCTTGCCTAAGCCATCTTTGGAAAATCTTTTGGAGCGGTTTTTATTGGATTTTAATCAAGGGCTTTTGCTAGATACGCTAGAGTTTAATTTGCCAAATTTATTGCGCTATGAGGATAGAAATGCGATGACGCATTCTTTGGAAAATCGCACGCCTTTTACAGATTATAGAGTGGTGGAGTTTGCATTTAGGTTGCCAGAGCATTTGAAAGTGGCGCAAGGCTATGGCAAATATCTTTTAAGGGTGTTACTAGAGCGGCTTGGGAGCAAAAATCTTGCGTGGAGAAAGGATAAAAAAGGTTTTGCTGTGCCAGAGTTAGAATTAGCACGGAGTTTAGGTTATAATGCGCAAAATCTTTTTGATGTGCGTGCTATGATTTTTGAGCAATTAAGGAATAGGTGATGATTTGGATTGATGTGGCAACTCCTAAATATGCAATGTTTTTTGCAAGCATGATTAGAGAATTGCAAAAAAGGAATCATAAGATTTTAGTTACTACGCGTTATGCTCCACACTACACAGAGGCAAAAGAGATTTTAGAATTGCATAAGATTCCTCATATTGTGCTTGGGGAATATGGGGGTGAGACGCTGTTGCAAAAGTTTGAGGCGCGTATTTTTCGTCAAAAAGAGATTTTGGATCTTTTTAGAGCTAAAGGAGTGCCAAAAGTTCTAATTTGTGGGGCTGTGGTGGATAGCGTGCAGGTGGCTTATGGAGTTGGGATTCCAGTGGTTAATATCTATGATACGCCAGCATTTGGTAAGCCTAGAGATGAAAAATGTCCAGAGGAGCTTACAGCAGTAGCACGCCTTACACTCCCTTTTTCTAAGCTATTTTTTTATCCTTTTATTTTGCCAAAGGAATTAATGCTTCGTTTTGCACTCAATGAAGCTCAAATAGAATCTTACCCCTTTATTGATGTGGCATTGTGGATTAAGGGGATAAAAAAGGAATCTAAAAATGACTTTAGAAAACGCTATGGAATGGATACTTCTAAGCCTACAATTTTAATTAGGGAAGAGGAGTATAAAGCGCATTATGTTAAGGAAAAGATTCCAACAATTTATGAAGTGATTCCACTTTTAAAGGCGCAGTTAGATGCAAATTTAGTGATTATGCCACGCTATGAAAAAGAGAGATTAAAGAATGATTTTGGAGCAATTGCTACGATTTTAGAAGAAAAGTTAAAGCCAGAGGAGTTTTATCCTTTCATTGATTTGTTTATTGGTGGAGGGGGGACAATGAATTTAGAGGCGGTTTGCTATGGGATTCCAACAATTTCTACGCGCTCCATTTGGCTAATCCACGATCAATATTTAATTAAAAATCAACTGATGTTTTGGACACAAGATTGCGATGAGATTTTAAAAATTTCTAAAGAAATGCTGGGGAAAAAGGTGGAATCGGAAAATTATTTCATTAAGGGTGCTTGTAATTTTGGACGAATGATTGAGCGCATTGAAAAGGAGATTCTATGTTAGGGGTTGCGTTACTTGGCTGTGGAAGAATTGCAAAAAGACATGCGGAGTTATTAAGTAGTGGCGAGATAAAAGGCGCAAAGCTTGTGGCGGTGTGTGATGTGCAAGAAGAGCGCGCAAAAGAGTTTGGAGCAAAATATAAGATTCCATATTTTATGGATTTAAAGGCGATGATGCAAGAGTGCGGGGAGCAAATCCATATTGTTTCTATTTTAACGCCTAGTGGGATGCACGCGCAAAATACCCTAGAAGTTGCCCCCTATCAAAAGCATATTATTGTAGAAAAGCCTATGGCTTTAACCTTGGAAGATGCAGATAAGATGATACAAGTTTGTAGGGAAAATAGCATAAGATTATTTGTAGTGAAGCAGAATCGCTATAACTTGCCTGTGCAAAAGCTAAGAGAAGCATTAGAAGTAGGGCGGTTTGGAAAGCTTGTAATGGGAAGCGTGCGTGTTAGGTGGTGTAGAGATGATAGCTATTATAAGCAGGATTCTTGGCGTGGGACTTGGGAATATGATGGGGGAGTTTTTACAAATCAAGCAAGCCATCATATTGATTTGTTAGAATGGATGTTGGGTGATGTGGAGAGTGTGTTTGCAAAAAGCACAACGGCTTTAAGTGCAATAGAGACAGAAGATACCGGGATTGCGGTATTAAAGTTTAAAAATGGAGCTTTGGGCGTGGTGGAGGCTACAACTGCCACACGCCCTAAAGATTTAGAGGGGAGTATTTCTATTTTAGGTGAGTTTGGAAGTGTAGAAATTGGTGGTTTTGCAGTTAATCAAATGCGCCATTGGAATTTTGCAAAGTCTCTAGCAAGTGATGGGGAAGTTATGGAGAAATATTCGGTAAATCCACCTAATGTGTATGGATTTGGGCATAAGGAATATTATTTAAGTGTTGTGGATTGTCTAAAGAACAATAAAAAAGCTCTTGTAGATGGTGAAGAAGGAAGAAAGAGCTTAGAGTTAATTATTGCTATGTATGAATCTATTGAGAGTGGTAAGGAAGTATTTTTGCCTGTAGCTTCTAAGCAATGCAAATTGGGGAAAAAGGCGTGAAAAGAATTGTGTTTTTGGGCGCAAAAGAGATTGGCAAACAATGTTTGGAAATGTTGTTTAAAAAACAAAAAGACTTAGATTTTAAACTTATAGCAGTTGGGACTTCATCTAGAGGGGTGGGTGTTAGGGAGTTTGCAGAAGCAAAAGGGATTCCAATGATTAAGGATTTAAGCGTGCTTTTAAGTTTGGAATTTGACATACTCTTTAGTGTGCAATATCACGCGATTTTAACGCAAGAACAAATTGAGTGTGCAAAAGAAATTGCCTTTAATCTGCATTTAGCACCATTGCCAGAGTATAGGGGGTGCAATCAATTTTCCTTTGCGATTTTAAATGAAGATAGAGAATTTGGTGTAACTATTCATCGTTTAGCAAAAGGGATTGATAGTGGGGATATTATTTTTCAAAAGCGGTTTGAAATCCCAAAAGATTGTTTTGTAGATGAGCTTGTGGAATTAGCAAATATAGAAGGATTTAAGTTATTTTGTGAAAGTTTAGAAAAAATGTTAAAGGGGGAATATGGATTAATCCCACAAGATTCTATTAAGGCTTTACGCAGAGAGTTTCATTTAAGGAATGAAATTGAAGCTTTAAAATGTGTAGATTTACAAGCTTGCGGGGGGGGGGCATTAATTGAAAAAATCATTCGCGCAACAGCAATGCCCGGATTTGAGCCACCCTATTGCTACATTGGGAAAAGAAAATTTTATTTTCTGCAAGCAAAGCAAGATTAGAGATGTGGAGGCGGGAGAAAATGTTATGCTAGTAGAGCCTTGCAATTTATATGAATGCTCTCTTGGAGACAATGTGTTTGTAGGTCCTTTTGTGGAGATCCAAAGGGGAGTTAGGATTGGTGCAAATACGCGTGTGCAAAGTCATAGTTTTATTTGTGAGTTAGTGAGTATTGGGGAATCTTGCTTTATAGGACATGGAGTAATGTTTATTAATGATTTATTTGAGTTTGGGAAACCTGCTGGAAATCCTAAGCTATGGAGAGAAACTAAGATTGGAAATAATGTTAGTATTGGCTCTAATGCTACGATTTTACCTGTTAATATTTGTGATGGGGCGGTGATTGGTGCAGGAAGCGTGGTTACAAAAAATCTTACTAAAAAGGGCGTATATGCAGGAAATCCTGCAAAATTAATAAGAGAGTTGTAATAAGGGAGCATAAATGGAGTTTGAAAAGATTGTAGAAATTGTAGAATCTAGGCGTGATGTGCTTAAAGGAAGTGAGAGGAGCATTGAAGTGGTGGATTTTGGTGCGGGAAGTCCGCGAGATAAACGCACAAAAGAGCAAATGGAAAAGGGTGTTTTGTGTGCGATTGCGCTTTGTGATTTAGCAAAAATTGGAGTTAAAAGAGAAAAGGCGCAGGAGATTTTTAAGATTTTTAAAGCCTTAAATCCTAAGGTGATTTTAGAGCTTGGCACTTGTTGTGGGTTTTCTAGTAGTTATATGAGTTATTTTGCGTCAGATTCTAGGATTTATAGCATTGAAGGGAGTGAGAATGTTGCAAATATCGCGAGAGAAAATCATCAAATCTTTGGGCTTAAAAATATTGAAGTTTTAGTGGGGAGATTTAACCTTGTGTTGCCTAGCCTTTTAGAACGCATTGCGCCATTAGATTTTGCATTCATTGATGGGCATCACGATAGGTTTGCAACGTTGGAGTATTTTCACACAATCCGCCCTTTTATGGACAAAGGTGGAGTGATGCTTTTTGATGATATTGCTTGGAGTGGTGGAATGCAAGAGGCGTGGGAGGAAATATTGGAATCTAAAATTTACAAAGAAGCCTATGTTGTGGGTGAAAATACTTGGAAAATGGGGGCTGTATGGCTGTGAAGTTTTTAGATTTGCACAAGCAATATTTAAGTATCAAAAATGAGATTGATAGAGCGATATTTTCTGTGATTGAAACAAGCGCGTTTGTTGGCGGGACAGAAGTTGAAGCCTTTGAAAAAGAGTTTGCTAGCTTCATTGGTGGGGGAGTGGAAGCACTAGGTGTTGCAAATGGGACTGACGCGCTAGAGATTGCTATTAGAGCGTTGGAGTTGCCCAAGGATTCTGTGGTGTTAGTGCCTGCAAATACCTTTGTAGCAAGTGCTGAAGCGGTGGTTAGCAATGGATTAAGAGTAAAATTTGTGGATTGTGGGGAGGATTATTCACTAGATATTGCAGATTTGAAAACTAAGATTGAGCCTAGTGTTAGTGCGATTGTGGTGGTGCATTTGTATGGAATCCCTGCAAATATGGAAGAGATTTTAAGGCTAGCAAAAGAGTGGAATCTAAAAATTATTGAGGATTGCGCACAAGCACACGGAGCTAGATTTAATGGGCAAAGGGTCGGAAGTTTTGGAGATGTGGCAACTTTTAGTTTTTATCCGGGCAAGAATTTAGGGGCTTATGGTGATGGGGGAATGATTGTAAGCAAGGATTCTGCGCTGTTAAGAAAGTGTAAGGAAATCGCTCATCACGGAGGGTTGGAAAAATATCAGCATAATATTGTAGGGAGAAATTCTAGACTAGATGCTTTGCAAGCAGCGATTTTGCGAGTGAAATTGCGCTATTTAGAAGCTTGGAATGCTAGGCGCAAACAAGTGGCGCAAATGTATTTTGAAGGGCTTAGTGGTTTTGTTCTGCCAAAGGTGGCTAGTGATAGGGAGTGTGTGTGGCATCTCTTTGTAATAAGATGTGAAGATCGTGTGGCCATAATGGAATCGCTTAAAAGACTTGGAATCCAAATTGGATTGCATTATCCTGCTGCGCTTCCTAATACTCCTGCGTTTTCTAAAAAGCCCTATGTTGTGGAAACAGAGTGTAAAAATGCACTTGTGTGGCAAGATAAGATTTTATCATTACCTATGGGGGAGCATTTAGAAGATGAAGAAGTTAGAAGAGTGATTAGGATTTTAAAGGAGAATTGCTAATGCATTATTATATTTATCCTGCAGGCAGAACTGGAAGAACATTAGGCAAAATGCTAGATTATTGTGAGATGAATGCCACTTATAGTTTTATAGATGATAGTAAAAAGGGAATAACATTAAAAGAACAAGCTTCAAAGATTAAAAGTCAGCTTGAAAAGAATGAAGCCGAAATTGTGATAGCCTTAACACAAGGAATTGCTATCACACAAAGCAGAATGGCAAAATTAATTAAAAATCTAAAGACACTAGAAATTAATCGTTATTTTGGAAATGAATTTATTCAGAAAATTATTCTAAGAGTTTGCCAAAAAGCTCAAATAGAAGTGCAACGCTTAAGTAGTCGGGGGGCATTTATTAGTGGGTGTTATCCTATATGGATTAGGCGATGAGAAGCATTTAGGAAATGTGGATTATGAGCTACTAAAGAGAGATTGCAAGATTGTGTATTTAGATCATTCAGGAGAAGAGTTTTCTAGGGCTATTAATCCAAATGCTATTGTTGTGCCTTTTGTTATGGACTATCTAAAAGACGCTGATTTTGTGAAATATATTTTTTCCACAGTAAGTACATACTCGAGAAATGCTAATCAGGTTTATTTGGTGCAACACCATAGCTATGCAAGTGTCTTGGAAGCTTTAATGGAAGAAAAATTAGATTACTATAAAGCGGTGCTTAAAGATAAGATAGATTATTTATTTGCAACTTCTCACAAAACACAGAAGGCAACAGAATTTTTAATTAACAGAGTTTGCGAAGATAAGAAGCCCAATGTCTTATTAAGTGGCTATGCTGCATTTGATGTGGAGAATGAAGTTAAAGAAAACTTGAGAGATAAAGTTTTGGTTGCTCTGCATGATGAGAGCGAAGTATTAGAAATTAAAGAAAGTCTTTTGGAGTTATTAGGGTTAGGGTTTAAGGTTGCATTGCGTTATCGTTATGAGTGGAGAGGAGAGATACAGAAATTTATAGAAACAATTAAAGATAATTCTAACTTTTTCATCTGTCATAATAATGAGAATTTTAAAAATTTATCCAGCGAAAGTTTTACTGTAATTACAAGTGCTTCAAGTGTAGCTTATACATTTCCCATTAAGCATTTATGTCCAGCAATTCTATATTTTAAAGATGAAAATACATTTGAGAAAAACATTGGTGGAATTGGATTTTTTGACGATAGAATCCATTTTAAAGCAAGTAATAGTTCAGAAATTGTTTTGCGAGTAAGACAGACAAAAGATAAAGATTTATCAAAAAAGATTCTAAAATATCGCGATGAAGAAGTTTTTAATTTTAAAAACGCCAGTGAAGTTATAGCGGATAATATTATGCAAATTATTAATAAAGAAAAATGATATGATGGTTAAACTTGGTAAGCATAAAGTTGAACAGTATTATAAGATTGCTAAACTTCTGAAAATTAAAATTCCACAAGATGTAGTCTTAGATTATCAAAATAATAAGGGGGGGGGGCATAAATGCGCATTATCACTTATTGTTGCTTGTATGTGTGAAGTATTAGAAAGCAATATTCCAAAAATTGAAATAGAAGGTAAAATATTAAAGATCGAATTTTGTGATTATCAAAGAGCATTGACGCTTCTTTTAGCTTATTTCCAAGATTATTTAAGCGATAAGGGTTTAGATAATCTTAAAGAATCTTTAGAGGTGCATTTAAATTATGTTAAGAGTTTGTTAAAGCCACTAGAAAAAGCTTGCAGTTTGAGCGTTGGTATTACAATGATAGGTTATACAAAAGACAATAAACATATTGGAAATATTGATGAAAATATTGTTTTTCCTTTAGTATATTGTTGTAATTCTTTCAAAGCTTATGAGTTAGCAAAAGATAGAATAAAAGAAAGTTTTGTGATGATTTCGCATCCTATGTATTATGTTGCTTTTCCAAAATTAAAAGTTTTATTATCCGTAAATACTCCATTGCCATTAGTGAAACTAGAAACTTGTAAAACAATTATTGTGCATTTGGGGCATAATTTCAATGAAGCCTTGCAATATACATTGCATCGAACAGATGAGAGTTTTGTGCTAAATAGTTTAAAAAAAGAGAGAATGGATAGATGCCATTATGTTGTAGCACATACATTAAATGACTTTAAGCTCTTGTTTAAAGCGCAGAATTTTTTCAATCTTAAAACTGAAACCATCAAGGGTGGATGCCCTAGTTTAGATTGGGCTTTGAATCGGACTAAAAACAAATCTTTGAACTCTTATTTATTATTTGCTCCTTCGTATTTATCGAATTTTATTTCAGATGATTTTGTAAAATCTCTTAATACCATTTTGGAATCTGGAGTGAAAGTTGTCTGTAGGTTACACCCTAATTTAAGGGAATATGAGAAACAGCAATTTTATAAAGAAATCAAAAATTGGTGTTTGCATAAAAATTTTATTTTTGATGAAACTTCAAGTTATTTGAACTCTTATATTAATAATAGTTTTGCACTTTTGACTGACGAGAGTTCTATGGGGGTTTCTTATCCATTAACTTACCTTAAACCAGCTATTATTTATATGCCAAATAAAAGAAAGTTTGGGGTAGAGGTTTTAGATGGAATCCATTTGTATTCAAAGGAAGCAAATCTTATCATTGATAATTTTGATAACTTGAAAGATATTGTAGGAGATATTAAGAGTTTTGAAGTATTTAAATTTGAAGAGCAAATAAGGAAGTTTAGAGAAAAGCAAGTGTATAATATTAGGCATTCTAGTGAGTATTTGAGTGAGTTTATTAACAATCTTTGCAAGGAGCAATGATGCAAAAAGGTGCAGTGATTTGGATATGTGGTTTAGCGGGTGCTGGTAAGACAACTTATGCACAATCTCTATATTTATCACTTAAGAAAGAGAGAGAAAATGTTGTTTTGCTAGATGGCGATGTTTTTCGTAATATTTTTCAAGAAGATCCAGATTTTACTGCAAATGGAAGATTAAGAGTTGCCAAGAAAATCTCTGCACTTTGTTCATTTTTAGCTTTTAATGGGATGGTGGTTGTATGTGCTACGATTTCATTATTTGAAGAGATTTATTCTATGAATCGTCAAAATATTTCACATTATTTTGAAGTCTTTGTAAAATGTTCAATGCAAGAATTGATTAAAAGAGATAAAAAGAATCTTTATAGCAGGATTCAAAGTAATGAAATTAGTAATGTAATGGGCGTTGATATTCCTTTTGTAGAGCCTAGGGCTCATTGTGTGTTAGATAACGATCAAAAGGGAGATTTAGAGGATAACCAGCGATTACTAAAAGAAAAAGTGGATGATTTTTTAATGAAAGTTTATGAGACAAGTGATAAGGGGTATTGGCATCAGTTTTATGCAAATCATATGCAAATTGGACAAGAGAGTTATTTTGCGAAATTCTGTATGAAATATTTTAAAAGTGGGCAATCTTTAATTGAGCTTGGATGTGGGAATGGTAGAGATAGTTTATACTTTGCTAAAAATGGACTTGATGTTCTTGGTGTGGATCAATGTGATAATGTGATTGCATTTCTTCAGCGGTATAAAAATTATTCATTAGAGTTTCAATGTGCAGATTTTACTAAATTAGATTCATGCTCTTCTGTGCGGGGGGGGGGGGCATTATGACATAGTATATTCGCGTTTTACTTTACATTCTATTACACAAGAGCAACAAAATAGGGTGTTTGGTTGGGTTAGAAATAGCTTAAATGGTGATGGTATTTTTGCCATAGAAGTAAGAGGATATAAAAATTCTCTTTATAAGATGGGTATTCCAGTAATTGATGAAAAAGACGCATTTATTTTTGAAAATCATTATAGAAGATTTCTGAATTTTGATGTACTTTTAAGAGAGTTAAAAGATTTTAAAATTATTTATGCTAGGGAAGATAGGGGCTTTGCTCCCTTTGCAGATGAAGACGATTATTTTATAAGAGTTATTGCGCAAAAATAAAAGCTTTATCCTTCTCTAGTTTAATAGGGAAGGATAAATATGAAAGATACAATTAAACAAGAATCAACTTCAGCAGGAAGGGTTGTTAATAACTCAAAAAAAGATGTGGATGCTATTTTTGTTAAAAAATATGGGCAAAAATGGCTAGAATATAGAAAAAAATGGACAGATGCTTCTAAACATATTTTAAACGACTTTCCGCTTTTTGTAAGATTTGAAAATCAATTTAAGTGCAATGCAAGATGTACGATGTGTGTGCATGGACACGCTGATTTAAGGGCGGATTATGGATATGATGGGTATTTGCCTTTTGATGTTTTTAAGCGTTTAGTTGATGAATGTGATGAGTATCAATGCCCATCTGTTGCCCCTTCTCAAACAAATGAACCCTTATTAGACTACGATATTATTGAGCGCTTGCAATACATTAGCACGAAGCAAAATATTATGGATGTGCATTTTAACTCTAATGCCTCTTTGCTTACAGAAGAAATGAGTAGAAAAATCCTTGATACAAGTGTTACAAGAATGAATTTTAGTATTGATGCAATCACAGAGGAAACTTATAAGAAAATTAGAGTTGGGTTAGACTTTAAAAAGGTTTTAAGAAATATTGACACTTTTTTAAATTTGCGTGCGAAGCTTGGAAGAGAGCTTCCTATTGTGCGTGTAAGTTTTTTGTTGCAAGAGAAAAACAAACACGAGCTAGAAGCATTTAAGAATTTTTGGGTGGATAAAGTTGATTATGTCTCTGTGCAACGCTATGTGCCAATTTCACCTTTTGATGATGAAAGAAGTGTTGCAATCTCTGATGCTCCTATTGCCGGAAAGCAAAGTTGTTCTTATCCTTTTGAATCTATTTTTATTCACGGAGATGGCTTGGCTGTCCCTTGTGCTTCGCATAGGGCAAAACATATTGCAGTGGGTAATATTTATAATAACTCTTTGTATGAAATTTGGCATTCTCAGGGAATGCAAGAGTTAAGAGAAGCACATAAAAATGGAGATTTAAGTAAAACAAAACTTTGTGATACTTGTTTGTTTAAGGGGTAGAGTATGGATAAGAAACTAGTGTATGTTCCAATGGCGGCAGATATTATCCACACTGGGCATTTAAATATTATTAAAGAATCTGCAAAATTAGGTTATGTAATGGTTGGGCTTTTTTCTGATAAGGCAATTGCAAGCTATAAGAGAGTGCCATTGATGAATTATGAGCAAAGAAAGCAAATTGTAGAATCTTTAAAAGGTGTTGATGAAGTTGTAATGCAAGATGAAAAGGATTATAGTGCAAATTTAAAGCGATACAAGCCTAATTTTCTTGTGCATGGTAGCGATTGGAATACAGGTCCTTTAAATGAGGAGAGACAAAAGGCAATCGCTCTTATGGAATCTTGGGGAGGAAAAGTTATAGAACCAGAATATACAAAAGGCATTTCTTCAACAAAACTCAATAAAAATTTAAAAGAACTAGGGATTTTACCGCAAGTGAGATTAGGAGCTTTAAAGAAGGCTTTATTTGCAAAACCATTAATTAGAGGTATTGAATCGCATAGTGGAATGAGTGCTTTGATTATAGAGGAAGCTTGTGTAAAAGATAAAAATGGAATCAATCAAGCTTTTGATTTTTTGTGGTTGAGTTCCCTTACGGATTCTAGCTCTAAAGGTAAGCCAGATATTGAGTTTGTGGATTTGACTTCTAGGATTGCTACTGTTAATGATATTTTAGAGGTTTCTACAAAGCCTATTATTTATGATGGAGATACAGGATCTCAGATTCCGCATTTTGCAATGATGGTAAAACGCTTGGAGAGGTTAGGTGTGAGTGCTGTTGTGATAGAAGATAAAATTGGATTAAAGAAAAATTCCTTATGTGAAGGTGAGTCTGCTAGGCATACGCAAGATTCCATTGAAAATTTTTGTGCAAAGATTAAGGCTGGAAAACAAGCACAATTGACAAATGATTTTATGGTGATTGCAAGGATTGAAAGTTTGATTTTAGAGATGGGAATGGAAGATGCTATCGCGCGTGCAAGGGCTTATATAGAAGCTGGAGCTGATGGAATTATGATTCACTCACGCAAAAAAGATGGAGCAGAGATTTTAGAGTTTTGTAAAATTTACAATACTTTTGCTAATCGCAAGCCATTAATGGCAGTGCCAACTAACTATCCTATCTTGAGTGAGGAAGATTTGAAAAATGCTGGAGTGAATATTGTTGTGTATGCAAATCAACTTTTAAGAGCGTCTTATACGGCAATGAAAAATACAGCATTATCTATTTTGGAGCATAAAAGAGCGTTAGAAGCGGATAAACATTATGTTTCAGCACTAGAAATTATTAATTTGATTGAAGGAAATTAATGCTTAATGCTTTAGAATTTGCAAAGTTTTTAAAAGATAGAATCGGATTTTGCGCAGGTGTGCCTGATAGTTTATTAAAACCTTTAAATCAAGCTCTTGAAATGGAAATGCGAAAGGATTTTTATACCACAGCAACCGAGGGACAAGCGGTAGCTTTTGCTTGTGCTTATCATTTAGCAACTTCTAAAATTGGACTTGTGTATTTGCAAAATAGTGGTTTGGGTAGTGTTATAAACCCTCTTTTATCGTTAGCGGATCCTAAGGTTTATAAGATTCCATTAATTTTGTTTGTTGGACTTAGAGGCGGTATTGATGATGAACCACAGCATTTAAAGCAAGGTGAAGTAACAGAGCAAATCTTAATTGCTTGTGGAATTAAAACTTTGAGGCTTTCTAAAGAGATAGAAGAGGCAAAAAGACAAATTGATAACTCTTTGCTCTATTGTAGAGAGAGCGGTGGGGCGGTTGCGTTTTTGGTAGAGAAAAATACTTTTGAGAAGGTATCGCTTCCACAGAGTGTAAATTCTTTTTCTTTGATTAGAGAGGAAGTTATTAATCTAATTCAAGATGCTTTTGTGGATGCAAAATTTGTTACTACAACGGGAATGATTTCTAGGGAATGTTATGAGTTAAGAGAGTTTAAAAATCAGTGCCATAAGAATGATTTTTTGGTGGTGGGTTCTATGGGATATGCAAGCTCATTAGCATTTATTTTGTCAAAATATTCTAATAAAAAATTTGTATGTCTTGATGGTGATGGCGCGTTTATTATGCATATGGGTTCTCTTTTGAGTTTTAAGGGGGCTAGTTTTTATCATATTGTGTTAAATAACTATGCACACGATAGCGTAGGTGGGCAAGCAACTAATATTAGCAATGCAAATTTAGTGGAGTTAGCCTATTCTTGCGGATATGATTACGCGTTGAGTGCGGAGAGCTTAGAAGAGCTACAAAAAGCCTTAAAAGAGATTCCACAAATGCAAGGTTTGGTGCTTTTGGAAGTTAAGGTAAAAAAACAGACGCGTGTAGATCTTGGAAGACCAAAAGAAATTTTAAAACTTAAGGATGAGTTTTGCAAGGGGCTTTAGTGTATATCACAGGACTTAGTGGTTCTGGTAAGACAACTTTGGCAAAAGCTGTGGTGAAACAGATTGAAAACGCGCTAGGCATTAAGCCTATTTTTTTAGATGGTGATATTTTGCGAGAATGTGTGGTTAATAATGATTATTCCACACAAGGGCGTTTTAATATGGCATCTTATTATGTAAAAGTGGCTAAACTTTTAGTAGATCAAGGGTTTGTTGTTGTGCTATCGACAATTTCTATGTTTGATAAAGTGCGTGCGTTTAATGTGGAGAATTTTAAACATTACTTAGAAGTGTATTTGGAAGTTTCAGAAGAAATTCGCAAACAAAGAGATCCAAAAGATTTTTATAAACGCAATACAATAGATATGGCAGGATTCAATCAGAGTGTAGAGTTGCCTAAAAATAGCCATTTAATTTTTAAAGATAATTTTGATATAAATTCAGCTTGCGAGAAAGTTCTATACTATTTAAAGGATATTTATGCAAAATAGACATTTTTCCATCTCGTTGTATTGTGCGGGGGGGGGGGGGTTCTCTAACTACTTTTTAATCTGCTTTTTTCTCTCTTTTTTTTTTTTTTCTTTTTTTCATTTTGGTAGCGCAGTATGAGTTCTGGTGCTGTAATTTGGATGTGCGGGCTTAGTGGAAGCGGTAAAACCACATTAGCAAGTGCGCTTGTAGATAAACTTAAACAACAATTTAGTAGTGTTGTTTTGTTAGATGGTGATGATTTAAGAAATATCTACAATGATTTTAATTATAGCAAAGAGGGTAGATTGGATATTGTTTTTCGTTCGCAAAAATTATGTTCAATGCTGGCTGATAGTGGTTGTATTGTCGTTGTTTCTATTGCTACAATGCAAAAAGAAATTTTTCTTAGCAACAGAAAGGTTTTTAATAGATATTTTGAAGTTTTGATTGATTGCCCCTTTGAAGAGCTTGTAAAAAGGGATCAAAAGCAACTTTATAGTAGAGCTTTAAAAGGAGAGATTAAAAATGTTTATGGTGTAGATATATCTTGTGATTTTCCTAATGCAGATTTTATCCTTGATAATTCTGAGTGCAAGGATTTAGAGCCAAAAGTTGATATTTTGCACCAAAAAGTTATGGAGTTTTTGTTTTCTTTGTCTGTCTCTAAAACTTTAGACTTGCAAGTAAGATTTGCACATACTCCGATATCAATTAAAGAATCCTATACGATAATGCAAGAGTTTCGTCCTTATTTGAGTCTAGATGATTTTGTTTCTAGGATTCTACTTTTAAATAAAACAATGCAATTTCGCCTTTTGATGTTTTATGATAATGAAAGATTGATTGGCTTGTGTGGTTTTATGCCTTCGCATCTTCTATATCACAAACAATGTTTATTTATTAGCGATTTTGTTGTTTCTAGTGGCGTTAGGGGAATGGGATATGGGAAAAAGATGTTTGCAATAATGCAAGAAATTGCTTGTGAAAATGGGTTTAATGAGCTTGCTTTAGAGAGTGGAATCGCAAGAGAAAAAGCGCATAAATTTTGGATTGAAAAATGTGGCTTTAGTCAAGGAAGGTTTGGGTTTAAAAAAGATTTATCCATGGGGGGTGAGGCAAAATGATAGCAGTAATTTTAGCGGCAGGTATGGGGAATAGACTGCATGGACTAAACAATGGATTGCCAAAGGGTTTTTTAAAGCCCAAAGGATTGTGTTTTAATGGTGTAAATGAGAGTTTAATTGTTAGAAGTTTAAGAATTTTAAAAGAATGTAAGATAGGGGAAGTTTGGATTGTAGCTGGTTATTGTGGGGAATTATATGAAGAATTAACAAGAGAAATTTCTAATGAAAAATTTAAAGTTAATGTGCTTTGGAATCGTAATTATAGTATGGGGGATAGTGCAGATAGCTTTTTTTGTGCAAGGGAAGTGATAAGCAGTGATTTTTTGTTATTGGAATCAGATATTTTGTATGAGAAAAGAGCTGTTTCTGCTCTTTTGGGCAATGATAAAGAGAGTGTTGTCTTGTGTTCGGCATTAAGTGGAATTGATGACGCGGTTTTTGTTGAAAGTTATAAAGAAAGGGTTAAAAACATTTCAAAAGATTTTTTTAGCTTAAAGTCTATATTTGGAGAGTTTGTTGGAATATCAAAAATTTCTTATGGTGATTTTTTAAATTTCGATTTTAGGGATAAGATTTTTTATGAAGAACTCTTGCTTGGTTTATCGGTTTTAAAAATTAGTGATTTATTGTGGTGTGAAATTGATAATGAATTGCATTTGAATTATGCGGAATCTAAAATTATTCCAAAACTTAAGTAGAAAGGAAATGAATTATGAATATATTGTTAAATCCCGGTCCTGCTAATTTATCTTTAAAAGTAAAATTGGCTCAAATTGTTGAGGATATTTGTCCAAGGGAAAGCGAATTTGGTTTAATAATGAAGCAAATCTGTGATGATATTGTTGATTTAGTTGAAGACAATAAAGAAGCAAAAGCGGTTTTATTTTGTGGAAGTGGTACTTTAGCGATTGAGTCTGTCATATCATCTGTGGTTGGAAACGATAGGTTAATGGTTGTTGTAAATGGCGCATATGGTGAAAGAATCGTTGAAATGGCTAAGTGTCATAATTTAAATTTTATTGAATTTGAATCTGATTATTTTTCTGGTATAGATTTTGATAAATTAGATCAATTTATAGAATTACAAAAGCCAAAATATTTAGCTTTTGTGCATAGTGAAACCACAAGTGGCTTATTAAATTCTATGTGTGAAGTGAGTCGGATTTGTAAAAAATATGATGTTAAAATCATTGCTGATTGCATAAGTAGCTTTGGTGCTTATCCTATTAGCTTGAAAGAAGCAGACTTTATTGTTGCAACAAGTAATAAAAATCTACAAAGTGTTGCTGGAGTTAGTTTTGTGATCGCAAAAGAATATAATATTTTAAATGCAAAATATTCTAAAAGCTTATATTTGGATTTAAAAAAACAATATGAATTTTTTAGAGATAATAGTCAGATGCGTTTTACTCCTCCTGTTCAGGCTTTATATGCTTTGAGATGTGCTTTATTGGAGCTTAAACAAGAAGGGCTTATTGGGAGATATCATAGATATTTAATGAACAATTTATTGTTAAGAGAAGAGCTTTACAAGATGGGCTTTGATATTTATCCTAAGGATTCTTATGGGATTATCATAACTTCTGTGAGATTGCCAAAAAATGTGGATTTTAAAAAACTCCACGACTATTGTAGGCAAAACGGCATTACAATATATCCAAGTAAAATTAAAAATGAGAATATGTTTAGAGTTGCAAACATAGGAGATATTAATGTAGCTGATATTAAGTATTTTATTAGTATTTTAAAAGAGTTTTTATGAATGTAATTTTATTAACAGATTGTCGCATTAATATAGAGAATATTATTAAGATTTTATTAGATAATAATTTTGAAATATTTGGTATTTGTTTTGGGCAATGTGTAATTGCAGAAGACAAACAAGCTTTATGCAGAGAATATCAATTGCAAATCTTAAGCAAACAAGAATTGATAAAATGCAGTGGAATTGATGTAATTTTATCTTATGGTTATACCCATTATATTCCAAAGAAAGTGTTTTCTTCTGTGAAGTATTGCATTAATTTTCATCCGGGTTTATTGCCTGAGTATAAGGGTTGCTATACGCTGTATTATGGAATGATAAATGGAGAAAAAGAATGGGGAATGACAGCGCATTTTGTAAATGAAAAATTTGATGAAGGGGAGATAATTTTAATAGAAAAATTTACCCTAGATTATGAAAAAACAGGAAAAGAAATTGTAGAATATATTTGGGATGAAGTGGGAATTAATGCTGTTAAGAATATTGTATCTATGATAAAGGAAAATAAAATAC
>Oklahoma_p1__coassemble_695_pt1 | contig 16491 bp, 14 predicted proteins | sample Oklahoma_p1__metabat2_high_PE_001 | metagenome-assembled genome bin Oklahoma_p1
TGTCATATTAGTATTTAGTGCATTAATTTGATTAGAACCAATAGTGGAGCCGGGAATGTTATCAACAATATCATCTGATGAAGGACCATTATTGTTATTTTTATCTCTCTCACAATCATTTCCATAACAAATCTTTCCATCTGCTTGCACTCTGAATGGTTTTAAAATACCGCCACTGCCATCACTCAACTTCAATTTTCCTTCGTGGAGTAAGGTTGCAAAGTTACTTTCTTTACCATCTGGGTCTAAACTTGTTCCCCCTTCAATAAAATGTCCTGCTACATTATGTCTGCCGTCTTTATCATAGATACTAATTTGTTCATCTTTAAGTTTCTTTTCTTCTTCAGGAGTTAGAACAAGGTATTGAACATAAGAGCCTTTAGCGAAGATTTCACGATCACCAAAAAGGGTGATGGTTATAGGTGTAGTTTTAGTATCTGTTTTTATGGACTGAGCACCTGACATCTCTGTTATTGTTTCTTCTTCCTTTGGACGCACAAAATTTGGATAATTAGGATGATCCGGAAACTCATTAAACTCTCCAAACTTTACATTTTTAAGATTCTCTTCTCTCTTATCCTGCCCATCAGTATCAATAATGATTCTGCCACTTTCTGTAAAATTCCAAGAATGAAGCCCTATTTTTCCACCATTTGTGTTTTTAAAATGGTAATCACCAGTTTTAGAAAATATAAAGCCATCTTGCATTTCCATTGTGTATCCATTAACTATACAAGTATGATTATTGTTTTCACCACACTTATATGTTCCACCAACGAATCTACTTCTATAGCTTGTCAAATTAACAATACCACCATTGTTATCAATAGAACCATTAATCTTGAAAGCCTTATCATTCTCAGCTCTAATATTTAACATTCCAAGCTTATTTACGGTTATTTTGCTAGAAATAGTATTTGTTCCAATTTCTGGAGAGTTATTAGGATGATTTTGTCCAGCAATAGATGGGCTATTTGTAATAACGAATTTGGTAAATCCGTTTTCTCCTACATTAATATCTCCAATGATTTTAGAACCTCCCCTAAGTGCCATAAAAGCTTGCCCTGCTTTTGCATTGATATTTCCGCTCATCAATGCCTTATCTCCATATAAATTTATTCCAAGAGTATTTCCAATACCTGTCCCACCTTTTTCCATATCAATATTACCTAAAATTTCACCATTGTTTGAAAGAATAAATGTTTCCGTAGGTGAAGGTGTTGGATACGCACCAGAGGTATTTCTTCCCCCGTTAAGAGTTATATTTTGATTGATTTTTTCTCCAGCATTTAATTCTGTTTTGTTTCCCTCGCCTTTAAAAGGATCTGCATTTTTAGTTTGTGTAGGATTTAGTGTTTTTGAAGTAGATGTAGGACTGGATTCTAAATTTTGGCTATCTAGAAAAGCCCCCCCCCCCGCAGCCAATAATTGAGTTGATAATCCAACAATAAACAACCCAGCAAGTTTATTGTAAGAAAAATTTCTTTTTGAAGTGTATTGCATCTTCTTTCTCCTTTTTTAAAAATTTTGTAAATTTACAATATATTTTTTAAAAAATAAATAAAATAATATTATTAAATTTTATATTTTATAAAGATAATATTCTAAGAAATAAAATCAGATTCCATTTAATAGGGATTTATTAGAATTTTTAAAGTAGAGTAAATTTGAAGTTAAAGTTACTTTTAGTAACAAATTTAATAAACATTTCTATTTTAATTAATGTAATCAATAATCAATAAATCTCTAACAATTCAAAGTCTTTTAATACTGTTTTTTTAGGTGTATAAGGTGCTGCAAATTCATTGCCTACTTGATAAATGGGTAAAAACTTAAAATCATTTGAAGCTAAATCTTTCTCATAAGCATAGAAGTTTTCTTGCTTGTCTTGTTCCTTTGCTTTTTTGTATTCCTTATGCGCCTTTGGAAGCTCTAATGCTACTTGTTTTATATCCCGTCCTTTAAAATAGGATTCTAACTCTCTAATGCGCCACGCAACTTCTTGATAATATTTCTCAGCTTGCGTATTTGCGCTTTGGCTTTTTTTCCAGCTATAACCTTTGTTGTAAGACTTAATAATATTTTTCCAATTGCCTTTATGTTCTTTTTGCCAAAACTTTAGCTCTAAAATAGCGATTTTTGCAGCAAACTCATCATCTTCTACAAGCATTGCTCCTACCATATTTTGCGTAAAACCATTTTGTTTTAATTGTGGGTAGCGATTAATCACGCCCGGAATATAGGCATGAAAATTACCAGCACTTGGATCTTGAAAATTCATTTTATACTCACCTGCGCAAGATTCTTTCCACGCAATGGCTGCAAGCGTCAGTCCAAACCCCTCACTCTCTCCTGCAAGATAAGAGCGTAAAAGCACTTCTTTTTGAGACTTTGAAAACTGCGCTAAAGGCACACAAGCATTTTTAAAATCCACTTTTGGAGCAGCAAACGCCACACTAGAGAGCATTAACACACTTAAAACAATCCTTTGCATAACAACTCCTTAATACAAGTGTTGTAGCAATTTCTGTTCCTAAAATAGAAACTAAATTTTAAGCGTAAAAGTTGCAATAGCCCCTTGTGTATCCTTGCGATTTTCTAGTTTGATTTCTCCACCTAGAGCCTGTGCTACCCTTTTAGCCAAAAACAGCCCAAGCCCTATTCCCTCTTGCTCTCCATTCTTTTTAAAAGGCGCAAAAACATCAAAATTAGTGGCAATTCCACATCCTTCATCTAAAACTTCTATTTTTAAGATTCCATTTTCCACATAGCTTTTTAAAGAAACTGCCTTATCTTTTGGGGTAAATTTGAAAGCATTTTGCAGAAAGTTTTGAATAATCTGTCTTAAAAGTGATGGCTGAATTGCTAGCTCCAAGCCTTGTGCTTGAAGCTTGTAATCAAACTTTCTATCTTTATGCAACAAAGCAAAATCTCTTGTGATATTTTCTAGTTCGTTTTGGATAACAAGCTTTTTGGGGCTTTCTTTGTGGATTTGGCAGTTTTGCAAATCAAACAATGCCTTAATGCTAGCTTGCGCTACATTGACACTTTGTATATTTTCTTTTAGGGCATTGATATAAACTACATTTTCGCGCGGTTTTAACAAGGTAACTTCGCATTTGGCTTTAATCACCGCTAAGGGCGTTTTTAACTCGTGTGCAATTCCACTATAAAGTTGTTTTTGGATTTCATAATACTCTTGTATGCGCTCTAACAATCCCTTCAAAGCTTGTTCTAGGGGATTTTTCTCCAAAGATTTAAATGCGCTAGGCTCACTTAGTGTATTTAGAGTTGCAATAGTTATCTTTAATCTTTGCTTTTCTTTCCACAATAGCGTTATAATTAGAATCCAAAATGCGCAATTTAACGCTACTAGCACAATACCAAAAGTTTCTAGATTCCTAACTTCTTGGCTAATATCTTGTTGAATTTGCGAAATTTTTTCATTAAAGGGATCTTGTTTGATAGTTTGTTGTAATTTGGATTCTATATTTTGATAAGTTACAATGTGTAAGCACGCATAAAAAAAAGTAGAAAATACCGCCACAAGGGCGATACAAATATATAAAAAGAGCTTTTGCAAGAGATTAAACGCTCTTTGGATAGCAGAATCTATAACCTCTGCGTCTTACTGTTTCAATCGTTGCGATATTTAAAGGCTTGTCCATCTTTTGGCGAATTTGATTGATTGCCACTTCAATAACATTTGGCGTTACAAGCTCTGGTTCTTCCCAAATTGCATCTAGTAATTGCTCTTTTGAAACAATTTGATCTCTATGGCGTGCAAGATGTGTTAATACTTCAAAAGGCTTACCTTTAAGCTCAATCTCTTGTCCTTTATAGGTAATCTTCTCTTCATCGGGATTAATTACTAAATCTTCAATTTCAATAAGATTTGTTCCGCCAAAACGCAAACGCGCCTCAATTCTAGCAACTAAAACGCTAAAATCAAAAGGTTTTGCTAAAAAATCATCTGCACCCGCTCTTAATGCTTCCACTTCGCTTTGCGCATCATCTTTTGCAGAAATCACCACAACTGCTGTACGCGGAGATTTATTTTTAACTTGATTAATAATCTCCAATCCGCTACCATCAGGTAACATCCAATCTGCAAGCACCAAATCATAATTACGAATACTAATATAATACTCACCATCTTTTAAGTTTTCTGCAACATCTGTTTGATAGCTAAACTCATTTAAGCCCTCTGTAATAGTCTTATTAAGACTAACTTCATCTTCAATAATCAAAATTCTCATACCTTTTATCCTTAGCGATAGATTTAAAAATTTCAGAATTGTATCATAATTTTAGCTATTTTTAAACAAAGTTTTATAAAAAATTAAAAAAATAATAAGCGTCCTTTAATATTTTACAAAGCAGTTTGATTTTGGATTCCATATTTTAGAATATGGAATCCTTAGTTAAATGCACCTTTGTTTTAAAACATCGGCGATTAAAAAGGAAAGTTCAATGGCTTGGCTTGCATTTAAGCGCGGATCACATTGTGTATTATAGTTGCAACCCAAATTTTCTTCCGTGATTGCTTGCATTCCTCCCACACACTCTGTCACATCTTCACCTGTCATCTCCAAATGCACGCCACCTGCATAAGTGCCGACACTTTTGTGGATTTCAAAAAATGCTTTCACTTCACTTAAAATACTATCAAAGGAACGGGTTTTATAACCGCTACTTGCCTTTATTGTATTACCGTGCATTGGATCAATGCTCCATACAATCTCTTTACCCTCGCTCTTAATGGATTCCAAAAGCTTTGGAAGTCTATCAAGGATTGTGCTTGCGCCCATTCTAACAATAAAATTTAATCGTCCTGCTTCATTGCTTGGATTTAAAATCTCACAAATCCCTAAAATATCATCTTTTGTAGCATTTGGTCCAATTTTTACCCCCAAAGGATTTCTAACGCCACGCAAAAACTCCAAATGCGCTCCGTCTAAATTGCGTGTGCGCTCTCCAATCCATAACATATGCGCTGAACAATCATACCAATCACCTGTCAAATGATCCTTGCGCGTCAAGGCTTCTTCATAATTTAAAAGCAATGCTTCGTGTGAAGTAAAAAACTCCGTTTCGTGTAAGGTTGGAGTATTTTTTGCTGTGATTCCGCACGCTTCCATAAACGCTAAGGCTTGCGTAATTTTATCTGCCATTTCGCAAAATCTCTCACTTTGAGCATTATTGACAAAATCAAGATTCCACTTTTGCACTTGATTTAAATCTGCTAAACCCCCTTGTGCAAAGGCACGAATTAAATTTAGCGTAGCAGCAGATTGATGATAGGCTTGCAAAATCCTATTTGGATTAGCTTCCCTAGCTTTGGCACTAAATTCTATGCCATTAATAATATCTCCACGATAGCTAGGCAAAGTAATTCCATTAAGAGTTTCTGTATCACTGCTTCTAGGTTTTGCAAACTGCCCCGCTAGGCGTCCAACTTTTACAATCGGACAAGCTCCAGCATAGGTTAAAACCACTGCCATTTGTAAGATAATCTTAAACAAATCCCTAATTCTTACTGCATTAAAATCCGCAAAACTCTCCGCACAATCGCCACCTTGTAGCAAAAATGCTTCCCCCCGTGAAACCTTTGCCAAGTGTGCTTTTAGCGATCTTGCTTCTCCAGCAAACACTAATGGCGGATATTTACTAAGTTCACCTTGAATGCGATTTAATGCTTCTAAATCATTGTAAATAGGCTGTTGTAAAGCGACTTTGCTACGCCAACTTTTAGGATTCCATTCTTGCATTATCTTTCCTAACTTAAAAATTAGCGCGCATTGTATCGCATAAAAAATAAAATCACTCTTTACCTCTTAAGCTTTATTTGCCCAAATAAACTTGTCTTGGACGCGTAATTCTTGCGTGTGGATTTTTGATATGTTCCATTACTTGTGCGCACCAACCGGGCATTCTACCAATCACAAAAATTGGCGTAAATAGCGACACAGGAATCCTAAGTGCTGTTAAAATAATCCCACTATAAAAATCCACATTAGGATACAAATTCCTCTCTTTAAAATAATCATCACTCAATGCCACTTCTTCTAATTTTTCAGCAATCTCACTAAAACGCGCATTCATTCTAATACCTTTTTTATCAAGCTCATCTTTTAATGCTTTAATCGCCTTTGCGCGTGGATCATAGCTTTTATACACGCGATGCCCAAAGCCCATAAGTCTAAAAGGATCATTTTTATCTTTTGCGCGTGCTACGAATTTCTCTACATTTTTCACATCGCCAATTTCTGCAAGTTGAACCAAAACCTTTTCATTTGCTCCCCCATGTGCTGGTCCCCAAAGCGCGTTAATGCCCGCAGAGATTGCCGCATAAGGATGCACACCTGTGGAAGCAACATTACGCACCGTTGTTGTAGAAGCGTTTTGCCCGTGATCAGCGTGAAGTGTAAAGATTTTATCTAACGCCTCAACTTCTAATGGGGTAATCTCTTCTTCTCCCTTAAGTGTGTATTTTAGCTTGCCTCCGGGATATGCACGCAACATATACAAAAAGTTTTCCACATAATCCCTACTAATATCTGGATAGATAAAAGGTGCTCCAATAGAATTACGATAAGAAAATGCGACTAAAGTTGTGATTTTTGCGATGATTCTACGCGCCATTGTTTGATAATCATCTTCTTCTTCCATTTCATTGTGATCAAAATGGAATGTAGAGAGTGCCGCAACAGCGGAGCTTAGATTTGCCATAGGATGTCCGCCATCTGGGAATGCGCTAAAGATATTAATTAGCCCTTCGTGTAAAAAACCACGATGACGCAATTCCAAATCAAACTCTTTAGATTCCTTCTCATCTTTTGGCACTTCCCCTGTAATCAAAAGTTTTGCAACATCAGTGAAGCGATATTTTTCTACTACTTCTTCAATGGGCAAGCCCTTATAAAGCAAACGCCCATTTTTACCATCTACAAAACTAATTGTAGATTCACAACCCGCTGTTGAACCATATCCCGGGTCATAAGAAAAAATATTTGTGCGCTCAAACAACTTACTAAAATCAACCGCTTTAGGTCCCCTTGTGCAGTCAATTAAATCAAAGTCAAACTTTTCACCTGTTTCATTATTAATAAGTGTAATTGTTCCCATACTTGACTCCTTAAATAAGATTGAATCAAGTTCTATTCTAACGCACTTTTCTACAAATAAGTCAAAAAATATTTAAATTTTTAGAGAAAATTCACAAATTTTTACCAATTTTACACACTCTTTAATGATAGATAATATCAATATCTCCAGCGGGATTAAACTCAAAAATGCCTTCATCAATCTTGCTATTAATCACAATCTTAGTAAAAACAATCTCTACTTTATTGCCTAGAGCATCAACAAAACGCAATTCTTTTAAGATTCCATCTTTAAGCAATAGAATGTATTTTTGCCCTAAAATCACCGCTTCATAATGATTTTCTTTAATTTTTTTTGCTTTTTTAAGCAAACTTAGCAAATCCATATTTTCTTGTAATTGTGTGAAAATTGCCTGTTGAAGCTTTGGCTCAAAGATAATCATTGTGCCATTATCAATATAAATCTCTTTTGGAATAGGCGTTTCATACTTCCATAGCACGCTAGTTGGGGCTAATGCCTTTAGAGTGCCTGTATATTTTAGTGTGCTTCCTTTGTTATCAGCAGAATGCACCCTTTGTTCAAAGTTTGCACTAAAACTCTGAACTACTTGTAAATCCTTTGCTTGCGCCATTGCGCTTAAAATACAAAAAAGGATTCCAACTTTTAACCAATCTTTTAAGGTTTTCATCACACTTCCTTAATGTTTGGAATCTTTGTGTAAGAAATACAGCCCAACAGCAAGCGATAAAATAGAAATCGCAAAAAACAACATATCTTGCGTTGTTTTCATTCCCATATTTAACACCTTTGAGAAAAACGCAACAATTAACGCCATAACAATCACTTTTGCAAGCTTATCTTTAAGTTGATCTAGTGTATGAATCTCTAATACTTTAGATTGACTCTCATCTTTAACTTCAATTTTGTTAATAAATAATTCATACAAACCAAAGGCAAAGATTAAAAGCACCACAGCAATAAGATACAAATCAATCGCCATAATAATAGAGTTTAGCAAAATATTATGAATATCTGCTCCCTCCCATAATGCTCCAATATAATATAAATAAGTCTGTTTTGCCGCTTTTATAATATCCACACTTGCCACAACGAAAAGCAAGATTGAACCCACAAGCGATAAAATCACCGCCAAAATAATAAACAACCGCGCATTCCACATCAATTTTTCAAACAATACTCGCAAAGAAAAACCTTTTATTTAAAAATTCAAAGCGCAATTATAGCCAAACTCACGTTAAGCTTAAGCATAAATATTTAAGCTCCATATATTCTTCTAATCCATATTTTGAACCTTCTCTCCCTAAACCGCTGTGTTTAACGCCACCAAAGGGAGCAACTTCATTAGAAATTAACCCTGTGTTAATCCCTACCATTCCATATTCTAATGCTTCAGCAACACGCCATTGTCGCTTATAATCTTGTGTGAAAAAATACGCCGCCAAGCCAAATTCTGTATCATTTGCCATAGTAATAACTTCTTCTTCACTTTCAAATTTAAAAATCGGTGCTAGCGGTCCAAAAGTTTCTTCCTTTGCCACCAGCATATTAGATTCCACATTACAGATTAATGTAGGCTCAAAGTAAGTTCCACCAAGCGTATGTTCCTTGCCTCCTTTTAGAAGTTTCGCCCCTTTTTTGAGCGCATCGGCGATGTGTTCTTTGACTTTTTCTAAAGCGTTTTGACTAATTAAAGGTCCTTGATTAACACCTTCTTCCAATCCATTCCCCACTTTTAATTCTTGCATTGCTTTTTCTAACTCCACACATAGCTTAGGATAGATTCCACTTTGTGCATAAATGCGGTTTGCACACACACAAGTTTGACCGCTATTGCGAAATTTTGAAGCCATTATCCCTTGCACTGCTTCCTTTAAATTTGCATCATCAAAGACAATAAAAGGGGCATTCCCACCAAGCTCCATACTAAGCTTTTTAATACTCTTTGCACACTTTGCATACAACTTTGCTCCAACTTCTGTTGAGCCAGTGAAGCTTAATTTACGCACAATCTCATTCTCGCACAATTCATCACCAATCACATTAGAATCACCATTAACCACCACAAAAATGCCTTTTGGAATTTTGGCTTCTTTTGCAAGCAATTCAAGCGCATACGCACTAAGCGGTGTTAAAGAAGAGGATTTTACGATAATAGCACAGCCGCTTGCTAATGCTGGAGCAATCTTGCGTGTAATCATTGCCGATGGAAAATTCCAAGGCGTAATTGCCGCACACACACCAATGGGCTGTTTTATAGTCATTAGTTTTTGTCCTTGCATTTTGGATTCCATAATATCCCCACAAATATGGCGTGCCTCTTCTGCAAACCATTTAATAAACGAAGCTGCATAAACAATCTCACCCCTAGCTTCACTTAAAGGCTTGCCCTGCTCTTTTGTCATAATCTCTGCTAAAAAATCTTTATGTTCTAGCATTAGATTAAAAAAACGCATTAGCGCATCTGCTCTCTCTTCAGCTAAAATGTTTGCCCATTCTTTTTGCGCTTTACTTGCGTTATAAATAATTTTTTTTAATGCATTTTTATCTGTTTTTTTAATATAAGCTAAAATCTCTTGTGTAGCTGGATTTCTAACTTCTATCGTATTTTTTTCTTTTACCTTTAAAATATCTTTATGTGCAAATAAATCCATTACATCTCCTTTTTTAAGAAATTATGTAACTTTAAACTTAATCTTTTTTAAAATCACATAATTTTAGATTCCATTTAAAAATTTTGTATAAAATATACGCAAAATTTTTACAAGGAAATCTATGCACTACTTATTACTTGCAATAACATTTATTTTCTTCTATGGATGCGCTTCAACAGATTACACAAATCGCTCACAACTTATGCTCTTAAGCAATCAACAAGAAATCTCTCTAGGAGAACAAAGCGCTAAAGAGATTTTAAAAAGCGCTAAGATTAGCAACAATACCACACAAATTAAAATGGCACAACGCGTTGGAAGCAAAATCGCAAATGTTTCCAATCGCCCTGATTTTCAATGGGAATTTTATGTTTTAGAAGATAAACAGATTAATGCCTTTTGCTTGCCCGGAGGAAAAGTCTTTGTTTATACAGGTTTGCTTGAGCTTGTTAGCAATGATGATGAGCTTGCTGTTGTTCTCTCTCACGAGATTGCACACACCATTTTAAGACACGGGGCAGAGAGAATGAGTATGCAAAATATCCGCCAAATTGGCGGCAGTATCTTGGGGCTTGTTGTGCAATCACAAACTCCAGAATACGCTTCACTTTTTAATCAAGCATACAATATAGGTAGCAATGTTGGCGTAATGCTTCCTTTTAGTCGCTCTCACGAGCTAGAGGCAGATGAAGTTGGAATCACTTTAATGCAAAAAGCAGGTTATAACACACAAGCAGCAATCACTTTTTGGCAAAAAATGGCAGCAAAAAGCAAAGGTGGCTCAGACTTCTTATCTACACACCCAAGCGATACAAAACGCATTCAGGCAATCAAAGAAATTTTAAATGGCAAATAAACCTTAAAACACAATTGTTTTATTATTATAGGTAAAAATCTTTTCTTCTAAGGCTAGATTTAATGCCTTAGCAAGCACTATTTTTTCCACATCGCGCCCACTTTTTTGCATATCTTTCCAACCCATTGCGTGATTTACTTTTGTAATATCTTGATAAATAATAGGACCTTCATCTAAGGCATTATTTACAAAATGCGCCGTTGCGCCAATAATCTTAACACCTCGTTCATACGCTTGCTTATAAGGATTTGCACCAATAAAAGCTGGCAAAAAGCTATGATGGATATTAATAATTCTTCCTTCAAACTCTCCTACAAATTCTGGGCTTAAAATCCGCATATATTTAGCAAGCACAATATAATCACAAGGATATTTTCTAAGTTCTTGTAACACCTTTTCTTCATGGGCTTCACGACTTAGATTCTCATTTAAAATACAAACAAAAGGCAAGCCAAACTTTTGGCACAATGGCTTTAAGGAATCATAATTTGAAATCACCGCCAAAATATCAGCATTTAACTCTCCACTATCATAGCGAATCAACAAATCTCCTAAACAATGATTTTCCTTAGTGCATAAAATCACTATTTTTCTACGCTTCATCTCAAAAATCTCTACCTTAGCTTCAATGGAGAGCAACTTTAAAATCTCTCTCTTAAGCGCATCTATATCGCAATCCCCTAGCATTTCTGAGCGCATAAAAAAGAGATTATTCTCTATATCTACAAACTCATCATTTGTTAAAATATTTAAATTAAAGTCAAAAATTACGCGCGTAATCTCCGCAATCAAGCCCTTTCTATCTGGAGTTTGTATTTTTAAAATCATTTTCATTTAACACCCTTTATTGCACTTTGCTAAATTGCTCTAAACCTTTAAGGATTCCATTTTGGATTCCATTAGAGATTTGCTCACCAAAGATTTTTTCTAAATACACTTCAATTTTATCTTTTTCTTTCTTTAGCCATTTTGGCTCTAAAATATTTGCCTTTTTAAAAAGTAGCATTTGCGCATCATAAATGCTTCCTACCTTATCTACAAGTCCAAGCTCAAACGCATTTTTCGCACTTAAAATTCTACCTTGCGCAAAATTTGGTTCTTGTGCAATATCAAGCTTTCTAGCATTTACTACTTCTTCTACAAACATCCAATATTGCTCTTGAACCAAATCCTTTAACATTCTTTCTTCCTCTTTATTCCAAGAGCGCATTGGCGTGCCAGCTTCCTTGTAAATTCCAGCCTTAATAGTTTGCGGAGCAATTCCTACTTTCTTTGCCAATTCACTCAAATCCATACCATTAATAATTACACCAATAGAACCCAACATTGCTCCGCGATTTGCAACAATAGAATCTGCCCACACACCAGCTAAATAACTTCCACTTGCCATTGCGCCTTGTGCATAAGCCACTACGGGTATTTTAGAATTAATGCGCTTAATAGCTTCAGAAATTTCAACACTGGGCGCAATCGCACCACCTGGGGAGTCAATCACTAATAAAACCCCTTTTAAATGCGGATTTTTCTCTAACAATTCTAATTCTTGTAAAAAGGTATCGCTCTGTAAAATTGCTCCATACAAATCAATCCTAGCAACATTCGCATCTTCTAACACTTCTTGTTTTGGCATAAAAATTAACACCACAACAAGCAAAAAAATTAATGCTTTAAAATGTTTTCCAATAAATTCTAAAGGTTTGATGAAAAAATTAAAAAATCGCACAAAATTCCCCATAAAATTTCATAATAACAAAGGCAAAATTATAGCACACTCAATAACATTAAAGTCTATTTTTGTTAAGATTCCGCCTTATATTTTGTTTTTAAGGTTTGTTAATGGATTCTATGCAAAAAATTCGTAATTTTTCTATCATTGCGCACATTGATCACGGAAAATCTACCCTTGCAGATTGCTTAATCCAAGCTTGTGGAGCAATTAGCGCAAGAGAAATGAGCGCGCAAGTTATGGATACAATGGAGATTGAAAAAGAGCGTGGAATCACTATTAAAGCCCAAAGCGTACGATTAAACTACAACTACAAGGGCGAAAACTACATTTTAAACCTTATTGACACGCCCGGACATGTGGATTTTAGCTATGAAGTTTCTCGCTCCCTTGCAAGCTGTGAAGGCGCATTACTTGTTGTAGATGCAAGCCAAGGCGTAGAAGCACAAACCATTGCAAATGTGTATATTGCCTTAGAGAATAACCTTGAGATTATCCCTGTGCTAAATAAGATTGATTTACCCGCAGCAAATCCACAGCGCGTAAAAGATGAGATAGAACAAACCATAGGACTTGATTGCACAAATGCATTAGAAGTAAGCGCTAAGACAAATATCGGCATTAAAGAATTGCTAGATAGCATTGTTGAAAAAATTCCCGCTCCAAGTGGCGATACTAACGCTCCCACAAAAGCTTTGATTTACGATTCTTGGTTTGATAATTATCTAGGCGCATTAGCTCTTGTGCGTGTGATAGATGGGAATATCTCTGTGGGGCAGAATCTTTATATTATGGGAAGCGGTAAAAATCACGAAGTTTTAGGACTTATGTATCCCCACCCATTGCGCCAAGAAAAGACAAAAACCATTAAAACTGGTGAAATTGGAATCGTAATTTTAGGATTAAAAAATGTTACTGATATTGCTGTTGGCGATACAATGACAGATTTTAAAAACAAGACAAAAGAACCCATTGCTGGCTTTGAACCTGCAAAGCCTTTTGTATTTGCTGGAATTTATCCTATTGATACAGATAAATTTGAAGATTTGCGCGATGCACTTGATAAGCTTAAACTTAATGATTCTAGCTTAACTTATGAGCCTGAAACTTCTGTGGCATTAGGCTTTGGATTCCGCATAGGCTTTTTAGGGCTTTTGCATATGGAAGTAATCAAAGAACGCTTAGAGCGTGAGTTTGGATTAGATTTAATCGCCACAGCACCCACAGTTGTGTATGAAGTTACAAAAACAGATGGCGAGATTGTCTATATTCAAAACCCAAGCGAACTTCCACCAGATCAGAAAATTGCACAGATTAAAGAGCCTTATGTGCGTGCAACTATCATTGTTCCTAGCGAGTTTTTAGGCAATATGATAACCTTACTTAATAAAAGGCGTGGAATCCAAAAGAAAATGGAATATCTACAAGAAACGCGCGTGCTTTTAGAATATTGGATTCCAACCAATGAAATTGTTATGGACTTTTATGACAAGCTAAAATCCTGCACTAAAGGCTATGCAAGCTTTGATTATGAGCCATTAGATTATCAAGAAGGGGATTTAGTCAAACTTGATATCCGTGTGGCTAATGAAATTGTAGATGCACTAAGCATTATTGTGCCAAAGTCTAAATCCTATGAGCGCGGAAAAGAGCTTGTAGAAGCAATGAAAGAGATTATCCCACGCCAACTTTTTGAAGTGGCAATCCAAGCAAGTATCGGCAATAAAATCATCGCTAGAGAAACCGTAAAATCAATGGGCAAAAATGTAACCGCAAAATGTTATGGTGGCGATATTACGCGTAAAAGAAAATTATTAGAAAAGCAAAAAGAAGGCAAAAAGAGAATGAAAGCTATCGGCAAAGTTGCATTACCACAAGAAGCATTTTTAGCTGTGCTAAAGATTGATTAATGCGCGCTTTTCAAATATCCATATAAGCATTTTTAGCTTTTTGTGCTAAGGCAGGAATATTTTCAAGCTGATTAATGATAATTTGCAAGCTCACTAAGTTGCTTGCAAATATACTCATTAGGCTAAGGCTATCCCATTGCAGATAATCCCTATCACCATTTATCCCCTCATCTTTTATTAGTGGGATTATCGTTAGCACTTTATTTGTGCCACTGCTAAAAGCATCATACACTCTGATATAAGGATAAGATCTTGTGAGTTTGGGGCTTACCCATTTGCTTATAGCAAAGTTTTTATTCTCAAAATTTACAATACATTTGCTAGGCAGTTCATTAATATTATTAAAATCATATCGCACTAAATCCTGTCCCCAAGATTTTGTGCAAGATTTTATATAAGAAAAATTTTTTATCTTTGCGTGTAGCATATAAGTCCCTTAGCGTTTAGATTCACTCTCCAAACACTTTTTTTATTGCACAACCTTAAATCACTCATACAATGCTTATTTGCAAAATGCCCCTTGTAGTGTTGAAATTCATTTTCTATATCGCTAAATTGGGTATAAAACTCATTTTTGTTCTTTTTAGCATCATAGAGATTGCTATCTGCTACTTTTTGCTTTGCTTTATTCCTTACTCTTTAAATTCTTCTGTAACTCTAGCAAAAGCACTCCTTATTTTAACCCCACACAAATAAAGCAAAAATCGTAAGCATAAACACAGAAAATACTCCTAACCAAAATCCAGCTTTTATCATCTCGCTTTGCTTAATATAGCCTGTACCAAAGACTATTGCATTTGGCGGAGTTGCCACAGGAAGCATAAAAGCGCAACTTGCTCCAAAGCCTATTACAAGCGTTAAAATAGAATCTGGCATATTAAGCGCAGCGCTTAAAGATGCAAAAACCGGAATCAAAAGACTTGCACTTGCCGTATTACTTGTAAATTCTGTAAGCAAAATAATAAAAATAGCAAGCGCTGCAATAACCAATATCCAGCTTCCAAACCCCAAAGTGCTAACTCCAAAATCTCCCATTCCAAGGGCTTTTGCAATAGTATTTGCCATCACAGCACTAGCACCTGAATCTTTAATAATTCCACCAAGCGCCAATCCCCCGCCAAATAAAAACAAAACCCCCCAATCTGTGTTTTTTTGAATCTCTTTCCAAGAAGCAACACCACTTAACCCAATAGCCACAGCCCCAATTAATGCAATCATTGCGTCAATATCTTGGATTCCACCCAACCAAGAGCTAATTTGCCCGCTAAAAATCCACGCAAATGCCATTAAAACAAAGATAAAAATTGTTATTGTTTTATGTGAATTCCATTCCATTTTTTCAAATTGCATAGAAAAATTTTCATCTAAATTTGGCTTTGTTGAAAGATACAAAATAAATAAACAACTAGGAAACATCACAAGCATAAAAGGGATTCCAAGTTTCATCCATTCTAAAAATCCAATCCCAAGCGATGAAGCGGCAATTGCATTTGGCGGACTTCCAACTAAAGTGCCAAACCCACCAATACTAGCACTATATGCAATCCCAAGTAACACAAAGACGAAAGTTTGCCTATCTTCTTGCGCGCTAAGATTTTTTAAAATTCCAAGCCCTAAAGGAAGCATAATTGCAGCCGTTGCCGTATTGCTAATCCACATTGAAAGTAATGCAGTTACCACAAAGAGCATAAAAACTGCAATTTTTACTTTGCCTTTTGCAAGGACTATCAGCTTTTGGGCAATAAGTTTATCAATGCCTTGGATGTGCAATGCAGTTGCAAGCGCAAATCCACCAAAAAAAAGAAAAATAATAGGATTTGCAAAGGTGCTAAGCGCAGAGCTTGTATTCTGTAAGCCTAAAAGAACAGATAACACGGGAACTAAAAGTGCCGTCAAACTCACATGTATAGCTTCTGTTAGCCACAAAATTCCAACAAAAACCAAAAGGCAAACCCCCAAATTCTCACTGCGCTCATAAGGCAAAAGAGAATAAAGAATCACAAACAAACAAATATCCAATGCTAAAATAATTAATGCGCGCTTAAGCATAAATGTTTTTACCTATCCTTAATTTTAGGATTCCAATGCGCCTTTTAAACGCTTAGAAACAAAGTTAAGATTCTACAATATCTCTCTGTTAAAATCAAATTGCCTATAAGCTTACCCCCCTAAAACCTCTTCTTATTCACATCTCCTAAAATATCATCTGCAATCTTATTA
>Oklahoma_p1__coassemble_699_pt1 | contig 16382 bp, 20 predicted proteins | sample Oklahoma_p1__metabat2_high_PE_001 | metagenome-assembled genome bin Oklahoma_p1
CTCTTAGAGTTTTCTAAATTAATATAAAAGCCATAAACTCCATAATTAGAATTTAGTTCCTTTATTGTAGAATCCCCACTAATAGCTCTTAAAGAAAAGCCACAGATTAAGTCTGTATATAAGTCAAAGCAAGGAACAACACAAACATTTTTAGAGTAATTCCAGCCATATTTCTTTCTACTAAAGACTTTGAAATCTTGTAAGTCTTCAATGGGGAAGTATTTAGTTAATTCTTGCTCTATTCTTGTAATATCATTCCAACCCAAAAAGCCTATTATTGAAACATCACAAGTGATGCCACGATTCTTATAATAGGCTTCTTTTTTACTCTGCTCTGTTGTTAAGGAATAGCGATAAATAAAGGTATAAACCATTTTTAATTGCATATCCCTACTTGAATCTTTATATTGTGAAACGATTTCTCTTAGCACAATATTCCGATATTCCTTTTGCGGTTCAAAATGCTTGACTTTCTCTTTTAATGTCAAACTTCTTTTTGGCACATTAGGCTTTATTGCTAGATAGCTACCTGAGTCAAGGAATGGAATATTCCAAGCCGTGTGTAACCACTCGCAAGCCTTTTTAAAATCTCCATTGAAAGCCATTTTTGCCATTTCAATGGGTCCGCCACTAAGTCCGCAAGCAAAGCAATGGCAAGAATTAGTCTTTACATAAACTGCCAAAGAAGGCTTCTTATCTTGGTTTTTATGCGCTTCAATATTAAAACAGTGCATAAGTTTTCCATTGCCTTGTATTGCGTAATCCGCCCCTATGGAATCTAAAACTTCACCAATAGGGATTTGTTTTAATTTATCTAAGTTATATTTCATTTTTACTCCTAAATTAATTTAAAATAACTTCCTTTGTATGTATCAAAGGCATAAATGTTGGATACAAAGTTTTCTTGCACCCTTTGACCATTTTCTGTTGCTTCACCCTGCACTTCCACATTTTCAAAACTTCCTTTAATAAGGTATCCATTAACTTCTCTATCGCAAGCCCCAGCACCAAGTAGCAATGCACTCTGCCCTTCATTTGGAATTTGAATACTACTTACACCTATACTAATCGCAGGAGTTAGTAGACTATGGATAAAGTCTTTACTAAGACTCGACTTTGAGAGCATTTTTTCCTTTTGCCAATCTTTTAAATCCCCAAAAGCTTTAAAAGTAATCTTTTCTTTTTTTGACTTTGGAATAAAAATTTCTGACAAATCTGTTTCGCTAAATGGAATCGCATTATCAGGGTGAATATGTTCTAAGAGATTATTTGTAGGTTCTTTTGTCTTTTGAAAAAGCATAAAGTATTGCTTATAAAGCTCCCTATCCTTATTTTCAAAATAAAAAGAAGCCTTAAACTCCATTCCGCCATTTTCTAATAGCTTTGCCATTAGTGGTGTTGCACTGCTAGGATTAATAATTAGTAGCAATAAGCCATTAATCTCAAGAGTGCCTAACCACTTTTTAATAAATTCTGTTTCTAGTCTTTCGTTTTTTTCTAGTTTTATATCTCCATAAGGTGGATTAAGGAATAGAAATTGAAACGCGCTCTTAGTTTTTTGTATTCCAAAGAGTGCGTCGTTATTGATTAAAATATCTACTTTATCGCTTGCAATTTCTGCTCTCTCCACATCAAGCTCAACGCCATAAGTTTGCACACCTTTAAAATGTGTTTCAAAAAGAGATAAAATATCCCCCATCCCGCAACAAGGATCACACACTCTAAAATCTCCAAACTCTCCATTTGCTTTCATCGCTTCAAAAAATGCAATCACGGCATTTGGGTCTGTTGGATAATATGCTAACTTTTCTTCACACGCCAATCTTGCCATTTTATCTCCTTATGCTATTTTTTTATTTAATTTAAAATCTGCAAACACAGATTCCACCGCTTCCACTAACTCAGCATATTCCTGCCGAATCAAAAAATCCATATTACAAAAGGATAAAGATTCCTTTTTTGTAAGATTACTTCTCCAATGTGGAATTTCTTCACCTTCTTCTATTTTGTTTTCTACTTCCATATATTTCCAATCTAGCGCACAATTAATCTCTTCATAAAGCACATTAGTAAATGCTGGATTGTTCTTATAAGGAATAGGTAAGGCAATTTTAGAGAGCCATATTTGAAATGCTCTTTTTCTATCTTCTGTGTCTTTGGCGATGAGATACTTTTCAGAAAAAAGCTCATCTTGATAGACTATGCAATGTGCATAACCATCATTTAAAGGTGCAATTTTTCTTTTATATCTTGCGCCTTTATCCACAAAAACAACATTCAACCTACCGTCTGATAAAATAAATTCGGAACGCTTTTCAAGAATGCTTGCAGAAAGTGCTTTGACCACTTGATTGCGACCAAATAGCTCTGCAAATAAAATTTCATTGTTTAACCTTGCAATTCTCTTTAAATCACAAGTGATTTTTTCTCTAATTAGTTTCAACATTTTTATTTCCTTTTACTAAAACAAACTCAACTGCAAGCTGACTTTCTCCGAGTTATTAATAAGTTCAGCAATGTCATCTGCAGTCAGATTCACGGAGATTCTTTTACTATTTTTGACAATAGAAACGGTTGTTTTATTATCCACAGCCTTTTTAACAATCTTCTCAAAAGTGTTTTCGTTTGAGTGAGCCACTGCTCTGTCTTTTGAGATAGTAGATTGCTCCACTTTTTTAACTATTTTCTGATAGGGTTGATTTAAATAGAATTACTCAAAGCTATTCCAATCTCTTTCTTTAAAAACCCATTCATTCAAATGCGTTTCATCCTTATCATTTTTGCTATCATTTAAAATAGCCTTAGCGATTTGGTCTTGAATAGAAATCTCTCCTGCAAAACTTGCAAGTTCATTCTCTGTTGTTACAAGCCTACCTTCTAAGCTATTTGCCGCCTTGATTTTTCTGCTCATTAGAGCTAAAGCAACTGCTTGGGGTGTTTCTTTAAAGGTAAAGAATTTAACCTTGCACTTTTGCTTCTGCCCTATTCTCCAAGCTCTCCTGCTTGCTTGCTTCAATGTTGAAACATTGTAGCCTGTTTGGTAAAACATAATCGTAGGATAGCCCAATAGGTCTAAACCAGTTTTCACAAGCTCAGGATTGCAAATAAGAATATCTGCGGGATTATCTTCAATCCACTTTTCTCTTTTATCTGCAGGAATATTTGCACTTAATGCTCTTATAATATAATCACTAAATTCCGCTGTTAAGAGATCTTCTAACTTTTCACTCACACCAAGATTGGTAAAGGTTGCAAACACGAGACATTTGCGCCCTTGCTCCAATTCTTCTCTTAGCTCTTTAATGAGTGCCTTATCTTTATTGGTTATAAAGCCATATGAAACAGGAGGATTATAGAGATAACTCCCTATTTTTTTCTTTCCTTGAGCGCTGTAGGATAAATGTGGCAAATCTAAGAGCGATAAGCTATCATTTGCTAATGCACCGAGCAAAGATTTATCTCCTTCAATAATAGCTTCAACTAGAGATTGAACATAAGAGCGATATTCCCTAATAAACTCATCGTTTGCAGGGACGCTTATAACTTCTTCTTGATAGTTAGGAAGCTCCACATTCATTTCATCTAGTCTTAAGAACAAGGTAAAATCTAAAAGCTCCTTAATCAACAAAGGATTAATTTTTGGAATTTCTTTGAGCTTTTTGCTTTTACCACGCTTAGTTACAACGCCATATTCTACGGCAACATCTTCCCAATTGTCTTTTGTGTATTCTTTTTCTACTGCACCAAATCTATCCACAAAAATGCTCAAATCTTCATAATTTAAGCCCATTTTGTATTTCATAAAACTTGGATTCATGCGATAAAGAATATAAAAGAGAGAGGAAGCATAGCCATTAAGAATAGTGCCTGTTAGCCCTACTATTTTAGTAGAACAAGAGGCAAGTATTCCAAAAGAAGTTCCTTGAGCAGTATCGCCCCCTTTTAATTCATGGAGTTCATCCAAAATTAAGAGGTCAATAAACCCTTTTTTTAATCTTTTTTTAATAAAATCAGCCACACCATAACGCGTAGCAACACCCTTTAAAGCAGGTTTTTTGATCCCCGCATACCATTCTCTAAAAGAAGATTGTTTTAATTCTGGAACAACATTCCTACAACTACATTTATGCACTTGTTTGAAATATCGCTCACAGGTAAATTTCTCATCTTTTCTTTTTAAATACTCTTTCACATCTCTTAGAGTAAAAAGAGTGTCTTTGATCTCATCACCATCTTCATTGATTTCAATAAAGTTAATTAGCTCAGAATGAAAAGAATCAGATTCCACTTCTTCTAAGACTTTACCACATTGACTGCAACAAAACTGCCAAAGATTAGAGCTAACCTTTTGCGTTTTTACAAATTCTGTTGTATCAATGAGTTTTGCTCTAGGATAAGAGAGTTTTGCAATCTCTTTTGAACAAATAAAGAACCGTAAGATTCCCTCTTTGCTATCGTTTTGGTAATTCACAAGAGTTTTAAAATTGCGCACAATCACAATTTCATAACTTAAAATTGCTTCATCACCTTTACCCAATGTTGCCTCAATTTCACTTGCCCACTTTGAAACAAGATGTGAGGGCGACATAATAAAAACATTACCTCCGTTTTTTAAAAGAGAATAGCTTAGTGCTGTACCCATAAGTGTTTTTCCAGTTCCCATTTCACTTGAAATAATAAGCGAGCGCCTATCTTTTAAGTGAGTTACGCCTGCAGTGATAAGCTGTGCTTGCGTTGGAAAAGGCTTACGCTTTAACTCCAAGAGTGTATCAATCTCCCCTTTGTAATCTAAAGGTTTTTCAATACCTTTAAATGTAGGGTCAATGATTGCATTAAGCTGTGAACGGATTGTTTTTTTATTTTCTTCTAAAAATTTTTGAAAGCTGATTGTTTCCATTTATTATCCTTAAAATCAAAACCAAAAAGGCTAGAAAATAAGGATAGAAGTATCCCCAAGTGGGATAATTTCTATCCCAACTTAGGGCTTGAAGTCAATATAAGATTAGATTTTAGTTAAACCTAGAATCCATAATTTCATTAATAATATAACGAACCTTTTTAATGATTTCTTGTTCCAAAAAACCTATCTTTTGTTTAAATCTTTCTTTGGAAAAGGATTTAATCTGGGAGCAATTTATTGCAGAATCTCTTTCTAAACCATTATTCTGATTTTTACTTAACTTAATTAGCCAAAGCCTATTTTCAAATTTACTTTGCCAAGTTGTTAAAGGCACTGTCCAAATTAAATCTTGTTCTGCATTAAAAAAATCATTGCTTAGAACGAGAGCTGGACGAATTTTAGTGATCTCTGCACCAACTTGTGGTTCAAAATTCACAAAATAAAACTCACCATATTTAATAGGCTCACTCAATTCCATCATCGGCTCCCCATTTTTCCAACTCTTTTTGCTCTTTTTGATACTCTACATCTTCTTTTGCCTCTCTAAGTCCTTGCAACCACATTTGCTTCCTTTTTTCAATGTAAGCTTTTTCGTGCATTTGCAAAAGGGCATTAGCGATAATTTGCGTTTTGCTCATTTTAAGCTCCTTAGATAAATTGTTTAAAATAAGACTTATTTCATCATTGAGTGCTATGTTTAACCGCATTGTGCAATCCTATGTGTATAATTTATACATATATTATAGCGCATTTATTCTTTACTTCTTAGCCAAAGTGTAACAAGTGCAATCCAACTAAAAGAAACAGCAAATAAAATTACGGTGTCCATCAATATTCTCCATCCCAAACTAATTCATTTGGATGAGAAGGCTCGCCAATATGAGCAATTTGTCCATCTTCATATTGAATATAGTTTGTTGTATTAACACGAATATAAAGTTCTCTTGCGTCAAGATATTCCTTGCTGTATGCATCACTTTGAATCATGTCCTTATCAATTTCTTTATTGATCCTCCAAGTATTATCATTGCTCATAGTAATATCACCATTTCTGCTTACCTTAGCTTTTAAATAATTACTGCGTTTAAAAAAGTTTTTATTAATAAACTCTACAGCATCATCAAAACTAGGGCAAACACATAACCTAACATTGTGAGACAAATAATCATCGGTGAGTGCAAAAACAATATAAGCATAAATACTTCTATATGTTTTACAACCGTCTTGAAATTCTATTTTTTTCATTTTCAATACTCCTATGAGTGATCATTTTTATACAAATTAATAGATCTCTGGTGAAGGTAAGATGTAATATCGTTTTCTTTACAATTACTTGGTGTAAGCGGTTTAAAAGTTCCTGCTGTTCTGTAATACCATCTATTATTTTTCCAAAGATATACATACTGGATCATTACTAGATTCATTAAATCATTTAATTTTTTACGAATGATTGCATCTCCATTGGTCAAACAAAGCTTTGTTAGCTCTAATGATTCACATAAAGAGCCAATATTTCCCAAATCAATTAGCCTATTTGCAAATCATCAGAATTATAATTTTTTAACAATATTCTCCCTACTCTGCTAGGATAACCATTAAAATGACAATAAATGCCTTTATATGATTCCCCTTTTTTTACAAATATATAACTTCTAGTTGCCATTTTTATCCTTTTGAAATTAATAAATTCAACAAGGATACAAGCGTGTAGAATCCCTAGTGGGATAGCTTGTATCCCAACTAGGGCTTAAGAGAGATTATTAGAGCAAGGAAGTCTTATGTTTGATTTTCCTTGTGTATTTGCTTCTATCACGCACAGAGCGAGTAGAGAGATTGATTTCTCTCTTATATGACGCAATGATGTTAATGTCTCTTTTTTGGATTTTTTGTATTTGTTTTTTCATTGTGATTCCTTTCTTGTAAAATTCAAACAAAGGAATAGAAGTTCCCCAAAGCTAGGGATAAATCTATCCCTAAACTCGGGGGCTAGTTAGTGGTTATTTATTAAGCAATCCTTTCAGAATGCTCTAGCATAGAGATGATACTAAGATGGTAATCTAGCTCCTCCCATTCAATGCCTGTTAAAGTAACTTAATGATAGCAACCGCTAAACCGACAGTGGCAATTTGAAAACCGACAAGCCATTTAAGCTGATTGGCAAATCCAAGCTCCATTCTCGCTTCAAGCTTGAGTATGTCTTCTTTTAACTCTTGCTTAACTTCCGCAATTTCTTGCCTAACTCCCGCAATTTCGGCTCTAACAAAATCTTTAGTTGCCAATTCTTGCAATGTTTCATTAACAGCTTTTTGATTTAATTCTTTAACATTAAGAGCATTGGCCTCTAGCATAGCTTCAACCGCATTAACTGTTTCTTGCACAATGACTTCTTTATTTTGTCTTTTTGAATCAATCCACTCAAAAAGCTTATTCACAAAGTTTTCAATGGCAACTCTTTTATCATATTTCAAAGTATTAGTTGTCATCATATCTCCTTTAGATTACTTTATTATATCATTTTTTGGATAAAGCTTGTTTTGCACCCAATAAAAGTCCTATCTGCTTGCATTTTTACCCCCTTTTGTAATTGCGTTATAGATTTCTTCTAGAACAATTATCCAAAAGCAAGAAATAAACCGCAAAGTTGCAAATACTCCTTGATTGAGTCGTTTAGTGAGCATTAGAAACAAAAATCCTAATATCAGGCTCAAACCAAAATACCAAGCCATAAATACCCCAAAAAAACAAAAATTCACTCTATATAGCTTAATCCCTTAGCCTTAGCCTTAGCCCAAGTCATAATCCTAACACCTTTAGCACCCATAGTTTTTATGAGCTTATTTTTCATAAAATCTCCTTTATGTTCTAATTTATAGAAAGGATTTACTTTGCCTGCGAGGTATTTGATAACCTTTATATGAAGCAAAAGAATGAGATTTTGAAGCAGTCTTATAATCTTTTTTCTCAGTATTATGTTTTAAAAAACATTTTCTAACATTTTCGGCTATTTTCTCACTTTCTTTATTTGTAAAAAAACTTTCTAATTTTTCAAGAGTAATTTTGATAAGTTCATTTTTACCCCTAAAATCTCCAATTTCATATAAATATTTTACATCTCTTAAGAGATTATTTGCCTCTTGAAAATCCATTTCATTTTCCTTTTTTATTTTTATTTTTTGTCTTTTTGTGATAGTATTGCCGAAAAAGTTAGGTAATATATGACTATTGTCAAGATTTATTATAGAATAAGGTGTATTTTATGAATATTTCTGAAAAAATTAAGGTTGGAAGAGAGAATAAAGGCTAGACGCAAGCGGAATTAGCAACAGGAAGTGGTGTTTCTTTGGATTCTATTAAAAGGTATGAATCAAAAAATAGCAATATTACAATAGAAAACCTAATAAAGATTGCAGACGCATTGGAGGTAGATTTAATTTTTTTTAGAAGTGACGAATTTGTTACTAAGTTGTTACCAAGTCCTGTTACTAAGTCACAAAAAGTTGTTACTAAGTTGTCTCCTACTCATATAAATCTGTCTCCCAATAAAGAAAATTCCCCCCCAAACCTTAAACAAAGAAACTAATTTAACCTTAAAGGATGATGATATTGTCTCTATTCCTTTTTATGAAGATATAAGAGCAAGTGCAGGGAGTGGAGCATATAATGAAGCAGAAGCTTCTGAGCAACTAAATTTCCCCAAATCCTTTTTACGCCAATATTTTGGTGTTATTTCTTTTAATAATCTTTCAATCATAGTAGGCAAAGGGGATTCTATGTCTCCCACATTGCCAGAAAGTTGTTATTTATTGGTGCAATCAGGAAGTGTTAATGATGGAGAGATTTGCGTAACTGGAATTGAAGACGAATTGTATGTTAAACGCCTACAAAAACGCCCCAAATTAAAGCTCTTTAGTGATAACAAAGCTTATGAACCCATAGAATTAGAGAATGAAAACTTTGAAATTATAGGGCGCGTGGTAGGGTATTTTAAAAAAACAGCTCTTTAAAATCTTTTAAATAGCGTTTAATAGGCTTTTAAAAGCTATTTGTAAAGTAAGTATCAAGCAAATGCAAAGCAAATATAAAGCAAACCTTCAAGTAATGTAAAGCAAAATTACCCACTTTGATTTTTAAGAAAACCCAAACAAACTCCCACCCTATCGCTCTTTTATAATCTTTTTCCCCACTTTGATTCTTTACGCTACTTTATAAATAGAGCAATATGTTATTAATAATGGCGATGATTATGTTGCGAAGTTTATAGGTTCAACTTCTAATTTTAGCATTGAAGGTTCTGATAAAAAGAAAACTTATGGGCAAATTATTATTGGTGGCAGTATGAATATCAATGATTCTTTAAGTCTTAATGCAGGAATTGGTGCTAAACACCTTTTAGGTAGAAAAGTAGATTCTAAAGATGAAACTTATCTTAGCGGTAATGTGGGAATTAAATATAAATTCTAAAATTCTAATTTCTGCAAAGACTTAGCTATTTAATCTTAGAGCTTCGTTGTCTTCATTCTCCCTGCCTTTCTTTGGCAGGGGAACCTTTCAATCTTAAAAAAATATTTCAGAAATAATTTACTTTTTTATATTAGATTGCTTTTACAATAAAAATGTATAATGCTTGTTTTTTGAACAAAGGATTTTTGTGAAACTAGCTGTTTTTGATTTTGATTCTACTTTAATGGATGGAGAAACCATTGATTTATTAGCAAAAGCGCACGGAAGCGCAGATGCTGTGAGTGCTATCACAAAAGAAGCAATGGGTGGCAAAATGGATTTTCACCAAAGTTTAAAGCTCCGCGTTGCCACACTTAAAGGAATGCCACTCGCCAAAGTCCAAGAGATTTGTAACAACCTAACATATAATAATGGAGCAAAAGAGCTAATTAGTGAGCTAAAAGCCAGAAGTTACAGAGTTGTTGTTTTTAGTGGAGGATTTGATGAGGGCGTGAGTGCTGGTCACAAGGCACTAGGCTACCATATTCATTTTAGCAATAAACTTCACCATAAAGATGGAATCCTAACTGGCGAAGTAGGTGGCGAAATGATGTTTGGTTATTCCAAAGGGAGAATGATGGAAAAAATCCAAACACTTCTTAATGCAAGCTATGAAAACACCATTGCCATAGGAGATGGAGCAAATGATATTTCAATGTTTAAATACGCCAAAAAAAAGGTTGCATTTTGCGCTAAGCCTATCCTTAAAGAAGCGGCAAATATCATTGTAGATGAAAAAGATTTAATGCAAATTGTGCAACATTTAGACTAAGGAGACTTTATGCAAGAAAATATTTCATTCTCGCTTTGGTGCGATTTTATTGAACGCAACTTTTTAGAAAATGACTTTATAAAAATGGTTCAAGATGGAATCATAAATGGTGCTACAAGCAATCCGACAATCTTTCAACAGGCTTTATTAAATGAAAGCTACCAAGCACAAAAAGATTCCTTAAAAGATTTAGATAAAAAAAGCATTTATGAAGCCTTAGCCAAAGCTGATATTCAAAGGGCGGCAGAGATTTTAAAGCCTCTTTATGATAACAATCCAAATGATGGTTATATTAGCATTGAAGTTGATCCTAATTTATGCGATAACGCCAAGGCAACCACTGAAGAAGGAATCCGTCTATTTAATGCTATTAATTATCCTAATGTAATGATTAAAATCCCTGCTACAAAAGCTGGATTTAGCGCAATGGAAGAGCTAATCACGCAAGGAATATCTGTAAATGCCACTCTTGTTTTTAACAAAACCCAAGTTATCGGCTGTATGGAAGCCTTTAAAAAAGGTTATGAAAAACTTAAGCAAATAAGCAAAAAAGAGTTAAAAGACTTGCCGCGCGCAGTGGTTAGTATCTTTGTATCACGCTTTGATCGCAAATGCGATTCCATCTTAAAAGAACACGGAATCCCAAGTGCCACACTAGGCATTAAAAACGCGCAATATCTCTACCATATTCTAAATAGCTACGCACTTCCGGGCGTGCGTGCGTTATTTGCTAGCACAGGCGTTAAAGGTGATGATTTAGAACTAGCATATTATATTAAGGAACTCTACCACCCCTATGCGATTAACACTGCTCCACTCTCGGCAATCTCGGCATTTAACTACAATGAAGCTAATGAAGCGTATCTACCAAGCATAGAAGAGCTTGAAGAGTTTTTAAAAAGCGTCAAAGATGCAGGAGTGAATTTGGATTCCATCTCCCAAGAGTTGCTAGAACAAGGGTTGAATGACTTTAAGATAGCATTTTCTAAAATTTTAGAGAGTTTATAAAAATTTTAAACATAGTTTTTGCAAAAAGTGCTATAATAGCAATTTTTATTTTAATTTTAAGGACAACAAATGTTAAGTGGAATAATTAGAGAGAGTATTTCAAAGGCAGATACAAAAGCCCTAAGAAAAAATGGTTATCTAATTGCTAATATCTATGGAAAAGGCAAGGAAAATCTCCATTGCGCGTTTAAACGCAATGACTTTATTAGGGAAGTTAAGAAAAAAACAGATTTAATCTTTGAAGTAGAAGTTGGCTCACAAAAATATCCTGTTGTAATCCAAGAATACCAAAAAGATCCAATTACTAGCGAGATTATCCATGTGGATTTAATGCTAGCGCAAAAAGGGATTGAAGCAAAATATTCTGTGAAGGTTCGCACAATTGGCACTCCAAAAGGACTTAAAAATAAGGGTGTTTTAATGATGTCTAAAAAGCGCATTAAAGTTAAAGCAGCACCTGAAAATCTCCCTAAAGATTATGAAATTAATGTGAGTGATTTAGATGTCGGTGATGTTGTGCTTGTGCGTGATTTACCGGCATTTAATGGTGTAAAAATCGTTGAACGCGATGATGTTGCCATTGTTGGTGTAATTAAATCTCGCTAATGCTTAATGTTTAATGTTTCTAATAGTGGGTTTAGGAAATCCCGGGCAAAAATACCAAAATAATCGCCACAATATTGGCTTTAGGGTTATTGACTCCCTAGTCCAAAGCCTAAATGCAGTAAAACAAAGCGCAAAAGACTTCCAAGGAGAGCTTTATAAAAGCTCTCAAATGCTACTTTTAAAGCCCCAAACTTTTATGAATCTTTCTGGAAAATCTGTTCAAAGCGTGTTAAACTTCTATAAAATCACAGATTTTTTAATTATACACGATGATTTAGATTTGCCTTTTGGAGCAATAAAGTTTAAATTTGGCGGAAGCAGTGGCGGACACAATGGCTTAAAGTCTATTGACACACTTTGTGGAAATGCGTATTATAGAATCCGATATGGAATTGGAAAACCTACCATAAAATCACAGGTGATAGACTGGGTTTTACAGGATTTTAATACCACAGAAGAAGCACATAATCAAAACTTAATCACACACTCAGCAAACGCCGCTCTAGAGATTGCTAAACTCGAATCAAGCGATAATCTTTCTAGTCAAATTTCTAGCAAATGGACACTCACACCAAAAATGGATTCCAACTTTTTACCTTTTAAAAACCCTTCTAAAGAGGCACAATGAAACTCTTTTTTCGCTATGTTAGCTTTTTGTATTTAAAATATTTTTTCTATCTTTTTGTTTCTTTGGAATGTTTTTTTGTTGCTATTGATTTAGTTAAATTTCTTGATGATCTACCAAGCTCTGCAAATCTTTTTATTCTTCTGCTAGCCTATGATTTTATGTATGCTTCACAATTCATTTTGCCTTTATCTTTAATTCTTGCGCAAATTGTGCTTTTAATAAACTTATTAAAAAGCTCGCAATTTACAGCATTTTTAGCACTCGGATTTGCAAAAATCAAGATTTTTTATCCTATATTTTTACTAAGTTTTTGTATCACTCTTTTATTTATCGCTTTAAATGCCACCCCTTTTGCCTATGCAAAAGAACGCGTGGATTTAATCATTGATCAAGGTTTTGTAGGCAATTACAAAAGCGATTTATTTGTAAAATACAATCAAAATTATATTTATTTTAAAAAAATCTACCCCCTGCTTCAAAGAGCTGAAGGCGTAATTGTTTATGAGGTTAATCCAACCCAAAACAGCCTGACACGCATTGTAGAATCCAAGATGGCACAATTTAATGGGCAAGACTGGATTTTAGAAAATGTAACTATCACTACACTTGATGATAACCTAGAGCTTGGCAAAAATCCACTAAAAATACAAAAAGAAACCACCTATAAAACCTTGCACGACTTTAAGCCAAAGATTCTAGATAATATTTATGAAAAGCAAGGAAGCATTTCAATACTTGATGCCTTTGAAGCTTTTATGCTTTTAAAAGAACAAAATGCAAACACACAAAAAGTGCGTGGTGCGCTTTACAATCTACTCTTTTTCCCTCTATTTGCGCCTTTGATTATGATTTGCCTTGCTGTTTTTATCCCAAATTCCAATCGTTACACAAACTTTAGCTTAATGACTTTAGCGATGATTTTAGGCGTTCTGATAACTTGGGGGATCTTTTTTAGTTTCTCAAAACTATCAATTAGTGGCTTTTTGCAGCCAGAATTTAGCGTGATAATGCCAATATTTACATTATTTTTAGCTAGCAGTTTTTGCTTTTATAAAATCTTAAAAACATAAGGAGTTACAATGACAGCATTATTAAGCGTGAGCGATAAAAGTGGGATTATAGAGTTTGCAAAGGGAATTGTTTCTCTAGGATACACAATTTTATCCACAGGTGGCACACTTAAAACACTAGAGCAAAACAATATCCAAGCCCAAGATGTTAGTAGTTATACACAAAGCCCAGAAATGTTTGATGGACGCGTGAAAACTTTACACCCAAAAATCCACGGTGGAATCCTACATCGCCGCAATAACAGCGAAGATTTAAAAATTGCCAAAGAATATGGAATCGCAAACATTAACCTAGTGTGCGTAAATCTCTATCCTTTTAAAGCCACCATTGAACGCACTGATGATTTTGATACAATCATTGAAAACATTGACATAGGCGGTCCTTCTATGGTGCGTGCAGCGGCAAAAAACTTCGCATCTGTGCTAATTGTTACAAATCCTAGCGATTATACAAAGGTTTTAGAAAAACTACAAAACAAGCAAAATACCTTGGAATTTCGCCAACAAATGATGATAAAGGCTTTTGAACACACCGCAAGTTATGATTGCATGATAGCAAACTATATGAATCAACGCTTTAATAATGGTTTTGGTGAATCACATTTTATCAGTGGAAAACTTGTATCTCCCACACGCTATGGTGAAAATCCCCACCAAAAAGGTGCGTATTATGAGTTTGAAAACTTCTACTCTATCGCTTTTAAAACTCTAAAGGGCGAAGCAAGTTTTAACAACCTAACAGATATTAATAGTGCTGTTAAAATTGCCTCAAGCTTTGGAGAATCCCCCTGTGTTTGCATTGTAAAACACGGAAATCCTTGTGGATTTGCACTAAAGAGTAATGCTCTAGACTCTTATAAAGAAGCATTAAAATGTGATAGCATATCTGCCTTTGGTGGCGTTGTGGCAGTAAATGCTCCAGTAGATCTTACCATAGCACAAGAGATTAATAAAATCTTTATTGAAGTGCTTGTTGCTCCTGAAATCTCACAAGAAGCCCTAAAAGAATTTGAAACTAAAAAGAAAATCAAGCTTTTTGTTTGTGGAGGAAAAACCCTAAAATTCCCAAAAGATACACAAGATTTTAAACACATTGAAGGGGGATTTGTTTTACAAGACTCCGATTATGTGGATAACAATGAAGTTAAAGGCGCAAAATGCGTTAGTCAAAAACAAGCCACACACGCGCAAATGCAAGATTTAGAGATCGCCTATAAACTTGCAAGCCTCGTGAAGTCTAATTGTGTTGTATATGTCAAAGATTCTGCAATGGTTGCTGTTGGAATGGGAATGACAAGCCGTGTGGATGCCGCAAAGGCAGCAATTAAAAAGGCGCAAGATATGGAATTAGACTTAAGCGGTTGCGTTCTAGCAAGCGAAGCATTCTTTCCTTTCAAAGATAGCATTGAAGAAGCGCATAAAGTAGGCGTTAGCGCTGTGATTGAACCTGGAGGAAGCATAAGAGATGATGAAGTGATTGAGTGTGCAAATGCAAATGAGATCGCATTGTATTTTAGTGGAAAACGCCATTTCTTGCACTAGATTAGTTTTTATAAAAATTTTTAATTATAAGCTAGAAGCGTGATTCTTTTTAACTTCCTTAACAACTGCAAAAAATTCAAGGAGTCCTCCCTTGTGAAAAGTTTTACAAGCTTTTATAAGTGCGCTTCCAAGTCTATAAGAAAAAGTTTGTTTTTCTTGTATTACGCTTTTGTAATCCTCATAAGAACTCAAAGGAGGCAATTTCAAATGTGGCTCTTTTTGGATAATGCATTTATAAAATTTTGCTTCCCTCTTATGCTTTAGCGCAATCACAATAAGAATAAAAGGTAACTTTAGGCATCCCCTAAAGCTTTTATAATTCTTAATAATGGCATAACCAAGTTTATAAGACAGATGATAACGAACTCTTTCATAGCCATAAGTTGTCCTTGCTATAAACCCTTTTGCATTTAAACTGCCACCAGCCTTTAACCATTGTTCATAGTAGAAATTCCATTGTTTCCAGATTTGATTACAAAGCCTATTATTCCAAAAGCGATTTTTTTTACCATATGCGTGAATTAAAACAGGATTACAATTTAAGCGCCATAGCACACTGCCAGCATAACGGCTATTTAAATTTTTTATTTTTAATTTTTTTTCAAAAATAAGCAAAGAAAAAATTGCCTGATCATTTAAAGCATTTAACGCACTTTGACGATAAATAAAATCATAGCATTCTAAAGGATTTTCTATTGTATCATTAAACACTATAATTCCTGTTCTAAAAATATTCAAATTGGCAAATTCTTGTGGCGCAGAAGGCAAACTTAATTTAAGAGGATTCTTTCCGCCATTGGCAGCTAGCATATAACCTTGCTTTCGCAAATCCTTTAAATGTCCAATTTCTTGAAGCAATAAAATATCAAAATCCAAATACACTATACATTCACACTCATCTAAAAATCTAAATCCCTCAAAACAAGCATATACCATATGTGTCCAACGCGACAAGAAACCATTATTATGTAGAGTAATGGAAGTTTTTGTAAAAGCATTTAATTTTTGCAAAAAATCCTCTTTGCTAAAGGACTCAAAATGCACCTTGCTACTCCCAGCAACTCTAAGCAAAGCCTCTTTATCACTCAAACTAAAACCATCATGAATGCAATAAAAAATATCTATATCTTGTCCACTTTCTTGCATTTTTTGCTTAATATTTGCTATTAATGCTCCAATAACAAATGCAGAATCACAAGTGGCACACAACAAAACTCCAAAGGAATGTTTTTTCATTTTTGTCCTCTTCTTTGTGGGGTATTAAATTTGTAGCTACACACTTTTAACTCTAAGCTATGATTTATTCTTCAATATAATTCTTAAGCTTTCTTCCTACTTTTGGATGTTTAAGTTTTT
>Oklahoma_p1__coassemble_988_pt1 | contig 12269 bp, 10 predicted proteins | sample Oklahoma_p1__metabat2_high_PE_001 | metagenome-assembled genome bin Oklahoma_p1
TTTGATACCTTAGAGCAAAAAATACAAGATTATGATATAACACCACTTATTGATATTGTAAAAAATATGAAAGAATAGTAAATTTTTATTTTTTTAATTTTTAGGAAAAACATATGCAACAAACAATTTATTTAGCAGGCGGATGTTTTTGGGGTGTGCAAGGGTATTTTGATTTGCTTAAGGGTGTGCTTAATTCACAAGTGGGTTATGCAAATTCTAAGGTGGAATCTCCTAGCTATCAACAAGTTTGTAGCGGAGCAACACAGGCAACAGAAGCAGTAGAGATTTCTTTTGATTCTACTCTTTTAAGCCTTGAAATGTTGCTTAAACGCTTTTTTAGTATCATTAATCCCTTTGCACTCAATTATCAAGGCAACGATATTGGCACACAATATAGAAGCGGTATTTATACGCAAGACACACAAATGCTAAAAGAAATTAAAGGTTTTGTGGAAAATTTACAAAAGCAATTTTCTCAAAAAATTGTTACAGAAGTAAGCCTGTTAGAAAACTTCTATTCCGCTGAAGCCTACCATCAAAAATATCTTGCTAAGAATCCTAATGGATATTGCCATATTGACTTAAGTGCAGCATTAAAAGAGATTTAGTGCTTTTGCCTTTGCTTTAGCTCTTTTTCAAACTTTTTGCGCTTAACAATGGAAAGTTTATCAATAAATAAAACCCCATTTAAATGATCAATTTCGTGCTGAAAGGCAACTGCTAGATAGTCTTGCGCAACAATTTCTTGTGGATTTCCATAACGATCTTGATAGGCGATTTTTATGTTTGAAGCGCGTTTGATTTCTTCATAAAATTCTGGCACACTTAAGCAACCTTCATTAAAAAGAATTTCCCCGTCTCTTTCTATGATTTTTGGATTAATCACTTCTAGTAAATCTCCTTTATGCTGATTGCCATCTTCATCTGGGATACAAATTAAAAGCGCTCGGATAGGCTTTGCTACTTGAATTGCAGAGATTCCAACACCATTTTTTGCAAGCATTACTTCATACATTTCATCTAAAAGCGTGTGCAATCCTTTATCAAAAACTTCCACAGGCTTAGAGATTTGACGCAACAAAGGATTGGGATAAGTGATAACTTCTAACATTAACTCTCCCCAAAAACCATGAAAGAAACATTGCCACTTGAAGCCTTTTTTAACGCCTCAAGCCCATTTTTTATAATTTCTTTTTGTTTAGAAAATTCATTAATCTCAACAATGCCAGTGCAAACACTTAAAGGAATTTCTTCATCATTAACAATAATATTGATTCCAACAACCTTTTCAATCAGGCGGTTCGCAAAGCGTTTTGCCGCATCTTTATCGCTATGACTTAATAAAATTCCAAAAATCCCCGCTTCATAATAGGCAACAATGTCACTACGATTAGCAACTTTTTGCAACATTTTTGATAATGAGCGATTAATCACCACTGCTGTTTTATCCGAAGTAATGCGACTTTGCAAACTTTTTGATACACGCACAAGCAAAAGTGATGATTTATATCCACCTACATTTACAGAATTTACTTCAGCTAACACGCGTTTTTCTAAAAAGCGTTTATTATAGATTCCATATACACTATTACAAATCACCTCATCGCTAATTCCCTGAATAGAAGCAAGTGTTTTTTCGTGCATTGTTTTAATATCTTGGAGTTGATGCCCGGCAACTTCGCCAAGTTTATCTAACTCTTTTTGAAAAATTGTAATAATGTTTTGCAAAGCAATGGCATTAGTTGTGGTTTCTACTTCTTTTTCGTGCTTTTTCAAGATATTTTGGAGCAATTTTAAATTTTTCAGCAAAGCTTCCACTTGATTGAGAGTGCTTGCCATATAACTTTGTGTTTTTAGCACTTTGGATTCCAAAGCAGCCTGCTTTTCTTCTGGGCGTTGATCTACTTCTACATACTGAAAAGCATCATCTCTAAAGGTTTGAGATTTGTCTTCTAAAAGTTTTTCAAAATAGATTCTATAATTATAAGGTGTGGGCAAAATCCCATTTGCACTCAATTCTTGAATAACTTGCAAACCATACTCTTCTAAAGAGTTTGCATTGCCACTCGTTCCAGCGCTTTGAGTTGAGATAGATGGTTGCAAAGATTCAGTATCCATTCCAAAAGATGAAAAGGAGCTTGCGCTCCCTAAACTAGATTCCTCAATGCCATTAGCTTCAAAACTTTGCAATCCATCAAAGGAACCAAAATCATCTTTCACGACACACTCCTTATTTTAAACTTTTTTCCAAAACACTATCAATCAAACCATATTCCTGCGCTTCTTTTGCGCTTAAGTAAAAATCTCTATCCGTATCTTTTGCAATTTTTTCTAATGGCTGATTTGTATTGCTTGCTAGAATTTCATTTAAACTAGATTTTAAGCGTAAAATTTCTTTTGCTTGGATTTCAATCTCTGTCGCCTGTCCTTGCGCTCCCCCTAAAGGCTGATGAATCATAATGCGAGAGTTTGGCAGGGAATACCGCTTACCTTTTGTGCCACAACTTAGCAAAAATGCCCCCATACTTGCTGCTTGCCCTATGCAAATCGTGCTAATATCGGGCTTGACATAATTCATCGTATCATAAATGCTTAAGCCACTTGTTACTACACCACCGGGGGAGTTGATATACAAATAAATATCTTTTTCTGGATCTTCGGCTTCTAAGAATAGTAATTGAGCAACGATAGATGATGCCAATCCATCATCAATCTGTCCGCTTAAGAGAATAATTCTATCTTTTAAAAGCCTAGAATAAATATCATACGCTCTTTCACCGCGCCCAGTTTTTTCAATCACTGTTGGCACATAATAACCCATACTACGCCTTTTTATCTAAGAGTGCTGTTAAAACTCTATCTTCAAGCATTGCCATTTTAACTGCTGGAATTAAATTATTGTTTTTATAATATTCAAACATTGCCTTAGGGTCTTGACGCATTGCCATTGCTTCATAATAAATTGTATTAATCACCTCATTATCTGGGATTTGAATATTATCACGCTTTGCAATCGCATCAATTAGCAATGTTACACGCACGCTTTTTTGCGCATTTTCTCTTTGCTCTTCGCGTTTTGCTTGCATTGCTTCTCTATCTTTTGCTAGTTTTTCTTGCTCTTCTTTAGATAACGCCATAAACGCATTTCTAAGCAATAAATCCATTTCTTGTTCTACAATGGATTTTGGCAAGTCAAATATAATCTTGGCATTTAAATTATCCACAAGTTTTTCTTTAAGCTCATTATTATAGGCTTCATGTTTTTTCTCATCTTGAAGTTGTTCTTTTACTTTCGCTCTTAGGCTCTCTACACTTGCTTCTTTATCATCTGGGAATAGAGTTTTTGCAAAATTATCATCAATTTCAATCTTGCCCTTAGTTTGAATCTCAAGCAATTTTACCTTAAACACTGCTGGCTTGCCTGCTAAATCTTTAGCTTGATAGTTTTCTGGGAAAGTTACATTGATTTCTTTTTCTTCCCCTTTTTTCATTCCAATTAATTGCTCTTCAAAACCTTCAATGAAAGACTTGCTTCCAATTTTTAGCAAATATCCCTCTGATTTTCCACCTTCAAATGGTTTTCCATCAATAAAACCTTCAAAGTCAATTTTGGCAAACTCTCCATCTTTTAGTTTGCGTCTACCATCTTCAATTTTAACCAATGGCGCTCTAGCACTTGCGATTTCTTCTAATCGCGCTTCAATATCAGAATCTTTTACTTCTGGGATTTTTACTTCTGGGATACAAGAATCTATATCATCAAGCTTGATTGTCGGAGCCAAACTAATTTCCACTTCAAGCTCGATTCCATTGTCTTTTTTCTCAAATTTTGTAATACGCGGATCACCAAGAAGCATAGTCGCTTCAACATTTAACTCTTTTAAAATATCTTGCAGTAAATCTTGCACGCACTCTCTTTGTGCATCCTCTTCAAGTTGCTTGCCATAACGCTGTTTAATTGCTACTGCTGGAACTTTTCCTTTGCGGAATCCATCTAGCTTTAAATTCTTGCTTGCCGCTTTTGTAACTTTATCCAGCTTTTTATTGAGCAAATCTGCTGGGATTGTAGCCTGTGCTATTGCATTTGCGCTATCTACTTTATTGACCTTCATTCTCTTTGTGCTCCAAATTTAAAATTTAATCAATTTTTGATTCTAACAAAACTTTTCTTAAAACAACCATTTCATAATGATTTTACTCTCCAATAATCTCACGCACTCCTTTAGAATTTTCTTTGCTTAAAAATCCCCTTTGTTGCATTTGCTCTACGATATTTGCTGCCTTATTAAATCCAATTCCTAGGCGGCGTTGAATGTAACTAATAGAAGTCTTACCATCTGCTAACATAATACGCTTTGCCTCTTCATAAAGATCATCAGCTTCTCCGTTAGATTGCACTTGCGCGCGCTCTTCTTTTTGCAAAAAGCGTTCATCATATTGTGGAGGGCATTGCGCTTTAATAAATTCTACAATGCGTTCAATCTCTTCTTCTGTGCTAAATGGGGCGTGCAAGCGCGTTACATTTCCACCGCCCACCGCGAAAAGCATATCCCCATTGCCCAATAACGACTCTGCTCCATGGCAGTCTAAAATCACTTTAGAATCTATCTTTTGCCCCACTTTATAGCTTATGCGTGAAGGAAGATTTGCTTTAATAAGTCCTGTTACTACATCAACACTTGGGCGTTGTGTAGCAACGATTAAATGGATTCCACTTGATCGTGCCATTTGCGTTAGACGCGAGATAGAAGCCTCTGCTTCTTTGCCTCCTGTCATCATTAAATCGGCTAACTCATCAATAATAATCACAATATAAGGAAATGGTTCAAAGCCTTCAATCTCTGCTTTTTGATTATAGCTATCAATATTTTTAACCCTTGCTTCACTAATTAATGCATTGCGTTGCTCCATTTCTTTAACCGCGACATCAAGGGCAAAAATCGCATTTTTAGGATTTGTAATCACGGGAGTTAAGAGATGCGGAATATCATTGTAAATGCTAAATTCCACCATTTTAGGATCCACCATAATCAATTTAAGCTTATCGGGTGGATTTTTATAAAGCAAGGATAAAATCATCGCATTAATCCCCACGCTCTTACCACTGCCTGTTGTTCCAGCAATTAGCAAATGGGGAAGCTTTTTTAAATCCGTTACAAAAGGATTACCTACAATATCCTTGCCTAATGCTAAAGTTAGCGGCGAGAGAGAGTTTTTAAACAAATCATTTTCTAAAATTTCACGCAAATAAATGGTTTCAACTTGTGCATTTGGAATCTCAATCCCCACAACATCTTTTCCCGGAATTGGTGCTTGGATACGGATTGTTTTAGCGCGCAAAGCCATCGCTAAATCATCTTGCAAAGTTAGGATGCGTGAAACCTTGACATTTGGGCTTGGGCGAAACTCAAAAGTTGTTACAATAGGACCTGAATAAGTGCGCACAATATCGCCTTCGATCTTAAACACACGCATTTTATTTAATAAATCATTGATTTTTCTATCAATTTCACTCTCATCAATTTCAATATGCGCTCTTTTTGGCTCTTGTAAAAACTCTAATTTAGGTAATTCATAATCTTTAGATTCTAACATTTGTGGAGTTTGTGCCATTTCTAAAGTTTCCAAAAGAGCTGCATTTTCCTCTAGTGTTTTTACAATTTCTACGCTTTGTTGTGGCTCTTGTCGCACTTGCGGTGTTTGGACAGATTGTGTTTGGATTACAGGCTGCGGTGCAATCTCTTGCAGCTGTGGTATTTGAGCGGGTGGCATTTCTTGTTTTGGAGTTTGGATAGGGGCTTGTTGTGCTTGTATGGATTCCGTTACTTGTGGTTCTTGCGGCTTTGCAACTTGTTGTGGTGCTGTGGTTAGAATTTTAGATTCCATAGTTTGTTCTATCACAATAGGTTGTGTGATTTGTTGTATCGGCTCTTGATAATGCGCATAACCATAGCCAAAAGTTGGAATCGTATTGGGAATTGTGCTGTATTGCGGGATTATTTCAGGTTGTGGCACAATTTCTTGGATCTGTGGCGTTGCTTGGATTTGTGGAGTTTGAATAGTGGCTTGCGGTATTTCTTGCTGTGGAATTATATTTTCAGATTCCGTATTTTCTAAAGTTTGCGCTGTTTGATTTGCAATTTCAGCATTTTTAACTTCAGCGTTTTTAGATTCCATATTTTCTGAATTTTCCGATAAAGGATGAGTGCTTACTTTATCTCCATAATAAAAAATTGTTTTAGGGAGTGTGTTTTTCTTGTCTGGATACTCCTTTTTAAAATTGCTTGCATCTACAAGGCGATCGTGTGTCCCAACAGGCTCTTTGTCATAATATGCGCTAAAAGGAGTTGCGGCATAGAGATTTTTTGGATAAGACTTAATGGCTTGTTTTCTTGAGCTTTCCTTTTGTAATGATTCTTGTTGAGCAAATTCCTGCTTGGGTGGCGGAGTTTGTTCTAACTCTCCACCAAGTTCACCAATACTTTCTTTTTTAATGAGCTTTATGGGTTCTTCCTCTTTTTCTTCTTTGTAATAGCTTTTTTCAAAACGCTTGAAGTTTTCCAAGCTTGCCATAGATTGTATTTGAAATTGCGTTGCATCAAAACTATCTTGTGGGAGATTTTTCGCGTTAATCACACGGATTTCCTCATCTTCTGGCTCTTTAGAAATCTCTTCTAAAGGATTATCTTCACGCATAGGAAGTTCTATATCTTGACGCAACTCATCAATCCCTTCTTCAAATTCAACTTTAGATTCATCTTGGGATTCAGCATAATCATCTTGTTCTTCTTTGTCTTGAAAATTAAAAGCTATGTTTTCTTTTGGCTGTGGATTGTTTTTACTCTGCTCAATCAGCTCATCAAGCGTTAATGAACGCAATTCTTGCTCTATTTGTGCTACTTCTTGTGTTTCTTTTAAAATCTCTTTTTGATTTTCTATAAACTCATCTTTTTTTTCTTGTAAATTTTTAGATTCCATATTTGATTCTACATTTATAAGCTTAAAATCACTAGATTCTACGATGGAATCTTTTTTAACAGGCAGTGCAAAAAATGCCTTTGTTTTTAACCAAAAAATCTTTAGCTTTTCTGTGTTTTTATGCAATTTATCTTTTGAAATTTTAGCGTGCTTTAAGTCTTTTTTTAAATCATCTTTAAGCGCATTTAGCGCAACGCTATAAAGCTCTTTTGGCGATTTTTCTGTGTATAAAACCACACCAAATCCAAGCATTAAAAGGCTTAAGATAAAAACCCCAAGCGAAGTGATAATAGGCTTTAAGACATTATAAAACGCAACACCTAAAATTCCAGCATTTTCAAAGAAAAGCCCTTGAAGCACAAGAAGCGCAAAGGCTATAATGGTTAAGCCTAATCCCTTTTCTAATGGATTTTGAAAAGTTGGAATCGCTTTTGTTTGATAAAGCACAAAAGCCGCACCAAATGCCCAAACATAGCCAAAATATCCCAAAAGCCAAAATTGCGCGTGCGGCAAAAAGCCTAAAAACGCAACAGCTTCCCCTAAAAGCGTTAAGATTCCAACAAGCACCAATGCTCCTATAACAAGCATTTTTATTTGATTGAATTGTGAAAATATCTTCTTGTAATTTTTTATGATAAAGTCCTTAAATGAAGTGGCGAGAGGGTGAGAGAATCGAACTCCCCAGCAAATAGACACCTATCCGCTCAAATGGGTTTGAAGCCCACGATGCCCACCAGTGACATATACCCTCCGCAAATGAGAGTTAAGAATTTAGCGCAAATTTACTTAATTTTCAATTTTTAACACACATTAAAACTCTATCAACTCTCTTTCTCTTTGGCGATACACGGCACATTTTGTGTAACCAACTTCTTTGGCTAATGCTTCAATTTCCTTGCGTTTAAAGTTGATTTGACTTAACGCGTGTGCATCGCTCCCAAAAGTAATAGGAATTTCTAAGGCATAGCAAGCTTCTAAAATCTCTTTGCTAGGGTACTGCTCCCCTATCTCTTTGCGAAAACCAGAGGCGTTAATCTCCACACACATATTTGCTTGTTTTATCGATTTTAGCGTGCTTTCTATCTCTTTTCTTAGATCCTTTGTAGGAAAATATTTAAACACTTTTAATAAATCCATATGTGCTACAATATCAAACTTTCCACTTTTTGATAAAGCCTGTATTGCCCTAAAATACTCCACCCAACAATCATTGATATCACGCCTTGCATACTCTCTAATAAACTCTGGATTATCAAAGCCCCAATCCCCCAGAAAATGCACTGCCCCAATCCTATAATCTAGTGGAATCTCAAACAAAAAATCCTCCATAAAAGGTGGCAAAAAGTCAATTTCAAGCGCGCTTAAAATCTCAATTTGCCCAGCGTATTTTTCCTTTAAAGACAAAACGGATTCCAAATACAAAGGTAATTCTTCAAAACGCATTCTGTATTTTGGGTCAAACTTCATAGGATTATGGCAAGAGAAGCCAAAAACTTGAATATTTTCTTCAATCGCCTTTAAAACATACTCTTCCATTGTGCCAGTAGCGTGGTTACACAAGCTTGTGTGATTATGTAAATCTATGCGCATAGCCTTAGCCCATTTTCTTTTCCATTTCTTTGGTGATATGCAAGCTTAACACATGCTTATCAAACACAGCCACATAAAAAATCGCATCAAAAATCTTAATATCAAGCACAAAGCCTTCTACCTTAACTTCGCGCTTTTTGGTATCTTCTTGCAAAGTTTCAGCGCGAAATAAGACTTCATTGCCAAGCTCAATGGGCGCTAAAAACTTCACTTCCGCTCCTATCATAATTCCATTTGGCTCATTTACCGCTAAAAGCGCGCAATATGCGGCACTTGAAAACAAATATCCAGAATGCACAAGCCCCTGTTTATCTAGCACCATTTTATTTGTAACTTCTAGCAAAACGCTTGCCTTGCCATATCTTTGCTCTTTAATCACACCATTTGCAGGATTTATGTTTAAGCAAGTTTTTTGGATAACCGCGTCATTATCGGGTTTATTTAAAAAATCCTCTTCCTCTTCTATGAGTTCATCTTCCATATATCACTCCTTTAAAAGTGGCGCATTATAGCATAATTGCACGCTTAAATTTATTGTCTTTTTAATGTTATAATGCTTGCAAATTTTAAAGGCTTTGTATGAAAATCGTATTTTTATCGCACACTGATTCTAATCTTTTTAGATTCCGCCTTCCTGTAATGCTTGCCCTAAAAAAGCAAGGACACGAAGTTATCGCCCTAATTCCAAGGGGGGAATGCTTTGATAGCTTCGCTCCTTTAGGCATTCAAGCCGTAGAATATTCTATTAATCGCAGTAGTTTAAACCCATTTAGCGCGTTAAGTAGCATTAAAGAGATTGCTGAAATTTTAAAGCAATTACGCCCCAATATTGTGCATACTTTTATGCTAAAGCCAAATATTTTTGGCGCATTTGCTGCTAAGATTGCTGGAATTCCTTATGTGATAAACAGCCTTACAGGGCTTGGAAGCTTCTATGTAGAAGACAATATTAAGGCTAAAATTTTCCGCTTCATTATTGAAACACTTAATCGCATTTCTTTTAAAATTGCTAAAAAAGTGCTTTTTCAAAACCAAGATGACCTAAATTTATTTGTCAAAAAGGGCTTAGTTGGTGCGGATAAAACGACGCTTATTAAAGGCTCTGGTATTGATACACAAGCCTTTTTGCCCTATTGTGTTGATGAACGCAATACAATCCGTGCGAAGCTTTTAGATTCGATAGATTCTAACATTCCTAAAGATTGCGTGCTTGTGTTAATGGTAGCGCGCGCTATTTTACACAAGGGCGTTAGAGAATATTATGCAAGTGCTGAGATTTTAAAAAAACGGAATCCAAATTTTATTTTTTTATATGTTGGCGGTGTGGATTTGGGAAATATCGCCCCCATTGATGAAAGTTTTTTGAAGTCTTCAAATGCTGTAATTTATCTAGGGGAACGCAAGGATATTAGGGAGTTAATCGGGGCTTGCGATGTGTTTGTGTTACCAAGTTATAGAGAGGGAATTCCGCGCACACTTTTGGAGGCTGGAAGTATGGCAAAGCCTATTATTACCACAAATGCTGTGGGTTGTCGCGAAGTGGTAAGCAATGGTGAAAATGGGTTTTTAGTAGAAGTTGCTAACACACAAGCCCTAACTCAAGCTTTAGAAAAACTTTGCAAAGATAAGGATTTGCAAGAAAAATTTGGCATTGCAAGCCGCAAGAAAGTTTGCAAAGAATTTAGCGTGGAATCTGTGGTGCAACAATATCTTTGCCTTTATGATGAGGTTTTAAGCCCTAAAAATATGGAATCCAAAAATAAAAGCCTTTATGCAAGCATTTTAAAGCCTATTTTTGATAGAGCTTTAGCATTAATTTTGTTGCTTCTTTTCTCGCCGATTCTTTGTGTTGTTGGCTTGCTTATCCGCATAAAGCTAGGAAGCCCTGTATTTTTTGCTCAAGAGCGACCTGGAAAAAATGGCAAAATCTTTAAAATCTACAAATTCCGCACAATGAGCGATGAGCGCGATAGCAAAGGTGAGCTGCTCCCTGATGAGCAACGCTTAAAGGGCTTTGGCAAATTTGTGCGCAAAAGTAGCTTAGATGAGCTTCCACAGCTTTTTAATGTATTAAAGGGAGAGATGAGCTTTATAGGACCACGCCCTTTACTTGTGGAGTATTTGCCACTTTATTCTAAAGAGCAAGCACGCCGCCACGAAGTTAGCCCCGGAATCACAGGCTGGGCGCAAGTAAATGGGCGCAATGCGATTTCTTGGGAAGAGAAGTTTAAATTAGATGTTTGGTATGTGGATAATCTTAGTTTTTTGTTAGATTGTAAGATTTTTTATATGACATTTTATAAGGTGATTAAGCGTAAAGATATTAGCTCAAACACAAGCGTTACAATGGAAAAATTCACAGGAAGCAAGAAATAATGGCGACCCTTGGAAGATTTGAACTTCCGTTTATGCCGTGAAAGGGCATTATCCTTGGCCACTAGATGAAAGGGTCGAAAAGAATCGGCATTTTAGCAGACTTATCGCCATTTTTTGCTTAAAGAAAGTTTCTTAAGATTTAACAAAATTCCTAAAATTAACAGACAAAAAAATCTTTTAGTTGTATAATCTAAAATCCATTTGGATAAATTTTTCATAAGGAGATCGTATGAAGAAACTTTTACTTTGTATGATGGCTTTTTTGTTTTTAGGAGTGGGTATGGCTTATGCAAAGCCTAAAATCGCGATTCTTGCCACAGGTGGAACAATCGCAGGTTCAATTGATAGCTCTGTTGCAACCACAGGATACACAGCTGGTGTTGTTGGTGTTGATGTGCTAATTCAAGCAGTGCCACAAATTAAAGATTTAGCAGAGATTTCTGGACAGCAAATCGCAAATATTGATAGCTCAAATATGACTGATGAAATCCAGCTAAAACTTGCCAAAGAAATCAACAAACTTTTTGCAAGCGGAATTGATGGCGTTGTTATCACACACGGAACGGATACTATGGAAGAAACTGCATATTTCCTAAATCTAACCATCAAAAGCGATAAGCCTGTTGTTTTAGTTGGCGCTATGCGTCCATCAACTGCAATAAGTGCTGATGGTCCTAAAAACCTTTATAACGCAGTAGCACTTGCAGCAGATAAGCAAAGCAAAGGCAAAGGCGTAATGGTTGCAATGAATGACAAAATCCAAAGTGCTAGGGGCGTTGTTAAAACACATAGCTTAAATGTTGATGCCTTTTCATCTCCTGATTTTGGCGATTTGGGCTACATTGTAGATGGTAAAGTTTTCTTCTATAACAGTGTTGCAAAAGAACACACTAAAAAATCTCCTTTTGATGTGAGCAAGCTTACAGCGCTTCCAAAAGTGGATATTCTTTATACTTACTCAAATGACGGAAGCGGTGCTGCTGCAAAGGCTCTTGTTGCTGATGGTGCAAAGGGCTTAGTGATTGCAGGCAGCGGTGCTGGAAGTATCCACCAAAACCAAAAAGAAGTGCTAAAAGAGCTTTTAAAACAAGGCGTTAGCGTAGTAGTTAGCTCAAGGGTTGTTGCAGGACGCGTTGCAGTAGGTGATACGGATGCAAAATTAGGATTTATTAGTGCAGAAGATTTAAATCCACAAAAAGCTAGAATCCTTTTAGCTCTTGCACTTACAAAAACAAGTGATCCTAAGAAAATCCAAGAATATTTCTTAAAATATTAATTTAAATTCCAATAGCACCTTTTTGGTGCTATCCCCTACTCCATCTCCT
>Oklahoma_p1__coassemble_1070_pt1 | contig 11410 bp, 7 predicted proteins | sample Oklahoma_p1__metabat2_high_PE_001 | metagenome-assembled genome bin Oklahoma_p1
AAGCTACTTAGAATCTCTGCTATTTTTTGTTGTATTGTAAGTGGTGGGAGTAAAAAGGTAAAATCTCTAATTGCCTTTAAGGACACATTTAAAATTGTTGTTCCTGTTGCTGAAATGTTTAAATATCGTTGAAAATCATTATTGATTATCACATACCGCATAAAATTTCTACTCACATTGTCTTTGAAGTTAAGATAGCAAGCACTTTTACCAAGCATAATATTTTCTCCCCTATATAACGCCATATTACCTAGAGTTCCATTGATTGAAATTAGTATGGTTTTTTCATTAATATCTTTTTTATATTTTGCACATTCAATGCTTGATACTTTTTTTGTATCTTTTTTAATAATTATTTGTCCATCATTCAAATTGTTTCCATTAATAAAAAAACACTCGCCATTAACATCAAAGTTAGGTGTGCCGTGTAGCCCATCTCCAATGATAGAAGTTATATCCCCAAGCCGGACTTCCTGCCATTGCTCTTTATGGAGAGATTGTAGAAAGGGTTGTAAAGAGAGAGATTCCATTAAAATAAACTCCCAGAATCTCTAAAAGAAAAAAGTTCATAAGTTTTTTGCGTAGCGATTCTCCCCCTTGCTGTGCGCTCTAAAAATCCATTCACCAGCAAATAAGGCTCAATCACATCTTCAATCGTTCCTTCATCTTCGCTCATTGCCGCTGCAAGAGTGCTAAGTCCAATAGGTCGCCCCCTGCTCTCACAAATAATCTTTAAAAAGCGCAAATCCAGTTCATCAAAGCCGTGTTCATTTACTCCTAGTTCATTGAGTGCATATTGTGTGCGTTCCTTTGTGATCATCGCTTCTTCTGCAACTTCTGCAAAATCTCTAACGCGCTTTAGCAAACGCAATGCAATTCTTGGCGTTCCACGCGAGCGTTTAGCAATCTCTAATGCGCCTTCTTTTTTACATTCCTTTTGTAATTTAATAGAAGCTAAGGTTACAATTTTTGCAAGCTCATCGTTTTCATAAAACTGCATTCTAAACTGCATTCCAAAGCGATCACGCAAAGGATTGCTAATCATTCCTGCCCTTGTTGTTGCACCAATTAGCGTAAAGCGGGGTAAATCAATCTTTACACTTTGTGCCGCAGGACCACTTCCAATGATAATATCTAGCCTAAAATCCTCCATCGCAGGGTATAGAATCTCTTCAATCGCCGGGCTTAAGCGATGGATTTCATCAATGAATAAAATCTCACCTTCATTTAAATTTGTCAAAATCGCTGCTAAATCTCCTGCCTTTTCAATCATCGGCGCAGCAGTTACCTTAATAGAAGTTTGCATTTCTGTGCTAATAATATGCGCTAAAGTCGTCTTGCCAAGCCCTGGCGGTCCAAAAAGTAGCAAATGATCTAGCACATCTCCACGCTTTTTTGCCGCTTCAATGAAAACTTGCAAATTCTTTTTTAGCTTCTCTTGCCCAATATAATCGTCCCAGCATGATGGACGAAGCTTAATCTCTTCTTCTCCATCAAGTGACATTTTCTCAATCTCTACAATGCGCTCCATAACTCCCCCTTAATAACTCTCACTAGCACTTGGAAATTCCCCATTTTTCACATCTTTTATGTATGCTTGCATTGCCTCTCTTACCATCTTTGCACCTTGTAGATAATGGCGCACAAACTTTGGCTTAAACTCTTCAAAAAATCCAAACGCATCACTCCACACAAGCACCTGCCCATCAACGCTTGCACCACTTCCAATTCCAATTACAGGGATTTGAACACTCTGTGAAATTTGTTTTGCTACCTCTGCACAAACTCCCTCTAGCACAAAACAAAATACCCCAGCACTCTCCAACGCCTTTGCATCTTGCAAAAGCGATTCCAATTCTCTCTCTTGCTTGCCCTTTACCTTATAACCGCCCTCTAAACGCACCAATTGCGGCTTTAAACCAATATGTCCTACAACTGCGATTCCATTTTGCACTAAAAGCTTAATTGTGTCTTTAATCTCCGCTCCACCTTCAATTTTAACTGCCTGCGCCTTAGTCTCTTTAAAAATACGCATTGCAGATTCCAAAGCAATTTGTGGCGAAATTGTGCTACCAAATGGCATATCACACACTACAAGGCTTGTTTTTGCGCCATTACAAACCGCTCTTGTGTGATAAATCATTTGCTCTAGCGTTGCACTTAGCGTATCACTCTCTCCAAAAAAGCTCATATTTAGGCTATCGCCCACTAAAAGCATATCCACTTCCCCATCAAAAATCTTTGAAAAGAGCGCGTCATAGGCAGTTAGCATTGTAATTTTTTCTTTGTTTTTTTTGCGTAAAATTTCTGTTGTTGTGATAGATTTTTTCTGTGCTTGCATACTCATTATCGTTTCCATAAAAAATTTTTGGCTAATTTTACTACATTTTCATTTTTTGCGGTATAATTTCGCTCTTACTTTTGGGGCTGATTAGAATTTCGACGGGATTTGGATAGCTCTAACTGCATGCCGACCTGTGCTAAGTCGCAAAACTGGTGCATTAAATATAAACGCAAACAACGCGAATTACGCTCCAGCTTACGCTAAAGCTGCGTAGGTTTATCTCTTTTTTGGAGCTGTTCTTAGTTAAGATTCTAGCTATTTCCTAAGAGCATCATTGCAGCTAGATGCGCTTTGTGTTACCAAGCATAGAGCTAAGATTTTGGTTGCCTTTGTTTAGAATTTTTGGGAGTTTTTTAAGCAAAGAAAGATTTTAAACCCAAGCAAGCATGTAAATCGGTTATTGTGGATTTGAGTTTTGGACTGGGGTTTGATTCCCCACAGCTCCACCAACAAAGATTTTTAACAACTTCAAATAACTTTTAGAAAACTTCCCAATAAACACTTCATTTAAGCTTTTCTCTCTTGTGTTAGCTCTTGTGCGATAAGCTCGGCTTGTTTGATGGCATTATCTACGCCTAGTTGTATGCTATTTGGCGGATAGCCGTATTTCTTTAGCACCTTTTTTACCGCAAGTCTTAGCTCTGCTCTCACACTCTCACGCAAAGTCCAATCAAGCGTAGCATTCTCTTTAATCGTAAAAAATACCGCTTTGCTTAGCTCACGCAGTTTTTCTACGCCCATAATCTCTTCTACTTCCTTAAACTCACTCAATGCTTCATAAAAGGCATATTCATAATCGCTTAAGCCTGAATCTTGCTTTTTCTTATCACTTGCGATGAGTTCTTGGCTTAGCTCTATTAGCTCTTCAATGACTTTTGCGGCGTCTATGAGTTTATTTTGATATTGCATTAGAATCTGATGAAGTTTTTCATACAAACCTTTGCTTTTTAGCTCTTTTGGGAGTCGTGCTTGCAGTTCATCATTTAAGAGTTTGCGTAAAGTCTCTAGTGCGATATGTGGATATTTATAATGTCTCATACCCTCTAAAAACTCATTTGAAAGGATAGAGATATTTTCTGTTTTGATTTGACTTTTATCTAAAATATCTATCATACCCTCACTTACCAGCTCTTTGTCAATGACTTGCTTAATAAGGCTTTGTTTGAGTGCATTGTCAGCTTGGGCTTTAGAGTATTCACTCTTTTTAATGCGATTTTTCAGCAACTCAAAAAAGGCAATTTCTTTTGAAAGCTTTTGTATCTCATCATTTGGTAGCACCATAATATAGGCTTTCACAAGCTTTACCACCTCATCTAAAAATCGCTTTTTTAGCTCTTCATCACTTAGAATCTTATCTGTGATTTGTGAGAGTAAGTCAAGCTTACCCCTTGTGTCTGCTTGAAAATACCCCATATACTCAAAGCCGTGCAACATTTGCTTTAATACTTCGTGCTTTTCATAGACGACTTCTACTAGCTTTTGCTTATCTACAAGGAAGTTTTGGGATTTACCCTGTGTGTAAAACTGCAAGGCTTTTTGGAGTTCTGCCATAATGCCTATATAATCTACAATTAGCCCGGAAGGCTTATCTTTATACACGCGATTTACCCTTGCGATTGCTTGCATAAGGGTGTGTCCTTTCATAGGTTTGTCAATATAGAGTGTATGCAAGGGTGGTGCATCAAAGCCTGTTAGCCACATATCACAAACGATGATAAACTCTAGGCAGTCATTTATATCATTTGCCCTATTTGCGATATGCCTTTGCTCTTCTTTGCTTGTGTGAAACTTTGATAGCTTTGCACCATCACTTGCACTTGAAGTGATGATAACCTTTGCCCTGCCTGTTGTGTAATCATCACTATGCAAACTTGGCTCAAGCTCTACTAGCTCATTATACAAATCCACGGCAATTTCTCTGCTAGAACACGCTATCATTGCTTTACCTTTAAGCTTTTCTTTCCTAGCGTTAAAATGCTCTAAAATATCTTTGGCAATGTTTTTTAATCGCTCTTTTGCCCCGATAATATCTTGTAGTTTTAAGAGACTACCTTGCGTATTGTCTGTATCAAAAGATTCTATAAGCTTTTTGCCCTCTTCGCTGAGATGAAGCTTTGCTAAACGACTTTCATAAAATAAAGGCAGGGTTGCACCATCATCTACGGCTTTTTGAAAATCATAAATGTCTATATAGTCTCCAAACACATTTCGCGTATTTGCATTATCTTTTTCTATGGGTGTGCCACTAAAGCCTATATAAGTAGCATTTGGCAGGGCATCGCGGACATTTTGTGCGTAACCATAGGCAAGGGATTCACTACGCAGTCTTGCACTAAAGCCATATTGCGTGCGGTGGGCTTCATCGGCAATGACGATAATATCTCCCCTTTGGCTTAAAAGCTCAAAGCGTTCGTTTTCATCTCTAAACTTTTGCATTGTGCTAAAGATTATCCCGCCTTTTCTTTGCGTGAATTTTTCTTTTAAATCTTTTGTGCTTTCACATCGCAAAGGCGTTGTTTGTAAAAGTGTGCTTGACTTTATAAAGGTATTAAAGAGTTGATTATCTAAATCCGTCCTATCTGTGAGTAGTAAAAGCGTAGGGTTATTTAGCTCTTTTAGGGCTTTAGCACAGAAAAACACCATTGATAGACTTTTGCCACTGCCTTGAGTGTGCCATACTACACCACCTTTTTTATTTGTTTCACTGCTTTGCATAGCCTTTCTGGCACTCTCTATTGCCTTATTTACAGCGTAGTATTGATGATATGCGGCGATCTTTTTATTGAGTTTAGATTCTTTATAGCCTTGCGTATCTTGTATGTAGCTTTGCTCATAAGTGATAAAATAGCGTAAGAAATCAAGCAAAACGCAGGGCTTTAATACTTCGCAAATATCCACAACACGCGTATTTTCACTTAGCATATCCTCTTGCCCCTGCCATTTTAGAAAGCGTGTAAAGTCCGCATTCAAACTGCCAAGTTTAGAATCTACCCAATCACTTATGATACACAACGCATTTGGGATAAACAGCTCTTTTGCCTTTTCTTTATAGGTTTCTATCTGCAAGTATGCTTTGTGTAAATCTGCGTTTATATCAAGGGGGTGTTTTAGCTCACATAGCACTAGAGGCAGTCCATTGACAAATACCAAAACATCACATCGCACAGAATCTTTTGTGCTAAATACAAACTGATTGAGTGCTAAAAAGGCGTTATTTTCTACATTCTCAAAGTCTAATAACTCTAGGTTAATCCCCCTTTGCTCACTATTTACCATCGCTTCTAGCGTAATGCCATAAGTCAAGTATGCGTGCATTTTCGCATTAGCACTCATTAAGTCTTCTTCATCACTTAAAGCTAAAATCTTTTTATACGCCTCAAGGGCTAAATGCTCTTTTTGCTCCAAGCTTAGAAAGTCATAATTGCTTTTAGATTCAAAGTTTATACGCATAATAGAATCTAAAAATATCTCTTTTATAATCCATTCATCTTTTTTCCTTGCGACTTCTTTTGCATTTTTGCATTCATAGCCAAAACTCCCCAAAGTCTCTAATAATAGATTCTCTATACTCTCTTCGTTAAATTTTGACATTGTTTATCCTTTCTATGTGTCAATTGTGTTTTTAGCAATACTTTCATAACAATGCTTGGTTAATTCCGATGTTAAAAGATTATCCATTAGTATTTTTAAGAATAGCTCTCTAGATTTTTTGGTATCCAAAATTATTTTATCGTTTTTGCCATTAAACTTAATTTTTCCTTTAGTAAGAGGATAATTGGAGCAAAAATCAATAATTTGGTGATTAGAAATTTTAGCTTGTATAACCGGAGAATTTCTACTGACATTAGTAAGCTTTCTCGCAAAGCTCACATCCTCTAGCAATTCCTCAAAGACTTCAATATTGTCAATAATATTCATATTCTCAATCGCCTTTATACCTTTTTCTGCCTCTTGTTTTAGAATATCAAAAAATTGAAAATTCTCAAGAATTTTTAAATCAATAATATATATCTCATCTTGAATCTGAATTATTTGAAAGCCATTACTAAATCTCAAAAACTCTTCGTCTATTCTTTTAAGCTGTGTGCCACTTTTTATAAACAGAAATTGTGCGGGAGAAAATATATTAATAGGAGCCAATATTTTATATAAAGTTGTTGTAAAATCATCATTGCCTATTTTCATAATCAATGCTTTAATATTTTGAAAACCACTTGCTAGATCAAAAAGTTTTTGTTCTACCTTATCTTGATAATGAATTTTTGATAGCAACTCAAGCTCACTGGGTTTCTCGGCTAAATCATACAAATAAGCCACACTGCGTCTATCATCATAGTTAGATAATACTAAAATCTCTCGCTCATCATCCGCAACTTTTTGAATACTATCCACAAAATAATCTCTTAAATCATTTGAATATTTGTCTTGTATATCAAGCCTACGAACATCATCATTTTCTTTTAAAATAGCATATACTTCAATTCCCATCATTTCCTTATCAGACAGGGATTGTATTTTATCTTTTAACAACATTACTTATTTTCTCCCTAGTAAGATTTTTTACATATAAAATATTACGACTTATATATAAACGCTCAAGTCCATTACCTCGAGCAATATTTCCTCTTACAATCACAATATATTCTTCATCGCTTCTTTCAAATTGCACTTGATACAGCTGAAATCCAAAAATTGCAAGAATGGGATTTGTATAAAATAAATTTGCCCTAATTTGCATAACAGCCACTAGACACACCAATATAATTACAATAAGTGGTTCGCTTATGCTGACTAATGGAACTAAATACGAGGTCAAGAATGAAAGGTTTTCATAACTAATATTTGTCGCTTTGGACACCTTTCTTGGATTTTCAAAAGCACCTCCTTTTAGATAGCACAAGTAAAAGAATGAATACACACTCCATAGCAAACCAAATGCACAGAAAATAAGAATATAATTTTCAGTCCAATACTTTAATACACCTGTCTTACTAATCTCTACCCTTGCAATTAAAATACATACAAACAGAATGGACAGCGATAGCACATATAAATTAATCTTGACCCACTTATTGTTTTGCTCTTGTTTGTTTTCACGCATCACAAATCCCTTTAGAATTTAAGTAAAGTTAAATATTGCCTTTAATAGCATATCCCGCATTGCCTGTAAAGTTAAAATTGTCCCTGAATTTTGAATCATCTTTTCAAAAAAAGGCGATATTTGCAATGACATATTATGAAGTTCTGATTCTGTAAAGTAATAAAAAGGGCAATTTTCTATATCTTTGGCACTTATGTTTGGTTGAGCACTCTCAGAAGCCGCATTTACGATATAATCAAAACCAAATGCTGAAGTAAGATGTAAATACGCTAAATATTTTGCACCTTTAAATTTTTCCCTTAGAACGCCAACTCGTTGATTAAGCCATAAAGTTTCATTATTTTTTGGCACTATCCCCATTTTCCCAATCTCTGCACCTGTCATTCCAAATAATATATCACCACCAAAGATTCTAAATTTACTATCTAGAATCTTAGAAATATTTTCATTGACAAAGTCAGTATTTATAATGTCTATAACAGAGTTTTGAATATTTTTTATTTTAAATATTCTGTCTTTACCAAAATTTTGAAAATCTTTGCTTTTAAACGCATAGCCTGACTGCAAAGCAATAATATCACCAACGATAGAATCTAGCTCTTTATGGGTGGAATAATGGCGAAAAAGGGTAAGGGCTAGAGATTCTAAAGTTTTGTTTTGTCTATGGAGTAAATCTATCTTATCATCAAAGCTACTTAGAATCTCTGCTATTTTTTGTTGTATTGTAAGTGGTGGGAGTAAAACTTCTATCTCGTGAATGTGATTTCTATTTAGGGTTGGCACAGCACTGCCAGAGTTTAAGTTTGAAAAATCCATAGTTTGCAACATATAGAAAGTAAATTTTTCATTATTGCCAAAAAAATCTTTTACAAACAATGTCGTATTGTGTGCCCAAAAATCCTTAGTGTAAAATTTTGGTTTCCCAATATTACCACTTCGCCCTATTGTTATGCAGGGTGCTTTAGTTGTTGAAACATTATGATAACCAATAACACCATTTGAACCAGCAACAGGGTAAATCCCCTGTCGCATTTGATTTTTTGACAAATCATAACCCCTTTGAAAAAAGGCAACTTCCCCAAGCCTTACTTCCTGCCATTGCTCTTTATGGAGAGATTGTAGAAAATTCTCACAATGCTGTTCTTTTAGATTCACAATCATTTCCCACCTATAACCTCTAAATTGTTTAGAATCTTTTCACCTAAGATTCTCTCTTCTTTGATTTGAGATTCTAGCTCGGCTTTTAAGCGTGTAAATTCTCTTTCAAAGTCAAAGTCTTCTTCATCTTCTGCCAAGCCCACATAGCGACCGGGTGTAAGGACATAGCCTAGATTTGCTATCTCTTCTTTGCTTACACTTTTACAAAAGCCTAGAATATCGCTATATTCCCCATCTTTTTGCTCTTGTGCCTTTTGCCATTTGTGGTAAGTCTCTGTGATTTTAGCAATATCACTTTGAGTTAGAATCCTATTTTTACGATTGATGAGTTCGCCTAAACTTCGTGCGTCAATAAAAAGCGTGTTGTTATGGGATTTATTGCGTTTGATAAACCACAGACACGCTGGAATCTGCGTATTTAAAAAGAGTTTTGCAGGGAGATTGACGATACATTCTATAAGGTTAGATTCTATTAAGTTTTTGCGGATTTGCCCCTCTGTGCTTGTATTACTTGTAAGAGAGCCTTTCGCAAGGACAAATCCCGCCCGACCTTTTGGAGCTAAATGGTGGATAAAGTGGCTTATCCACGCATAATTGGCATTCGTGCTAGGGGGTGTGCCATACTGCCAACGCACATCATTTTCTAGTGCTTCACTGCCCCAATCTGTGGCATTAAAAGGTGGGTTTGCGATGATGAAATCTGCCTTTAAATCCTTGTGTGCGTCATTGAGAAAGCTTCCTTCACTATTCCATTTGAGTGAGCTAGAATCTATTTTTCGCAAGGCAAGATTCATCTTTGCTAGTCGCCAAGTGGTTTGATTACTCTCTTGCCCATAGATTGAAATATCGCTGATTTTACCCTGATGCTCTCGCACAAATCGCTCACTTTGGACAAACATTCCCCCACTTCCACAGCAAGGGTCAAACACTCTGCCATTATAAGGCTCTAGCATAGCCACTAGCAATTCCACAACGCTTTTTGGCGTGTAGAATTGCCCGCCTTTTTTGCCCTCACTCAAGGCAAACTCACCTAAAAAATATTCAAAAATATGCCCTAAAATATCGCTTGTATTCTCTTGATTTAGTGAGATAGAATCTATTAAGTTTATCAAATCGCCCAAAGTCGCACTATCTAGGTTATCTTTAGCATAGACTTTAGGCAGCACGCCTTTTAACTGCGGATTATCCTTTTCTATCAAGTCTAGGGCATAGTCTAAATCTTTGCCAATCTGTGGGCTTTTTGCTTTGCTTAAAAGAGAACTCCATCTAGAATCCTGTGGCACAAAAAAGATATTCTTTGCGATATATTCGTCCTTGTCTTCTGCATCTTCATTCTGTGAAAGTAGCTCTTTATGTAAAGATTCAAAGCTATCGCTAATGTATTTTAAAAACACAAGTCCAAGCACGATGTGTTTATACTCTGCGGCGTCTATGTTTTTTCTAAGTTTATCAGCGGCACTAAAAAGGGCGGCTTCTAGCTTTTGGGTTTGTTTTATCTTTGCCATTATGTTCCTACTTTTCATTTTTCTAGCATTATAACAAAGAACAACAAAAATACGATTCTACACATTTTTAATATTTTATTAATAAATTCTACTAATTTATAATAAAAATAATTTTTTTAATTTGATAGAAAGCAAGTTTATACTAGAGTATCAAAGAATCAAATAAAAAATCTTAATCATAAACAAGGAGAACAGAGGTGTTTAAATCGCTTGTGTCTAAACTATCTATTTTGGCAATTGCCATTTTTGCAGTTATTATGTCCGTGGTATTGTTCTTTAGCTACCGCTCAACTTTAACAAATATGGAGAATGTGTATCACACCCTACAAGATTCTATACTAAAAGCAAGCCATACCACAATCAATATTACAATGAATATTGAAGCAAAACAGCATTTAGAGGTTATCGCTGATAGCATCTCTCAATTATCAAAAAACGATATCACTTCTCAACGCGAAATACTTTCACATATCGCTGAAGCGGTAAAATATCCTGATGCTTTTGTTGTCTATGAAAGCGATGGAAGCTACATAGAAGAAGCTTATCACGAGAAAGCTTCAGCAAACTTTAATGATGTTTTAGATTCCACAGAAGTAGATATGCGCACACGCCCTTGGTATCAAGCAGCAAAACAAACTCAAAAATTCCATGTAACCAATGTTTATATAGGAACAGTTGGTAGCGTTAAGGGCAAAAAAGTTGCAACTGCTGTATTGCCTTTTAAGAAAAATGGGGTATTTGCCGGGGTTGTGGGTGTAGATATTATCATTGATGGCTTCCAAGATAGATTTAAAAACTTTGATACAGAATCTTTTCCATCACTCTCTGTTTTCTTAATAGATAATAACGGAGAAATTATATCCCATAAAAATCCAAATTTAATTTTAGACGGCAAAGAACTTCCAGTAGAAAAACACTTGCGCGAACTCATTAAAACAAAGCCTAATGGAACCGCTACTTACAACAATGCAGAAGGCATTAAAACATTTGCATACTACAAGGCGTTTGATTTTGGTTGGACAATCGTAGTTTCTGCAAGTTTGGCAGATTATTCAAGAGCAGTCAATAAAGCAACTTTAGAAACATTGATTCAAACATTTGTTTTAATGCTAGTTGGAATCGCATTGCTCTATTTTGCTATCCGTTATTTTCTAAAGCCTATCACAACAATCCAACAAGGTCTAGCACGCTTTTTTGCGTATCTAAACAATGATATAAATGAAGCACCTAAAGCAATTATGATCCACTCCAAAGACGAATTTGGCGCAATGGCAAAAGAAATCAACACAAATATCCAAAACA
>Oklahoma_p1__coassemble_1107_pt1 | contig 11040 bp, 7 predicted proteins | sample Oklahoma_p1__metabat2_high_PE_001 | metagenome-assembled genome bin Oklahoma_p1
AAACAACTAGCAGAGTATATTACAGATTTAGGGCATAAGGAGATGGAGTAGGGGGATCTTTCTCTCTAGTTAGGAGCATTTTATAAAATTTTATTTTAAATTCTGCAATAAATCCATAATGCTTTGCTAGAATTATATCTTTAATTTTTAATGTTTAAGGATAAAAATGGAGATGTTTTATAATTTAGTAGGCGCGACAAGTGGGTTTTTATATACTTATTGGCTTGTTTTTGCTCTGATTTTATGTGGGTTATATTTGACAATTAGGACGCGTTTTATTCAAGTTAGATTCTTAAAAGATGCATTTTTAGTGTTAAAAGAGCGTGGAAATAAGGAACATATTACGCCCTTTGGTGCGTTAATGATTTCTACGGCTTCAAGAGTTGGAATCGGAAATATCGTTGGTGTTTCTGTGGCGATTGCTGGTGGTGGTGTTGGTGCGTTATTTTGGATGTGGATTACTGCTATTGTCGGTGGAGCCAGCGCGTTTGTAGAATCTACTTTAGCGCAAGTATATAAGCGCAGAGATGGAGAACATCACTATAAAGGCGGTCCTGCATATTACATAGAGGCGGCGTTAAAATCACGCTCTCTTGGTGTTTTGTTTGCAACTTCTTTAATCTTCTGCTTTGCTTGTGGCTTTAATGGATTGCAATCTTATACACTCACTTCATCTTTTGAGATTTTTGTAGGCACTGAAGCTTATAATGATGGTTATTTGACAATTTTTGTAGGGCTTGTTTTGGCGGTTTTGGTGTCGTTTTTCTTTTTTGGTGGGGCGAAAAAATCTGCAATTATTTCATCAATTTTAGTGCCGATTATGGCGTTTGGCTATCTTGTGGTGGCATTAATTGTAGTAGGAATGAATGTAGATAAGATTCCATTAATTTTTGGAAGCGTTTTGCAAGAAGCGTTTAATTTTGAAGCGATTTTTGGTGGATTTGCCGGAAGCGCGATTGTTATAGGGATTAAGCGTGGATTATTCTCTAATGAAGCAGGTATGGGTTCTGCTCCAAATGCTGCAGCGGCGGCGCACACAAGCCACCCTGCAAAACAAGGAATGGTGCAAACGCTCTCAGTATTTATTGATACGCTAATTATTTGTTCAGCAAGTGCTTTTATGGTGCTTTGTTCTAATATTGATACAAGCAATTTACAAGGAATGGCATTGATTCAAGGTGTTATGCAAGGGCATTTAGGGACTTTTGGGCTAATGTTTGTAAGTATAGCAATTGTGCTGTTTGCCTTTACTTCTTTAATTGGGAATTACTTTTATGCAGAAGCGAACTTTAAGTTTATCACAGAAAATAAGCTTGCCTTGCAAATTTTTAGGGCTTGCGCGGTGATAATGGTGTTTATTGGCGCGCAGCTTAATTTATCGCTTGCGTGGGATTTGGCTGATGTGTTTATGGGGCTTATGGCAAGTATTAATATCGTTGTGATTTTGTTTTTAAGTAATATTGCAATCAAAGTATTAAAAGACTATGAAGCTCAAAGAAAAGAAGGTAAAAATCCTGTATTTAAAGCCGAAAACATAGGGATTACAAATACAGAGTTTTGGAAATAGATCTTGATATGCTGGAGTTTTTAAAATTTTTTGGATAATAAGTTGAACCAATTGCGTTTTTTTTCTAAAGAGAGAAGTCGCAGGATTTTAAATATTGCAATTCCTTCTGGATTAAACTCACTTTTGGATATTATTAATCTTGGCATTGATTTGTTGATGATTGGCGCTTTTGGCGCAAGCGCTATTGTAGCGGTGGGTGTTAGCTTGAATTTTATTATGCTAATGTTTGCCTTTACAACGATTGTATTCGTGGGGAATAGCGCGCTTGTGGCTAGATTTTTAGGGGCAAAGGATCAAAAAAGCGCAAATGAAGTTGTGCTAAGTTTAACCTTTGCTTCCTTTTGTTTGTCGTTACCTTTGATGATGTTTGGGTTTTTTGGTTATGAGCTTTTTTTCTCTTGGATTGGAATCTCAGAACAAGCCCATAGTATTGGAAGTGCATATTTGGGAATAGTGCTTTTTAGTATGCCTTTACTTTTGGTTAAACAAGTGAGTATTTCTGCATTTTCTGCTGCTGGGGCTACAAAATTTCCTTTTTATATTAAAATTGCAATTACGCTTATTAATCCTTTTGTTAAATTTGTATTGATTTTTGGCTTTGTTTTTATTCCATCTTTTGGAGTGATTGGTGCGGCTATTGGGACATTGATTATCAATTTTTTAGAAACTTTAGCACTCTTTTTGCTTTTGTTGTTGTATAAAAAAAGCCCTATTGCACTAAAGGGGCGGATTAATTTTGATTTTATTAAGCGTGCTTTTATTGTAGGGATTCCAAGTGGAGCGGAGCGGTTTTTAACGCTTTTTGCGATTTTGTTTATGACAAAATTTGTTGCATTGTATGGGACTTATGATTTGGCGGGTTACCAGATTGCAACAAGAATTGAAGGGTTTGCCTTTATGCCCGGATTTGGCTTTATGATTGCTGCAATGGCGTTAATGGGGCAAAATTTGGGCGCTAAGAAGCCATTAGAAGCAAAATATTCTACTTTAAACACTCTGCTATTAGGTGGAATCTTTATGGGAATTGTAGGCTTTGTGATGAGTGTTTTTGCTCCGCAAATTTCGGAGTTTTTTAGCAAAGATATTGAAATAATTAGTGGGAGTGTGAAATATTTAATCCCTATTGGAATCTCACAAGTTGCTTTTGCTTTTATCTGTATTTTAGATGGGGCATTGCGTGGGGCTGGAATTACAAAAATCACGCTAATAATTAATAGCGTGATGATTTGGGGATTACGCGTTATTCCTTGCTATTTTATTGCGACATTTGGGTGTCCTGTGGTTTATATTTATATTTGCATTTGTGTGGAGACATTTTTGAGAGCTTTTGTGTATTGGAAGATTTTTCAAAGTGGGATATGGAAAAAACAAAAAATATAGATTCCAAAAAATTGGAATCCATTTAGTCAATTAGTGCGATAAATAGTTCAAGATTGCTTAAAATATACAGCACAATTACACCAAAACAAAGCAAAAATGCAACAAAAAATAGAACCTTTTTTTCAAAGCTGGTGAGTTTGGTGCTATTTTTGCTAATAGAGATTCCAGTGATAATTAAAATTACAAGTGAGATTCCGCCTAGAATGGCAAGTGTGAGTGTAAAATTCCCAAGCATTTAAACTCCTTAAAAAATTTTAATTATATATTATCTTTCTTTGATTTTCTCTAATTGATGAAATTTTTAGCCTGTTTTAAAAGGCGGTATTGTAAAATCCTTGCATTTTTAAATTTTGGGGTATTTATGATTGATTTAAAACTTCTTGTTAATGATTTTAATGCTGTTGTGGAAAAACTTTCAAAACGCAATATTGAAGCAACTTTGTTAGAAACTTTGCGTCAGAGCAGTTTAAACTACAAGCAAAAGAAAATTGCCCTAGAAGAGTTACAAGCTGAACAAAATGCTAAAACAAAGCTTTTTGCAAAATACAAGCAAGAAGGGGGTGATATTAACGCGCTTAAAATAGAATGCGATGGGCTTAAAACAAAGATTGATTTATATGCAAAAGAATTAGAAGTTTGGGAAAATCAACTCCAAGAACTCACGCATAATATTCCAAATATCCCAGATTCTAAAACACCTTTTGGCAAAGATGAGAGCGATAATGTGGAGCTTAAAAAGGTGCTAGAGATTCCACAATTTGACTTTAAGCCTAAAGAGCATTGGGAATTAGCGGAGCAAAATGGATGGATTGACTTTGAGCGGGGAGTGAAACTTGCAAAGAGTCGCTTTAGTGTATTTATGGGAATGGGGGCAAAGCTAGAGAGAGCATTAATTAATTATATGTTAGATTTTAATAGCGCGCGTGGGTTTAGCGAAGTTGGCACGCCAGTAATTGCAAATGCACAAACGCTTTTTGGCACGGGGCAGTTGCCTAAATTTGAAGAGGATTTGTTTAAGATTTCTGATTTTAAAGATGAAGAGAGCGGTAAGGGACACGCATTATACTTGATTCCAACGGCTGAAGCAACGCTTACAAATCTTTATAGTGATGAGATTTTGAAAGAAGATATGCTTCCTGTAATGCTAACAGCTTATACGCCTTGTTTTAGAAAAGAAGCAGGAAGCGCTGGAAGAGATACGCGCGGGATTATTAGACAGCACCAATTTGACAAAGTGGAGCTTGTAGCACTCACAATGCCACAAGATAGCGATATGATGCAAGAAAGAATGATTGCTTGTGCTTCGGAGTTGCTTGTTTCTTTGGGACTTCCGCATCGTTTGGTGCAACTTTGTGGTGGGGACTTGGGCTTTAGTGCAAGTAATACGGTGGATATTGAAGTATGGCTTCCAGGACAGAATTGTTATAGGGAGATTAGCTCTATTTCTAACACAAGAGATTTTCAAGCAAGAAGGGCTAAAATTCGCTATAAAGATTCCAATAAAAAGAATGTCCTAGTGCATACATTAAATGGTTCAAGTTTGGCAGTGGGTAGAACACTTGTAGCTATTATGGAGAATTACCAAAATGCAGATGGCAGTATTAATATCCCGCCTGTTTTAGAGCCATATTTGAGATAGTAAATGGCAGATAATCAAAGTTTTGAAAACTTCTCTAACTCTTTGGAAGCTTCAAATGCATCACAAAACCAAGAGGGCGATGTTATTCAGCTTGATGATAATTTTAATGTTTTAGATGATATTTTAAAAAAGGAGGAGCAACCACAAAATACAGAAGGGAAAACTGCCAAGTTATTAGATTATTTAGCTCAACATAAAAAAGTAACGGCAATTTTAGTTTTTTTGCTTGGTTGTTTGATTCTTGTTTTTATTTTTCTTGCTGGCTTATTTTTAACAAAAGACCATAAATTAGCGACAGAGGATTCAGTAATAGAATCTCCCAAGGAATTTGTTATTAAAAAAAGTGAGGGGCTTATTACGGATGCTGAGAATTTAGAAGCGTGGATTAAAAAGGCAAATTTTTTATATACAAATGGAAACAAGCAAGAAGCCTTAGAGTTATATGGAAAAATCTCTAATTATTCTGAAGTTTTGTCTAATTACAATTTAGGGGTTGCGCAAATGGAAGAAAAGGCATACGAAGAAGCGCTTAAGTCTTTTCAGAAAGCAATTGATTTAAATGAAGACAGAGTGATTAGTGCTTTAAATGCTGCTGTATGTTCTTTGCGTTTAGAAGAACCGCTAAAATACCGCTATTATTTACAGCTTGCGCAGACTTATTTGCCTTATTCTGGGAATTTACCTTTATATTCCTATTTGTATTCCTTGACAAATTTTTATTTGGGAAATTATTTAGAAGCATTTTCATCGCTATTGCATAGAAATTCTCCATATTATCAAGCAGAAAGTGATGCGTTATTGTCGGCTATGTATGCGTATTTTAATAACAATTATAAAGCCATTGAAGCCTTGAGTAAAAATTCAACAGACGCTAAGAATTGGTTTAACCTTGCCTTGCTTTATGCTCGTATTGGGGATTATCCGCGCGCAAATTCTTTAATGTTGCAAAGTATTGATGCATTTGGAAGCAATCAAGAGATAGATTTTGCCTTGCTATTAATTAAAATGAAACTACCAGAATATGGACAGGCTGCTAAAATTTCTAGCAAATATGCAAACAATGAGAGCGCATTAAAAAACAATCCTTATCCAATTAAAATCACTTTGCGCGATGAGTTTTTTAACATAGATGTTGCGCAAAAGCGTTTTTGGGAGAGTTTTAGCGGGCAAAAGCTAAATGCGTATAAGATTTTGTTTTATTATGCGCCTTATAAGGTGTTTGACGCGCAAGAAGCCTTTAATGTGATACAAGAAGGTGGGATCAGCATACATATTGAAAACTTGCAAGAAGCAAAAGAAATTTTGGTGCGAGGACAGACAATTTCGCGTGTAAATCGCAATATCGCAAATGCGATTTTAGAAACGCTAAATGGAAATATCCGTAATGCTAATGCGCTTTTAAAAAAGGCGGTGGAGACTTATCCTAATCATTCTATTTTGCATTATAATTTAGGTTTAAATTATGCGCAAATGAATGATTTTGACTTGGCATATCGTCATTTTGTTCGTGCGTTTCATCTAAATCCTAGTGATTTGCACGCGGGGCTTTTTGCGATGATTACAGCAAAGCTAACATACAGGGATACAACGCGCTTAGAAGAGGATATAGGGAAAGAGATTGTAAATTTTAATGGAAATGCAATGGAGCAAGAGTTTATCCAAGCACTCTTAAACTTCGCACGCGATGGGATTCCACATCCGATAGAGTTGCTAGAGAAGGAAAAAAGTAATGTGGCAATTTATTACGCACTAGATTTTGCACAAGGCGTGCAACTTAATAATCAAAGTTTGCTTATTAAAAGTGCGGAATCCTTAAAGCACATCACGCCACGCGATCCTGTTGCAAACTTGCTAGCCTTGCTTGCGCTCAATTACAAAGATGAACCAAAAGCCCTATCTTTAAAGCTTCAGCAATATTATCAAGATCAAAACATCAATAAGGATGCGTTTTATTATGGCGCATCTGTGGTGCGTGAGATGTATATTGAAGTGGCACATATTATTGGAACTTTGCATTATATTCAGCAAGATTTAGATACGCGTTTAATCACGGAGCAAAAAGATGTGCGTGGCGTGATACAGGCTTTGGCATTGACTTATTTGTATCTGCAAGAGTTTGAAAAGGCTTTTACGCTTTATAATAGTTTGATTGATGATTTTAAAGAACAGGATACGCAAACTCTTTTTTTGGCGGGTGTTGCAGCGGTTGGAGCAGGGCATTTAGAAAATGCTACAGCATTGTTACAATTAGCAAAACTTGAAGCTCCAACGCATTATGAAACAAGGATTGCAAATGCAATTATTTACTTGCAAGAGAGAAATTTTAATGCAGCAAGTATGCAGTTTGGAATGCTCGGGGATTCTAAAATCTTATCTAAATATTTTGATTTTAAAATAGACACGCAACAATTATTGCAAAATCCTTAATTTTATGCTTCCTAAAAATCCTACTAAAAAAATCTTAAAAGTATTTTTAGAAGAACAATATCAGAGTTTTAACACAGAATGCGCTGTGAGTGAAGAGTTTTTGGATCCTTTGCTTGTGGCAAGAGAGTTTAAGAATGAGAAGGTTGCTTTGTTTTGTGCATTGTTTGCCTATGGTAATGTTAGAGCGATTTTAAATTTTTTGCAAAGTTGTAATTTGAGAGATTTGCTAGACTCTAATAGAAATTGTAAATTACAAACAAATAAACCTTATCGTTTTCAAAGCAATGCAGAAATTCAGGATTTCTTTAGCGCGTTGCAGTATTTAGGGTCTTTGGAGGATATTTTTTATCAAGGGTATCAAAAAGTTGGAATCCAAAATGGCATTTTAGGTGGAATCCAAAATTTGCAACGCGCAATTTATGAGCGTTTGGAAAATCCTAATTCTAAGGGTTTGCAGTTTTTACTAGGTGCGCCAATTACTGAGAAAAACACTTCGCCTTTAAAAAGATGGAATCTTTTTTTACGCTGGATGGTTAGAAGGGATTGTTTGGATTTGGGCTTGTGGAATAGTGTGGATAAAAGGGATTTGCTCTTGCCACTTGATACGCATACTTTTAGAATCTCACAAAGATTAGGATTATTAGAGCGCAAGAGTTATGATTATAAAGCAGTGCTTGAAGTAAGCCAAAGTTTAAGAGAGTTTAATCCAAGCGATCCGATTAAATATGATTTTGCGCTTTATAGAATCGGACAGCTTGGGCTTTTAGATTAGCGTTTGAGTTGGATAGCCTCTTGCATTAGTTGGTCAGCTGTTGTGATGGATTTCGCGCTCATTTGATAACCTCTTTGATAGACAATTAAATCTGTTAGGGCAGTCCCTGTATCTACATTGCTAGTTTCTAGCATATGATCCATTACTTGCCCAAATTTAAGCCCTGCAAGCCCATCCTCATTCCACGCTAGAATGGGTGGTCCACTCACAACGCTAGTTTGTCCATTAATAGTGCGCGCATTCATTTCAAAAAGATTTCCACCTACTTTGCTCAAACCTTGATCATTGACAAATGCAGCAACTCCAAACCTACCGATAGGCTCTGTTTTGCCATTTGTGAAATTTACTAAAATGATGCCATCTTTGTTGATAACTATATCTTTCATAATTCCAGATGCTGTTCCATCTTGTGTGATAGATTTTGTGGTGGAATCCGTATAAGCAAAATTACTAGAAGTTTTACCATCTTCGGATTTCGTTAAATCTACAGTTATACTGCCATTATTAAATGGCACTTCAAAAGGAGTTGCATTTGCACTTCCATCAGCATTAAAAGTTATTTCACTCATTGCGGGTGTATCGCTGATTAGTGCTTTTCCTGTGCTGTCATAAATTGCTGTACGCACTTCCCAGCGTTCTAGTGTTGCAGGATTAGAATTAGGGTCGCCTTGTTCTAAGAGTACATATTGACTCTTTAGGATAAATTTCTCGCCAGAATCACTAAAGATTTCCGTGTTTGTTTCATAAGTTGGAACTTGAAGTTGAGTGCTACTAATACCATTTAATTTAAGGGCTTTCCAGCCTTTGGTATCTTCTGCTGGATTTGTGTTTCCTTCCCCATTAATTTTTTGATACAAGATTCCATTGTGGCTTACTATGGAATCTTGCTTATAGGTTTTACCATTTTCGTATTTTCCGATACTTCCTATTTTTGTTTCACCTACCTGCTTCCAGTTTGTGGTATCTTCTGCTGGGGATTTTATAGTAACTTCACCGGTGGCTGGGTCTGTAACTTCTTCTACAATTCCTTTATCGGTGAGCTTTTGATAAATCTTTCCATCTATAATAACAAAGGAATCTTTATTATATTCTTTAGCTTGTTTGTCGATGTATTCTTGCACAGAGCTACTATCAATAAGCGTCCAGCCATTAGTATCATCAAGAGGATTTCCCGCGGCTACTCCATCTCCTTTTTTTTGAAAAATCATTCCCTCATATTTCACATAATCTTTGTCTTTATAGTTTTCTCCAGTTGCAAATTCACTGAGTTGTCCTTTAAAAGCGGATTCCAAAACACTTTCATTTGCTTTTAAGCCTAGTTTGTCTGCTAGCTTTCCACTTACGCTTAATTTTATATCTTGCATTCCACTATTACTTAGGTATAAAGAACAATCTGTGGGATTCCCTTCGCTATCAAGTTTTAATCCAAGTGTTAAGCCAGTTTTGTTTTTGACTAGCTCCATAAGTTCGCCTACACTTTTAAAATCTACTCCATAAGAGAAAGTGTAATCTGTAGTTGCTCCGCCTTTTTCAATGCTAAATTTAAGATCTTTAAAGTTTTTAGCATCAATAGGCTTACCGCTTGCATCCATTAGAGAGTTAATATCTTGTGCTAGGAATTTATCCATACTAAATTTTCCATTTTCATCTTGTAAAGCAGTGATGCCCTTTGGATTTTGTGTGCGGTTTAGGTTGATTGCTAGATTGACTTCTGTGGTGAGTGTGGGCTTATAATGCAAATCTTTTGGGATTTGTAAAGGCTCTAATTTTGATCCTCCAAGTGCTGCATAATCTGCTTCTAGGTTATTTGTGCCAGTTAGAGTTCCATCTGCTGCAATTTTTCCTAGATTGATTCCATACATATAATAACCACTAGAATTTACCAAATATCCTTCGCCATCTAGACTAAAAGAACCATCTCTTGTGAAGAAATTTTGTTGTGTGCCTGTGTAATTTGGAGATTTAATATCAAATTCCCCACTTTTATCAAGCCCAACAACAAACCAGCCCTTTCCACTATAAGCAACATTGAAATCCCCATCAGCTTTTACATAAGTGCCATCATTGGAATTAATTGCATTAGAGCCAATGGTTGCACCATAGTTATAATCGTTATTGATGGGGGAGTTTGAATTAATAAAGTTTAAATTTGTGGCAAAAAGGCTTTTAAATTCTGGTAGATTTCCCCTATAACCTGTGGTATTGACATTTGCTATATTGTTTGATGTGGAATCAATTCCGAATTGATGTGTTTTGATTCCACTGATTCCATTATAGAACGATCCAACCATAACAAACTCCTTTAGGCTTTATCTTCTGGTTTTGGCAGATCGGGTAAATCCACACCTTCACCTGTTTTTTTATAATAAGAGGTTACATAGATAATTGGAACAGTTAATTTATCTCCCAATTTAACATAGGGAACACCTTGATCAAAGACAATGCTTTGCACTTCACCTCTTCCTAATTGTGTTTCTTTATATTTGTTTGTATCTTTATCAAGATTATATTCGGCTCTTACTGTGTAATCGCCTTTGCTCATAAACTCCCCTTTATTATTTCTAGTATCCCATTCAAAAGCGATATAGCCTTGCTTACCTTTATATTTATAGGATCCGTCTGGGTTTTTCTCTGCCAAGTCAATTTCACGGATTACATTATTGTCTTTATCGGTAATTGTAATTTTGGGTGAGCCTTTTTCTGGATCAATTGGTTCATCAAAATATAACTCAAACTCAATAGGCTCGTTTTTTTCTACTTTGAGTGCAGTAAATGCTGTTTCGGCGATATTTCCTATCATTCCAACTGTGTTATAACCACCAAGAATAGAGCTATCTTGGATGCTTCCTGCTAAAACACCCATTGTTTCTAGCATTTTTTTCTGTGTTTCTACAAGTTTATTTTGCGCTTCAATGGTTGCTTTGTTGGTTTCTTGCATGGATTTCATTGTTGTCGTCATATCTTCCATTGCTTTTTTCATTTTTTCTTGCGCTTCAACTTGTGTAAGTTGTGCAGTCTGTGTTAGTATCTCTTGTGTTTCCATAGGAGCTGTTGGATCTTGATTTTTTAATTGTTCTAAGAATAAACGCATAAAAGCTTCATTGGATAAGGAATTGCTGTCTTCTTGGTTTTTATCTGGAATTGGCTTGTCGCCTAATGGGTTGTCTGTCCCACCCCCACTGCTTGTTCCACCACCTGAGCTTGTTCCACCCCCACTTTCTGTGCTTCCTCCTGAGCTTGTTCCACCACCTGAAC